>JACCDN010410719.1_pt1 | contig 24921 bp, 27 predicted proteins | sample 7441691 | NCBI WGS metagenome assembly JACCDN01 (sample SAMN15323439, study PRJNA562643) | freshwater metagenome | isolation source: river surface water | place: USA:Blue River Watershed | collected 2017-08-16 | reverse complement strand
TACTTGACATAATGTACATTATCGGCGGAAGGGATAAACCCTAAATCAGGTGGTGCTTCAAAAACTCCACCAACCCGAGTGGTCCCACAGATTCGCCAGACTCAATTAGTTCTGCGATAGACCACCAGCGATGTTCCAAAACATCTCGGCGTTCACCATCAGTCCAGTTCGAATCATCCAGTTCAAAATCATCCACCCGAAGTTGGAAAAAGTAATCTACGTAGCTGTGCTGATTGATTCCGTCACCCCAGCGCCAAATACCCTCGGTTTGCCAGATTTGCTCACCCAATGCCTCCGAGCTCACGGCAATTCCGGTTTCTTCATGTAGTTCGCGGATCGCAGCCACCAGTGGAGTTTCTCCAGCGTCGATGCCGCCTCCTGGAGTGATCCATCTTGGTGGAAGCTGGACTTCCGGGTCGAAATGCGTTTTCAGCAGGAAAATCCGGTTTTGTCTGTCAATTAGCAGTACTCTGGCCGTTTCGCGATGCTGCCCGGGTTGCATGAGGCTATTTCTGGACCTTGAAGAATTTCATTGCGGACTGCATGAGATAGCCGATGCAAACGGCAAAGATAACCGTGCCCTCACGAACTTGACCGCCCAAAATGAAGCCAATCGTCAATACTGTGCCTTCGTAGATGGTTCTCACGAGCCAAAGCGGCCAGCCCAGGGCTCTATGGGTTCCAATCATTAGGCCATCTCTTGGGCCGCTGCCAAGCTTCGCACTGATGTACAAACCCGTTGCAAAAGCCACCGTGGCCATGCCGATCAGGAACATCAGCAAGTTAGTCCAGTAATTCTCAAATTCCGGTATGTAGGGCAGCCAGAAATCTACAAACAGTCCAATACACAGAGCGTTTAGGACCGAACCCACGCCTGGTTTTACTTTGAGCGGTATCCATGCCAGAAGCACGATTGCCGAAACCACGATTGTTGCCTGACCGAAGCTGATTCCAAAAGTCTTTGCGATTCCTTGACCAAGAACATCCCAGGGCGGCACGCCCACCTGGGCCTTAACCATCAGTGCCAGGGCCAGTCCGAAGATGAACAAACCCAAAAGTAGTCTGGTCATCGAGCGAACATTAATCATTCCCCTAGCCTAGGTGAAGAGGAATTAGGTCAAGGAGAAACAGCGCATGCATTCTTATCTGCAATCTCCGAGTGCCTTCAAGATTTTTGCGCATCGAGGACTCACATCTGATGCAGAAAAAATAGTGCGTGATGAAAACACGATTCCTGCTTTTGAAGCGGCCCTCGCTGCCGGCGCTGATTATCTTGAGCTTGATGTTCAAAGCAGTTCAGATGGTATTGCTGTCGTCTTCCACGATGACACGCTGGACCGAGTTAGCCCACATCAAGGACGAGTTGCAGACAAAAGCTGGCTTGAGTTGCAACAAATAGTTCTCAATCATGGTGGCACAATTCCCTCAATTGAGCAGGTATTGAAAGCTTTTCCGAATTCCAAAATAAACATTGATGTCAAGGCGGTCGCAGCGATTTCAGATCTCGCGAGAGTAATCAAATCAAATAAAGCCCAAGAGCGAGTGCTCCTCACCAGTTTCAGTGAAAATCGGAGAATTCACGCGGTTACCGCAGTACCAGGCGTTGCCACTTCCCCATCTGCATCGCTTTTGCTACGTATCTGGTTTAGTCACAAATTTGCGATAGGTCTTAGGCGGCTTCTGGTGAAAGTGGATGCGCTACAAATTCCTGTGTCTTACGGGGTTTTGCGCCTCGACTCCCCTAAGTTCATAAGGTCAGTCAAACGTCATGATGTCGAAGTTTTTTACTGGACCATCAATGAACCAGCGGAAGCCCTAAGGCTCCAAAAGCTCGGCGCGAATGGAATTGTCACGGATCGCACCGATCTAATGGTCCAACTGATCAAGCCTTAGTCGCGGAATAAATTACCACGCCTCTGGTTTGCTTACGTAGCCACAAAATGGCGTTAGCAGGAGGAATTCATGTCTGAATCAACAATGCGCGGTATGCGACTAGGTGCCCAGAGTTTAGAAAACGAAGTTGGCGTGAATTATGTAGAGCGTAGCGATTACACCTACAAGTGTGGAAACGGACACGCTACCGAACTAGTCTTCGCGGCCGAGGCCGAAGTGCCAGAACTATGGCAGTGCCGACAGTGTTCAGAGCAAGCCGCACTGGTCAAAGACGGAAAGTTTGTCGAGCTCGAAGTCACACATGACCGCCCTGGGCGAAGCCATTGGGAGATGCTCCTCGAGCGCCGCACCAAGGAAGAATTGGAAGAAATCCTGAAAGAACGAATCGAATACATTCGAGCTCGTCGGGCCACCGGTAAGGCTGAAATTTAATTTCCGCGCAATAATCGCAGAATCCCCCACTTAGTTACCAGCCATAGTGCTTCAGCCACTATCGCAGCGGTCATTTTTGATACACCTTGTTCACGTTCTACAAAGGTGATCGGTGATTCCACTGTGACAGCGTTTGATGCCAAGCTACGCCAGGCCATTTCCACCTGAAATGAATATCCGTGCGAGGAAACAGTCTTTAAATCTAATTTCTTCAATAGCGACGTTTTGTAAATTCTGAATCCAGCGGTCATGTCGCGAATAGGTGAATTCAGCATGATTCCCGTGTACCAGTTTCCAATTTTGGAAATCGCCTTTCGATGCGCTGGCCAATTCAAAACGGCACCGCCTTCGCACCATCTAGACCCAATTACTAGGTCGGCCGCGGTGCTCTGGCAAATTAACTTTGGCAGATCAATCGCCCGATGACTTCCATCAGCATCCATTTCAATTACGTACTCGTAGCCTTTTTCAAAGGCATAATCAAAGCCCGCAAGATAAGCAGGGCCAAGCCCATTCTTTGTCTGTCTGTGCAGAACGGTGACGTTCGGTAGTTGTGCTGAAATTTGATCCGCGAGAGCGCCGGTTCCGTCGGGGCTGTTGTCGTCGACGATTAGCAGGTCAACATCTACATTGTGTTTGAATAATTCCTCCACCGAGATGCGAAGATTCTCTATTTCGTTATAAGTTGGCATGATTACGAGATATTTATTTGCCATCTTGCAATCTCCTTCTCTTACCAATCCAAAATACAAACAGGATTTGCCCAAGCGCGGAGAAATTATTCACAATCTCCAGAAATCCCCCGACAGACATCGCCGGAGTGAGGCTGCTTCGCAGGGGTAATTCTTGCCGCATAATTCCGGGTGTGTAGCTAGGAAGGGAATCAACGACTTCGCCGGTTGGCAGGATTATCGCTGAAAGTCCAACAGTAGAAATATTCACAACAGCGCGACCGGATTCAATCGCCCTTAGCTTCGCAATTGCAAGTTGCTGTGCAGACTCGTTGGTCGTGCCGAAATCGGAATTGTTGGTCTGCACGGCGAGGATTTCTGCATTCTGTTGCACTAGATCCCTCGTGATATCGTCCACGGCCACTTCAAAGCAAATCATCGTTCCAATTTTTACTTTTGATTGCTCGACATCAGAGATTTCAAATATGCCGTCTCGCTCTCCAAAGCTGTAACCACGAGGAATCAAGTCGATCAGATCGGGAGCTAGAAGTCTAAAGAAGGCCCGGTCCGGAACGTATTCCCCGAAAGCCACGGGTCGCTTCTTGTCGTACCAGTCAACCGGGCCAATATTCTGCCGCCACAGGATTGAACTATTGAAGATTTCATCGCCACGGCTGGTAATTGTGCCGAAGATAAGTGGAGCATCAATTCGTTTGGTGAAATCCTCAACTTGTTTTTGTGCGCTCGGCGTCTCCATTGGATTTGAGTCCGCAGCGTTTTCCGGCCAAATTACTACATCGGGAGTTTTTTGGGACAAGAGCGGTTTAGAAGCATCGAGGTGATTCTTGAGTATGCTGCCAGGTTTTGGATTGGCAAATAGACCCGCATTGGCATTCCCCTGGACGGCAGCGACATCAATCGAGCCGTTTTCGGCCTTGCTGGAAACCGGCGTGACCAGAGGTATAACAAAAACAAGTGCCAACAATGCAGCCACTGGGCTACTTCCCCAGTGCGACGGCTTCAATCTGTTACTCCAAGTTATCATGGCCAGAACCGTTGCAAAAACAATTACAAAGCTAAGCAGCGAATTGCCACCCCAGAAAACCCAATTTGCCAATGGTGAATTTGATTGCGAAAGCGCGAGTCTCGACCATGGAAACCCGCCGTACGGAAAATTGCAGGCCACCCATTCCCTGGCCACCCAGAGGCTTGCTAACGCCAAAGATTTGAGAATCGGTGAGTCCTGAAAAACGCTTGCACGCCAACTTCGATTGATTGCAACAGCACCGAGCGAAAAGATCGTGCCCTCGAGTATCGAAAGAGCCAACCAAGGCACTGGGCCCAAATAAACCGTCATCCATGGAATCTGGCTCGCGTAGAAAGTAAAGCCAGTAAGGAAACCGATTACCCAAACGCTCTTTTTAGAAGCACGGGTAATCGCGTAAATCATCAGAGCAACTGCCGGAAAGATCGCGAACCAGATTGCGTTGTCCGGGTAGGCCATAGAAGAAATCAGTCCGCCGGTAAGGCCAAGCAGAGCAAGCGAAAGTGGGCACTTAGCCATAGAAACTGTAGGCAACAATTCCTCGCTTCACTTGGACAATAGCATTCTTCGCAGTCTCAGAAATTTTTCCATCAGCACTTTGGGCAATTTGATCCAACGCATCAATCACCTGTTTAGCCCATCGAATAAAGTCGCCCGGCAATAAGTCAGCAATGTCAAGAACTTGATCCAGCCGCGCGCCTGAAGCCCAGCGATGAAATGCGTAACTGATCGAGAAATCTAATTGCGAGGTACCTGGGAGTTTGTGCTTTTTAGATAGTGATTCGAGTTCCCACCACAGGTCCATCGTTTTTTCGGCATAGTCCGTGAAGTTACCCTTAGGCACACGAACCTCTAATTCTTCATCGCGGCGTGCCTCGTATACCAAAGCTGCAGCGATCGCAGCAAGTCCGGCCGAATCCATTCCATTCCAAATGCCGTGTCGTAAGGCTTCGGAAATTAGAAGATCACGGTCGCCGTAAATTCTCGACAATGTCTTGCCGGCTTCTAGAACTACGGTTTCTTCACCTTCAAATGCAATGTATTCGAGCTCCTCAAGAAGCGAGCAGATGCGGTCAAAGGTTCTCGCCACTTGATTTGTTCGACCATCGATTTGACTGAGCGATGCATCTAGTTCTCTTTTCAATTTGAAGTAGCGCTCAGCCCAACGAGAATGAGCCTCTCTGTCGTTGCAATTGTGGCAAGGGTGATGCTTGAGGTCTTTTTTCAACTGGGCAAGGTGGCGTTCTTTCTCGTGGCGACCTTTGCTGGTTCGAATGTCCTTGCCTCTTTCGGCCCTCACTCGAGAAGAAGCGAATTCCTTCTCGAGGTCCGAAATCTCACGCCGCATAGAGGCGTACTTCATGAAATCACCAAGGTGACACTTGATTGCGTCTGCGTAACCATCCAGTGTTATCTGTTTTTCTCGAAGGCCTTTTGCTAGCCCGACTACCGACCGGTCTGCTTGGAATTGAGCAAATGATGTCTCCAGCACTTCTCTAGCTCGTTCGCGACCAAAAGCCTCGACCAGGTTCACCGCCATATTGTGAGTCGGTCGGAATGAACTAATTAGCGGGTATGTGCGCTTACTAGCTAGTCCGGCCACAGTATTTGGTTCTAAATTGGCAGCCCACTGGATCACCGAATGTCCCTGTGTGTCAATGCCGCGACGCCCTGCTCGACCCGTGTACTGGGTGTATTCGCCCGGTGTGATCTGTACTCGACCTTCGCCGTTGTATTTGTCGAGCCTTTCCAGAACAACTGTTCGGGCGGGCATATTGATTCCGAGCGACAGAGTCTCTGTGGCAAACACAACTCTGACCAACTTCTTCAGGAAAAGTTCCTCAACAACTTCTTTAAAGGCTGGCAACATACCGGCATGATGTGCTGCCACACCGCGTTCAAGTGCCGAAAGCCACTCGAAATAGCCCAGGGTGTTCAAATCTTCGTCGGCTATGTTGTAGCACTTCTCTTCAGCGATGCGACGAATCTCTTGTTTTTCTTCGGTTGTCGTTAATCGAATGGATGAATGCACGCATGCTTTAACGGCCGCTTCGCAGCCAGCTCTAGAGAAAATGAAAAATATTGCCGGTAATAAATCGGCATCCTCGAGAATATCTACAATTTCTGGTTTGCTAACCCGAGGAATAACGCTCTCGCTGCGAGGAGCTCCGGGGTAACCTCTTCTTCCCCTCGTGGGCCGACTAGTGTTTTGTCGCAATTTGTTGTTGTGCTTTTGAGTCAGTTCCGGATTCACCGAATTTGATCTACCATCGAACAGTTCAAGAAGTTCGTTGCCAAAGAGCACATGCTGATTGAGTGGCACCGGTCGATGCTCACTAACTATGACCTTTGTATTTCCTCTGACTTCGTCGAGCCATGCGCCAAATTCTTCAGCATTCGAGACTGTTGCGCTCAGAGAGACTATGCGAACATCTTTTGGAAGGTGAAGAATCACCTCTTCCCATACCGCTCCCCTAAATCTGTCGGCAAGATAATGCACTTCGTCCATGACTACGTAGCCGAGGCTGATCAGATTATTGCTATTCGCGTAAATCATGTTGCGCAGAACTTCGGTGGTCATGACGACTATTTGTGCGTCGCTATTTTGATTGGTGTCTCCGGTTAGAAGTCCGACCCTGTCTTGCCCGTAGCGATTCACCAGCTCCAAGTATTTTTGGTTGCTCAGGGCCTTGATCGGGGTCGTGTAGAAAACCTTCTGTTGTTCTTGAATCGCAAGGTGAATGGCGAACTCGCCAACAATGGTCTTTCCCGCTCCGGTAGGCGCAGCCACCAGGACTCCGTTTCCCTCTGCGAGCGCCTGGCAAGCCTGTTCTTGGAAGGGATCTAAGGGGAAACTCAGTAATTCAGTGAATTCGGTCACCGCAGCGTGTTTTCTGCTCTTTTTTGCCTTCGCGAATCTTTCCGCAGGGCTGAGTTCTGAGGTCACTGTGCGTTAGCCAGTTTTCTGGATTGGGTTTTATCTCGCAGCGACGTTATCCCGACAGCCAGGTAGAAGAGCGCAATTGTTGGAATCATCAAGAAAAACATCGACATTGGATCTGCGGTTGGAGTGGCCATCGCCGCCAATAATGCGCTTAGAAATATGGCAATTCTCCAGGATTTTCGTATGGATATTGCACTGAGTACGCCGAGAAAATTCAGTAAAACCAAGACAACTGGCAAAACAAATGCGATACCGAAGACCAACAATATTCGCAGGGAAAACAAAATGTAATCACTAGCACTGATTATGTTTGCGCTTCCAGCCGGGGTGAATGCAAGCAGGGCTTTCACAAATGTTGGTAAGGCATACCATGCCAAACCGCAGCCAGCGATAAATAGAGGGAACGCAGTCAACAAAAAAGCCAAGCTGTATCGTCGTTCGTTCTTCTTCAAACCAGGTGTGATAAACGCCCAAAGATTCCAAAGCCAAAACGGGCTAGAAATAATCAAGCCGAGGAACATGGAGATTTGCATTCTCAAGTCGAAGGCAGAGACCACCGAGTTGAAATTGATTGTCGCGTTAATGCCCTTGGCTTTTGCTAGTTCTACTACTGGTCTTTGAAGTGCTTCAAACACAGGGTCGAATAGATACCAGCCGATTACGGTCGCGACTGCGAAAAATAGTGCAGACCAAAATAGTCTTTTTCTTAGTTCACCAAGATGGCCACGAAGGCTCATCGTGGCTTGAGGGTTTTTTCTGCGAGCCATGGCTAGATGGCGTTATTCCTTTGAGGAATCGCTCTTCTTGTCTTCTTTAGTGCCCTCTTCGTCTTTGATTTCCTTCTTGAAGGTTTTTAGAGACTGAGCGAGGTTTTTTGCCATTCCAGGTAGCTTTGGGCCACCCCAAATTAGGACAACAATCAAAATAATGATCGGCCAGAGACGCTCGAGGGTACCAATCATGGTTTGAACTCGCTTTCGTTGAAATCAATGAGCTTATTGATAAGCCTACGCTGTCGATCGGCCCGCTTGGACTCCCGTTTCTTTAGATTTCGGGCGTGCTCGGCTACCAGAGGTGCCGGATCATCTAGAAGATTGTCTGGGGCTGCCTGGATTGTGGGTTTTTCAGCCAACGCCGCCAAAAGCGGACTAGTCAGTGAAACAGTCTTCTCAATGTGCTTGAGAGTTCTGCTTGCCTTAGCGGATAGATCCAGAGCAAGGTAGGCAAAAAAGCCTAGGGCTGCTATACCCAAGACCGACCAGAGTACCCACCAAAACCAGGCTGGCATTAGTCCTCGCTCAGTTGTTCGTCGAGTTTTCTTCCAAGTGCTGTCAGAGCATAGTTTCGCACCACTTTGCGGGCCGCTTCAGGTGCCAGTACTCGAGCAGCTCCGCCATAGTGATTTATCACTCGACCCAGTGAGGGAAGATATCCAACTTTGATCACGGCCCTTACCCGACCTGTTTTCGTATCTTTACCCTCTATTTCGGCCCCATAGTCGGAGATCAAAGAATATGCCTCTGGCTCCACTTCCACAGTCACTTCTATGTCAGTTTCAGACGCTGTGTATTCCTCATCAACAATTTCACCAATTTGCCTGGCTTCCGTGCTGATCGGAACATCCAATACCTCAGCCGCTCGCATGTGGTCCAGTCGAAAATTTCTGAGCGCTTTGTTTTTCAGGCAATATCCCTTGAGGTACCACAAATCCCCCCTAGGGTCGAGTCGGATGGGATCGATTTCCCTGACGCTCTTCTCGCCGCGCTGATTCATGTACTCGCAAGTTATGCGCTGACCCGACAAGATCGCCCTACGAATTACGGCAGCGTCTGCATCGATGGTCCCTGGCTTGTATTCGAAAATTTGCACCGCATCTACGGCAGAGCCTTTGCCTAGAAGTTCAAGCAGTTCTGCAATTTCTTCTTGGTTAGTGAATTCAGGTAACGTGCTCAGGTAACTTAAACCCGCGGCAATGGCGGAGGCCTGTCTGCCAGAGAGTTTAGGAACGGCATCAAAACCATCGACCTGTATCAGGTGGATGAAACCTTCCTCAAGTTCATCTTCGTCGTACATGTAGTATGTCTCTTCCATTTCTGGACGAAGTGAGGCAGTGTTCACCATTGTGCTTAATGCGTCTCGGACATAGTCCTCGGAAACCTCGAAATGATTTGCCACATCTGAAATAGACGAGTAGTCGTTATGAATTACGTATGCAATCAAAGACGCTATGAAGTTGAAGCGCTCTTGACCGGTGGGCCTGAAGTTTTTAGCCATGGTCTGCCGCCACTTTCTCGTAACCAATCTGAATAGCTTCCGCCAATTCGCTTGGTCCGATTACTTTGAAATCCCCTGCATAATCTCTGAGTTCCTCGGCGAGTAGCCAAAGATCCATGTAATGAAAACTAACTTCTGCCCATTCTGCTGACGAACGAATTTCGTAGTGAAACCAAGCCAAGCTATCTCTGCGCACAGACAGAGTCGCTACTTGATTTTCAATGTGCTCGTCCAGTGAGGATGTTGCTGAATCAATTTCATCGCTGGAAACCTTCTCGAATTTGTTTCCGGTCTCTTTTATTCTTCCTACGATGCGCTTCAGCATGAAATTTCGAACATCACCGGCATCTACGTCAAAACAAACCAATAGCCACTGACCCGAAATGTTTCGAAGTTTCCATGGCTGCACCGTGCGCCTGGTTACTTCGTCTTGGCCGGGTTTGCGATAGTCGAAAGTCACTTCAGCACGTTCGGCTACGGCGCTGGTAAGAGGCATGAAGCATGATTCGTGTGTCTTAAGTCTTGGTGCGAAGCCAATTAGGGCTGAAGGATCGCTAATGATGCCTAGTGCTCGTAAGCGATCCAAACCAGACGTGGCATCGCTGGAAAGCGATGCTTGCCGCCACACTTGCGCAGCCAAATTGAGGAGCTGGAGTTGCTTGCCAGAAAGTTCAATGCCTTTTGGCCACGAGAATTCGCTTGGGTTGATTGTGTATCGCGTCTGCTGGTTATCTTCGCCGTCGCTAGCCAGGATGAAAGTCTCTAGTTGAATGCCATTTGATCTCAATATTTCCTTGTCGCGATCAAATTTCTTCTCCAGTGCCTCAGCGCTGGTTCCTGCTTCAATTGAAGTTCGGTAGTCTCGAACCGCCTGGAAGAGTTCAGACTTGGTTAAGCCATGTTGGGCCGAAAGCAGGGCGAGAGTTATGTTCAAGAGCCGCTCTGCGGCGTCTCCCTTTTCAATCTGCGATAAGTCTGCGTTGCCCATAGTCCCCTACTATTTGGTTGGCTTATCTATTCCAAGTACTTCAATCACGAAGACCAGAGTTGCATTTCCCGGAATCGTGCTGTTTCCCTCAGGTCCGTAACCGAGTTCTGGTGGAATCACGACGATTACCTTTGAGCCAAGTTTGGCGCCGACAAGTGCATCCACAAACCCCTGGATTAGACCACCCTCGGTGATTTGAAACTGTTCTGGCTTGCCATTGGTCCATGAAGAATCAAAAACCTCGCCGGATTCCCAAAGGAATCCCGAGTAGTTCAATGTGACAGTGTCTCCCAGGGCAATTGGATCCCCAGACCCCTCAACCAAAGTATTGAGTTTTAGTTCGGTGGGCGCTGAAGTTTTTGGCATAGTTACACCCGGAGTGCCATCAGGTGCGAATACAACTGTCGGCATTCCTGAGTCTGTGGCTTTGGCTGCATTGCTTGTGGTCTGCAGATAGACCTTGTGCACGTCGAGCACAAATAAAACTGAATCTGACTTTTTGAGTTGGTTGGTATCAGATTCAGTTGCCATTCCAGCTGGAATCAAAATTGCGACTCGTGATCCTTCTTTGACGCCGGTAAGTCCGTGACAAATGTCGACCGTTGTCCCAGGTGTTAGGAATTGAGCTTCACCTTTGGTCGAGTCATAGGTTGATTGTCCGAGGCTTTGCTTAGTTGTGCCATTCAGGATTGAGTAGTCGAAACGAACGTACTGCTTACCAACAATGGCTGGTCCGGTACCTTCCTTGATCACTTTTGTCTCGATAACTTTGCTGCTCAAGGGGACATCGAATTCGATGGTCGGTTTACTTCCAAAGTTCTCAGAAATGCTCACCTTGTCCATGGATTGACCGGTGACAAAAGGATCACAGAAGGTCTGAGCTGCTGCAGAGCAGGCGGTCAGAATTGGAAGAAGAGCTATCGAAGCCAAAATGGCTAGAAATTTACGCAAGAGGACAACTTTCATTTAACTTTGACCAGTTTAGGTCTATTGCTCTTGGTCGAGTCTTGCTTCCGCTGCCGAGTTAGCGTTTCGAACGGTTTTTCTCAACTTCTTGGCGCTCACGGTACGCTCCCCAAGATGATCTGGGTTCCAGGCGGACAAATCCTCGTCGCTAAATTCAGGTTTTTGTTTACCTTTGAATTTGGGCAGGATTGTGCCCGGTGCCAACCTCCTGGCGGTTACTAAAAAGCCTGTGTGCCCAATCATTCGGTGATCTGGTCGGACCGCAAGCCCCTGGAGGTGCCAAGTGCGGAAAAGCGTTTCAAAAGCCTCTGGCTCGGCGAAATGGCCCGAACCGCGCAAAGCTTCAGTGAACCTCGAAAGTTGAGTAACGGTGGCAACATATCCAACAACCAAACCACCAGGAACGAGAGCTTCCGCTGTCTCCTCAACACATTCCCAAGGAGCGAGCATGTCGAGAACCACTCGGTCGGCCTCACCTGATTTGATTACTTCCGGCAACTTGTCCTGTAGGTCGCCCAGGTGAATGTTCCAATTCTTTGGTTCGCGGCCCAATTGAGTCACGACGTTGGCTTTTGCGATTTCGGCAAATTCTGCACGTCGTTCAAATGAGTCGAGCGTTCCCGTATCACCGATCGCTCTAAGCAGGTACATGCTCAATCCACCGGAGCCTACTCCCGCTTCAACAACCTTTGCACCTGGAAAAATGTCGCCCATGGTAACAATGAGTGCAGAATCTTTCGGATAAATAATGTTTGCTCCACGAGGCATTGAAAGAACGAAGTCAGTTAGCAGAGGACGCAAAGCAAGATATTCAATGCCATTGTGATTGCTAATTACCGAACCTTCAGGCTTGCCGATAATGTCATCGTGCTTGAGTTCACCTCGGTGAGTACCAAAAGCGCCGCCAGCTTCCAAGGTAATTGTGTTTAGTCTTCCCTTGGGTCCGGTGAGTTGAACCCGGTCACCCTCTCGGAAAATACCTCTGGGTAGATTTGAATTCATTCGGCCGCTCTTTTTTCTCTGTAGATCGACTCTAAGTCTGACACTGAAACTCCAACTAGTGTCGGCCAGAGAATTCTTCCCTCGCGCTCGGGGATTTGCACCATGTGCGGAATTCCGATTGCAATCGCTCCAGAAGCCTCTGCCGAATGCAGCCCAGAGATGGAATCTTCGAATGCAATACAGTTCGTAATCTCTACTCCGAGTTCCGAAGCTGCCTTCAAATAGGGCTCCGGGTGAGGCTTCCCATGGTCTACATCATCACCCGCGATAATGAGATCGAAAGCCTCGAACCCCATACGGCTTGCGACTTCTTCTGCGTTTCTGCGCATCGACATAGTTACCAGCGCCGTAGGTATACCCGCATCTCTTACTGATCTAAGGAGGGCTTCCGCTCCAGGACGCCAAGGCAATGACTGGTTTAGTTTGGAGATAACCGAATTTGTTAGCCGGTCAATAATTTCCTGAGTGGACATCTCCAGATTTAGCTTTTGTTTGATGAGCCGTGAACTGTCGTAGAGGCTCATACCAATCATGTTCAGTCCGTCTTGTTCAGTCCACACCGCACCGACAGAAGAAGCCAGCTCCTGCTCGCTACTGAGCCAATAGTGTTCCGAATCGACCAGAGTGCCGTCCATATCCCAAAGTACGGCTGCTGGTTTAGTCATAGTGCGATTTTACCGGCAAGTAATCGCCTAGAGTTTTATTGCTGATTGAAGGAGTGTGTTTGGGGAATTCATTTTTTTCCGGCCGCACACTGCTTGTGGCATTTGAGGGTTGGCATGACGCAGCCGAGGCGGCAAGCAGTGCCCTAAGGTTTATCGGCGAGCAGCTAGATGTCGAATTGTTGGCAGCGGTTGATCCCGAAGAGTATTACGACTTCCAGTTCAGTCGACCACTGGTGAGTCTGGATAGTGATGGTAAGCGACACCTGACCTGGCCGACTGCAGAGTTGCTCAGACCATCAAAAGATGTAATTGCCGAGCAACCCGAATTCGCCAACATTTATCTTCTCGTGGGAAACGAACCGGCCAGACGATGGAAAACTTTCACCGATGAAATTGTTGAATTCATCGTGGACGCCGAGATTGACCAGGTAATTTTTCTTGGCGCTCAACTGGCTGATGTCCCCCACACCAGACCAATCTCTATCTCAGCTTCCAGCCAAAACGAGTTGGCTCGCACGGAATTGAATTTAGAGCGAAGCCACTACGAAGGTCCGGTTGGAATCATGTCAGTACTGGGCATCGCCTTTGAAAAGCTTGGAATTCCCACAATGGCACTGTGGGCTTCGGTTCCTCACTACGTGCAAAACGCCCCGTCACCTAAAGCGACGCTTTCAATGTTGATTGAAATCGAACGCTATTTGAAGGTTGAATTTGACCATGGCTCCCTCGCGGATGATGCCTTTACTTGGGAGCGCAGCATCGATGAACTCGCCGAAGGCGATGAAGACATGGCTGGATATATTGAGCAATTAGAAACTACGAGAGATGCCCTGGATTCAGAGGCAGCCCAAGGCGAGGCTTTGGCGCAGGAGTTTGAGCGCTTCCTCAAGCTTGAAGACGATGTTTCAGGCGGCGAAGAACAAAATTAAGCCGTGAATTGACCAGAGGTCAGCATAGCTAGAAGCCAGATTCCCACAATTAGTCTCCAGGCGACAAATGGCGTAAACGATCCACGAGCTAGATATTTGAGTAGCACGACAATTACCGAGTAGCCAACGACAAATGAAATTACCGTTGCGACAGCTGTGCCGATGAGTAAGTCCGGAGTTAAGTCGGAAACGCTGGTGACAAATTCGAAAAGCCCGCTGGCTATGACGGCAGGAATGGCTAATAGGAAACTGTAGCGAGCCGCTGCTTGTCTGCTGTAGCCGAGAAGCAAACCCATAGAAATGGTGCCACCAGAACGTGATACACCTGGAATTACAGCGAGTGCCTGCCCGAGGCCAAATAGCAATCCATCTCTCGTTGTAATTTGTTCAATCGACTTCTGCTTTTTTCCAATCAGGTCTGCGACGCCGAGAAGAATTCCAAAAACAATAAGCGAAATCGCGATAACCCAGAGACTTCGAAGGCCATTTTCGATTTGGTGTTTGAAGACCAAGCCAATACCCACGACAGGCAAGCTTCCGACGATGATTAGCCAGCCGAGTTTCGAGAAGCGTTTTGTTTCTTCCGTCACGAAACCACGATTGGTTATCGATCCAATCCAAGCCTTGGCGATTCGAATGATGTCTTTCCAGAAGTAAATCAAGACGGCCGCTTCGGTACCAAGTTGAATTGTGGCGATCAGTGCCGTCAGCTGAGGTTTCGGCATAGAGCCCAATCCAAGTAGCTGACTCGCGATTTGAAGATGAGCGCTTGAAGAGATTGGTAAAAATTCAGTTAAACCTTGAACCAAACCAAGTATCACGGCTTGGAAAATGTTCAGTTTGAATCTCCCTGATCATCTGCAAGTTCAAACGGAAGCAGTTCTTCGAACTTCTCACCGATCGATTCCTCGTAGTCGAGAAAAGCATCCTCGAGTTTGTAGTAAGTCTGACTCACTGCAGGATCATCATTACCGTGTTTAGAGCTCATAGCCTCGAAGTGACGCTCAAGGGCAGCAATAAATTGCTGAAGTGCGATTCGCGGTTCTTGAGCCATACGGCAAAACTACCTCGCAAAGGGCTATAAGTGAAGCACCTCGGCGAGACAACTGCAAATGCTTCGTGGTAACCTTGAGGTTCACTCGTCCGGGTGGCGGAATGGTAGACGCGCTAGCTTGAGGTGCTAGTCCTCGCAAGGGGGTAGGGGTTCAAGTCCCCTTTCGGACACGTAGCTTGAGACAGCTAAGAGAAGACCCCGCACTAGTGTGGGGTTCTTTTCTTTAACCAGTACTTAGACTGGGTAAGAGTTGGAGATCACAACGATGGAATCAGAACTAAGCGCGGCGGCGGCCTATAGCCTCGATTTTGCGCGCGAAATGTTGCTGGGCAAGAAACTTCTGGTGCTCACCGGTGCCGGCATTTCCACCGATTCGGGTATCCCCGATTATCGCGGTGAGGGGCGCGTTGCCCGGCACCCGATGACTTTCGATTCATTTATGGGCTCCAAAGATGCGCAAATCCGTTACTGGGCTCGCAGTTATGTTGGCTGGAGTCGCATCAACGAGGCCAAGCCAAACGCAGGGCATCGCGCCCTTTCCAACGCGGAAAAGGCTGGATTGCTGGAACACCTGATTACTCAAAATGTTGACGGCCTGCACCAGGCCGCTGGTTCAACGAAAGTAGTTGACTTACACGGCAGACTCGATCGGGTAATTTGCATGGGTTGCAAGGCTCAAATCAGCAGACACGAAATGGATCGCATGTTGAGTGCGATCAATCCAACAGTAAGCAAGGACGTCACGGTTGAGTTTTCTCCCGATGGTGATGCCGAAATCGAAGCAGTAGCAAATTTCCAAGTGCCAAGCTGTCAGTCTTGCGGAGGTGTTTTCAAGCCAGACGTCGTATTTTTTGGCGAGAATGTCCCTCCGGAACGAGCTGAATTCGCCCTGTCACGCTTGGACTCGGCAGGGGCTTTGTTGGTCGCTGGAACTTCTTTGACGGTAAATTCTGGGTTGAGATTTGTAAAGGCTGCTGCCAAGGCAAATAAACCTGTTGTAATCATCAACCTTGGCCCGACTAAGGGTGACGCTTTCGCTTCTGCGAAAATCGAAGCTAATACATCACTCGCGCTTGAAAGGCTGCTCCTTGACTGAAACTACCGTTGGTTTACTTCGTCACGGTCAGACCGATTGGAACATTGACTTCCGGCTTCAGGGCATCACGGATATTCCGCTAAACGAAACGGGTGTCTTGCAGGCCTCGACTGCGGCAAAGCACATAAAGCCTGAAGATTGGAATTTCATCGCCAGCTCTCCCCTTTCCAGAGCAAAAGATACAGCGGAGATAATCGCTACTTCTATAGGTATTCCGGAGCTTCACATTGATTCGATGCTGTTAGAGCGATCGTTCGGTGAAGCTGAAGGATTAACCCACGCGGAATGGAAAGAGAAGTATCCCGATGGAATGCCACCCGGTGGCGAAAGTCTTGACGAACTCAAATTACGAGCGATCTCACTCCTAGACCATTTGGCAGCGCAGTATCGTGGCACACGGGTTCTTGCTGTAAGTCACGGAGCCATGATTAGAAAAGTTGTCCGCCTAGTTAGCGGTGGAGAATTACCTCAAGCCGGCGACCGTTTCGAAAACACATCATTGACTATCTTGAAACACAATCATGAGGGTTGGAAAGTGCACAGCTACAATCCCAGGGCTCTAGGAAAAATTTAGAGATTAGTTAATTCTCTGAGGAGAGCATCAGCCGAGTTTTTCCAATTGAATTGTGCTGATTGGGCTTTACATAGCTGGCTTGCGTTTTGCCAAGCATCCTGATCTTCAAGAGATCGAATCCGATCAATCAATTGCCCTGGCTTGGCTGGATCGAAATAGCTAGCTGCATTGCCGCCGATTTCCCGGAAAATTTCGATATCACTAACAATTACCGGCGTTCCCTGTTCCATCGCCTCAACAACCGGAATTCCAAATCCTTCATCGCGCGAAGCGCTGACCAGCGCGAACGCTTTGCTAAGTATTTCGTGATATTCGTGATCTGATACCCCGTTGTGGAAGACAACTCGCTTCTTTGCAGGGCCAGCTCGATCAATAAGTTCCTGTTTTCGAGATTCAGAAATCTTGCTGAGCAGGTGCAATTCGTATTCCTGGAGCGACGCCATTGCATCAACCAGACATTCGACATTTTTGTAATCCATATAGCTACCCATGTAGACCAGTGATTTAGTTGGCAACTCATGGGCCTTAGCCGAATGTCCGGATCCTGCGTTGTAGACGACAAATACTGGTTTGCGGGTTAATTTGTGTTTTTGGATTAGAGATTTCGTTGTGCGCGACACCGTTGCCACAGCGTCAGCTCCGTTTAGCATGAGGCGCTGTGGCAAGTAAGTCAGGTGAAAGAGTCGCCAACCGATTCGAATCGGCCAGGAAAACGAAGGCGGCGGTGTCGGGTGTGCATAGTAAATCAAATCGTGCAGGGTTAGTACCAGCTTGTATTTTCTACCCAAAGATCCCATGGTTTGCATGGGTGAAAAAACCACGGACGCACCTTCGGAATTCAATTTTCTAGCGATAAAAAGTTCTGCTAGCGCATTTGTTGGGTCGTTCAGTTTGAGGTGCTTAATGCCAACCGGCAATTTTTCCAGCTGTCTTTCGTCGTGAATGATGGCGATGACCTCTGTGCGCTTGTGCAAGGCTGCGAGTAGGCCTGCGGAGAATCGGCTAATTCCATCGTGGTGGTCAACCCTGATGTACCTTGCGTCAAAGTAAATGGGTTTAGTCATTGTCCCTGACCCAAATTTCGATGGCCTCAGCGATTGCTTGAGGAATTTCGTAGTGAGTTAGGTGACCGACTTTGCTGAACCTAATAAGTTCTTTTTTTGGGCTGGCCAGGTTTGCCAGCAGTTTCTGCTGTTGAGAAACCGATGTGATGTCGTCCTTCTCCCCAATCAGCATCAGGACTGGAACCTTGATGCGGTCAGCGTAATCTCCCACGCAATTAGAAATCGAAGTTTCGTATCCTTCGAGAGCTACTCGGCGGCTAGCAAAATCATTGAAGTTTTGGTCATGTTGATGATGAATCCAACGACGAAGTTCTCCAATTCTGGACTTCGCCATGAGAATGCTCATCCCCCGAACCATCGGCCAGCTCTTGAGTATTGCGTCGCCGGATTTCTCTGGCAAGGCGCCAGCAAGCCAGAAGAAGGCTTTCGCGATGCCGGTCATCAGAGCTTTGGGTCCTTTTAGTGCTGGGCTGGCGATCGGATTTTCCAGCATCAAGGTTGAAATGCCATCGAAACGCGCCGCATAAGCAGAAACCACGATACTCCCAAATGAATGCCCGAGAAGATGAGGCTTTTGCTGGAGCTTTAAGGAGTCAATGAATTCATCAAGCCATTTGGCGTAACTGTCGATGTCGTGAGTTGCTTTGAACGCCTCGCTAGCTCCAAAGCCGGGAAGGTCAGGGATGTAGACGTCGTAATTTTCAATCGCACCGGCGATAGCCTCGAGACCGTGATGATTTCCTCGGTAGCCATGAATGAGAACAATTGATTCTTTGGACGAAGTCTTGTTCCTTGCAGGGTAAAACCAGTAGGAAGTTTTTATTTCGCCAGTTGTAACTTCTCTTGGCTGAGCGGCAGCGCGCGCAACCTCGGCTAGCTGGGCTTGCTGTAGCGTCATTAGACCGAGAAGTATTTCGCTTCAGGATGATGGAGAATCATTGCATCGGTTGATTGCTCTGGGTGAAGTTGCAATTCCTCAGATAACTCAACTCCGATTTGCTCAGGCTTCAAAAGTTCTACCAGTTTGATTCGATCTTCTAGATCTGGGCAGGCCGGATATCCAAAACTATATCTCGCTCCGCGGTACTCAAGTTTGAAGAGACCTTCAACATCTTGTGAGTCTTGAGCAGAAAAACCGAGTTCTTCGCGCACTCTAGAGTGCCAGAATTCAGCCAGCGCTTCGGTCAATTGAACACTTAGGCCGTGCAATTCCAAATAATCGCGGTACTGATTGTTTTTGTATAAACGATTTGCCTCTTCGGCAATTCGTGAGCCCATTGTGACTAGTTGGAACGGGATAACGTCTACCTGTCCCACTTCTCGATTGCGAACAAAGTCACTCAAACAGAGGTGTCGATCTCTTAACTGTCGAGGAAAACTAAATCGCACTCTCTCGGTGCCCGGTGTGCCGTCGGATCCACCGTCGGTGGCTCCCTCCGCTGAGTGATGCAAAATGACAGTGTCATTTCCCTCGCTGACCGCTGGGAAATATCCGTAAACCACAGATGCTTCTAGCAGATTCTCGGTTTGGAGCCGTTCTAACCAGTAGCGCAGGCGCGGGCGGCCCTCGGTTTCCACGAGTTCCTCGTAGCTGGCGCCGTCTTCACTTCTTCCAGGTTTTAGCCCCCACTGCCCCATGAAGGTGGCACGTTCATCAAGGAAGGATGCGTAATCACGAAGAGCAATGCCTTTTACCACCCTGGTGCCCCAGAATGGTGGGCTTGGAATTTCGTTGTCAGATGCAACGTCGCTTCGGTTTGGAACCATGTCCGGTTCGGTGCGAGCTAGCACAGCGTGTGGTGAAACAACACGCTTTTTTAGCGCTGGAAGTTCTACAGAAGTGTCGCCACGTTTTACCCGGACAAGTGCATCCATCAGTTTTAGCCCCTCGAATGCGTCTCGGGCATAGCGGACTTCACCTTCGTAAATTTCGGCAAGGTCTTGTTCTACAAACGAACGAGTGAGCGCTGCTCCACCGAGGATTACTGGCCAGCGGGCAGCGAGACCTCTCTGATTCATCTCTTCGAGATTTTCTTTCATTATCTGTGTGGACTTAACCAGTAGCCCACTCATGCCAATCACATCAACGTTGTTCTCTTCAGCAGCGCGCAGGATTTCATTGATTGGTTGCTTGATGCCGATGTTGACTGTTTCGAAGCCGTTATTGCTAAGAATGATGTCAACTAGGTTTTTACCGATATCGTGAACGTCACCGCGCACTGTAGCAAGAAGGATACGACCCTTGCCGGTGTCTTCGGTTTTTTCGATGTGCGGTTCAAGGTGGGCTACCGCAGTCTTCATGACTTCGGCTGACTGCAGCACGAAAGGTAATTGCATTTCACCTTTACCGAATAGTTCACCAACGACCTGCATGCCTTTAAGCAAATTTTGGTTGATTATTTCCAATGCTGTTCGACCTGAATTCAAGGCCTCGTCAAGATCGGCTTCGAGGCCTTTCTTTTCACCGTCGATGATTCTGCGCTCGAGGCGTTCGTCAAGTGGAAGTGCCGCCAACTCAGCCGCGCGGCTTTGCTTCGCACTAGCGCTGTCTACTCCCGCGAAAACATCAAGATACTTTGTTAGTGGGTCAAACGAAACGTTGCCATCTGCGGCGTACTCTCGCTTGTCGTAAATCAAATCAAGTGCAGCCTTGAGTTGGTGTTCCGGTATTTGATTCAGCGGCATAATTCTGGCCGCGTGAACAATTGCACTGGTTAGGCCGACTTGGACGCACTCATGAAGGAACACAGAATTCAAAACGTGGCGAGCGGCCGGAGAAAGTCCAAAGGAAATGTTCGAGATGCCCAGGGTGGTTTGCACACCAGGGAATGCCTCGTTTAGGCGTCGGATGGCCTCGATGGTTTCTACGCCGTCACGGCGAGTCTCGTCCTGGCCGGTAGCAATCGGGAAAGTAAGCGTGTCAACAGTGATGTCGACCAAGTTCATACCCCAATTGCCGGTGAGGTCTCCGATTAGGCGGCTGGCGATTGCGAATTTTGTCTCCGCTGTTCGGGCCTGACCATCTTCGTCGATGGTGAGGGCTACCACCGCTGCCCCGTGTTCCTTGACAATCGGCATAATTCGGGCGAAGCGAGAATTAGGACCGTCGCCATCTTCGTAATTGACCGAGTTGATCATTGCTCGGCCACCCATACATTCAAGGCCGGCTTCGAGCACCGCAGGTTCTGTCGAGTCAAGTACCAGCGGCAGAGTTGTCGCGGTAGCTAGTCGACTCACCAGTTCCCTGGCATCGCGAACACCATCGCGTCCGACGTAGTCGACACACACATCGAGCAGGTGCGCTCCCTCACGTGTTTGCGAGCGCGCGATTTCGATGCACTCATCCCAGTTTTCGGCGAGCATCGCCTCTCGGAAAGCTTTGGACCCGTTGGCATTGGTGCGCTCACCAATGGATAGGTACGTCATGGTTTGATCAAAAGGCTGATGCTGGTAAAGCGACGAAAGACCTGGCTCGTCGATTACCTGTCGAACAGCCGGACTTTGCGCGGAGACAATAGCGGCGAGTTCTTCAATGTGAGTTGGAGTGGTTCCGCAACATCCACCGATTAGTCCTAGTCCGTATTCCTTTACAAATTGCGAGTGAGCAGCCCCTAGTTCCAGCGGAGTTAGCGGATAGTGAGCGCCATGTGGGCCAAGGATTGGAAGTCCGGCATTCGGCATACAAACAATTGGTAGCTTTGAAAACTTAGACAGATAGCGAAGGTGCTCGCTCATTTCAGTCGGCCCGGTCGCACAATTTAGGCCAATCGCATCGACACCAAGTGCCTGGATTGCGGTCAGCGCAGCTCCGATTTCGCTACCCAGCAGCATGGTTCCAGTGGTCTCAATTGTGACCGAAACAAAAATAGGAACCTTTACTTCAGTCATTGCTCGCTTAGCGCCAATCACTGCGCTTTTGGCTTGAAGCAGGTCCTGAACAGTTTCAATAAGAATTGCGTCGGCACCACCGTCGATTAGGCCTTTTGCTGCATCCTGGTATGCGTCGCGAAGCACAGCAAATTTTTCATGTCCAAGCGAAGGAAGTTTCGTGCCAGGTCCCAGGGAGCCAAGTACCCAGCGAGGTTTGTCGGGAGTGGAAAAGTCATCAGCGATTGATCGAGCAACTTGCGCTCCCGCCTTGGCAAGTTCGTAGACTCGTTCCACGATGTCGTATTCGGCAAGGTTCGCGAAGTTAGCCCCAAAGGTGTTGGTTTCGATTGCCTCTGCCCCTGCCTTCAGATACTGAGCATGGATGCTGGCAATAAGTTCCGGTCTGGTCACGTTGAGGATTTCGTTGCAGCCTTCGTAATTCTGAAAATCTTCAAGGGTTGGGGCTGCGTCCTGAATCATGGTTCCCATGGCGCCATCGGCGATGACAACTCGATTTCGAACGGCGTCGAGCAGGGCCTGGGATCTGGAATTCAACATGGAAACCCAAGTCTACCTTTGACATCTTGCAAGATAAAGGGCGGGCTAAAATGGTCGAATGCCGGATTACCCCCTAGTACGTCACGCTGACACGATTTCGGTGCAGGCAGACTCAGTCTTTGAGGTACTAACGGCACGTTCGTTGCGGCAAGAGCCCAGTCTCTCCTTTGAATTTTTTCCACCAAAGGATGATGACGGTGCTGAAACTCTCTGGAGAAGTTACGAAAAGTTGCTAGAGGTCTCCCCGGACTTCGTATCGGTCACTTACGGAGCTGGCGGTTCGAACCGCGAAACTTCACTAGCAGTTGTCGATCGCATGGCTAAAGACGTGCTCACCATTGGACACCTCACCTGCGTCGGCTCAACCTTTGATGGCACCCGTCAAACCATTCGGCGATTCCAAGATGCTGGTGTGAAATCCATCCTTGCGTTGCGTGGAGATTCGCCATTGGCAGATCCAGATGCCTTGGCCAAGGGTCAGCTCAAAACAGCCTTAGATTTGGTCGAACTGGTTCGCAATGAAACCGATTTGGAGATTGGCGTCGCGGCATTCCCGGAAGTTCATCCGGAATCCCCGAGTATGGCCCACGACGCACATGTGCTCTCGCTAAAACAGGCAGCCGGCGCAAGTTATGGAATGACTCAACTCTTTTTCACCGTGGACGCCTATCTAGAACTAGTTGACTCCGCCAGGTCTGCCGGCGCAACCATGCCAATCATTCCGGGCGTGATGCCGATTTCGAACGGGGCTCGAGTGCTGAGAATGGCGGAGATGAGTGGCGCGACTGTGCCGCAAGATTTGCTAAGCAAACTACAAGCGGCAACCGATGAAGAAGCCCGGATTATCGGAATGGATTACTCCATAAAACTCTCAAGCGAGTTGATTGAGGCCGGGGCGCCAGGCTTACACATTTTTACTCTGAACCTTGCCAAAGCAGCCCTTGAAGTCGCTCGCGGCGCGGGTTTGTGCTGATGTCCCTCTCGGCAAGTAGCCTTTGCTTGTGAATGAAAAGTCATTGCCTGATTGGGCACAACAGATCGCAGTTTTCGACACCGAGACCACCGGGTTAGATCTAAAGACGGCACGTATTGTTACAGCAACAGTTGTCGAGATAAATGCTGCGGGCGAGATTGTGGTTGATCGGCCGGAATGGCTCGCCGACCCGGAGATTGAGATTCCAGATACCGCAAGTAACGTTCACGGAATTACCACCGAAATCGCTCGAGCCAGCGGGCGCAACTACAAAGAGGTGGTGTCAGAAATTCTGGAGTCGCTGCGTGATTGCTTCGCTCGTGGTATCCCTGTGGTTGCATATAACGCACCATACGACTTCACAATCTTGCACCACCAGGCTTTAGCTCTAGGGTTAGAGCCGCTGCAAGATCCGGCACCTATTTTTGATCCGCTGGTAATCGACAAGACTTTTGACAAGTTTCGGCGCGGAAAACGCAAATTGGAAATTGTCGCTGAGTTTTACAACGTACCACTCGATGATGCGCACAATTCAAAGGCTGACGCCGTAGCGGCCGGTCGTGTGGCTCTAGCTGTGCTGAGCAATCACTTGGATAAACTCCCAGGTTCTGCACTTGAGCTTCACACGTCACAAATTACTTGGGCTAAGGAAATAGACGAAAGCTTTAGTAAGTGGATGATTGAGAATGTCGATAAAGACTTCAAGCCAAGCCCAGGCTGGCCAATCAAAACGGTTTAGAAACAAAAAATCCCCAACCTTTTGGTTGGGGATTTTTCTAAGCTTGATTTAGCTGAAGTTCTTGTAACGTGCGTTGAAGCGCTCCACACGACCCGCTGCGTCCATGATGCGCTGTTTACCGGTGTAGAACGGGTGAGACTGTGAAGAAATTTCAACGTCGAAAACCGGGTAGGTGTTGCCGTCTTCCCACTCGATGGTCTTGTTGCTGGTAACGGTTGAACGAGTCAAGAACGCTACACCCGAAGCCAAGTCGCGGAAAACGATTGGTTCGTACTTTGGGTGAATGTCAGCCTTCATGCGAAACTTCCTTGAATTTCTCTAGATTGTCGGTGCAATGGCACCAAGGGTCAAGCATACCAAAGCATCAGCGGCAATGCCAATGAATTAGCCCTTAAATCGGGCCCGGAAGCGTCCCTCACTGAAATCCACGTCAATACCCAGGCCATAGGCCTCAGATAGCTTTTCGCTGGTCAGGGTTGGTCCGATCTCCCCTGCCGCAAACACCTGCCCGGCGCTGAGAATCAGGGCATGTGTGAATCCGGTAGGAATCTCTTCAAGGTGGTGAGTCACCATGACGATAGCCGGGGCTGCTGGTTCAGTGGCATAGGCGCTAATCAGGGCGATGGTTTGCTCACGTGCGGCCAAATCAAGGCTGGCAACTGGCTCATCCAGAAGCAAAAGTTCAGGATCGGTCATCACCGCACGTGCAATCTGGGTGCGCTTCTTTTCGCCATCGCTCAAGGTGCCGAAAGCCCTATCGGCCAATTCCCCAAGTTTCCACTCGTTTAGCACTCGATGGGCCCGACGAACGTCCACATCGTCGTATTCTTCGTTCCATCGACCAGTTATTCCGTAGCTTGCAGTAAGCACGGCATTGAGCACGGTCTCGGAATTTGGAATGTGATTGGCCAAAGACGTTGAGGCGAAGCCGAGTCTGGTTCTCAGCTCGAAGACATTTACTTTTCCGAGGAGTGCTCCGAGAATCTGGGCTTCACCGCTGGATGGATGCAACTGCGCAGCCGCTACCTTGAGCAAAGTGGTCTTACCTGCGCCATTCGGACCGATTACTACCCACCGCTGGTTTGACTCAACCTGCCAGTCGACATTGTTGAGAATGGCTTTTCCGTCTCGAACTACGGAAACGTTGTTGAGATCTATAACGCGGGACATGCCAAGAGCCTATT
>JACCDN010445592.1_pt1 | contig 24941 bp, 29 predicted proteins | sample 7441691 | NCBI WGS metagenome assembly JACCDN01 (sample SAMN15323439, study PRJNA562643) | freshwater metagenome | isolation source: river surface water | place: USA:Blue River Watershed | collected 2017-08-16 | reverse complement strand
CTTCGGAGTGTGGCGCAGCCCGGTAGCGCACCTGCTTTGGGAGCAGGGGGTCCAAGGTTCGAATCCTTGTACTCCGACCAGCCATAAAAAAACGGGTTGTCGCTGACAACCCGTTTTTCATTTCTGCATCCCAGACTGCCCATAGCTCAGCTGGATAGAGCAACGGCCTTCTAAGCCGTAGGTCGCACGTTCGAGTCGTGCTGGGCAGGCCATCTCCATCAGCCCTTTCTGATATTCACACCTTCCTTATTCAACATGGCTCGCCCGTGCTTGATGCACAAGCGTGGGCTGTGTCGAGACGACATCGTCGCGCTCAGGTTTGCAGAGGCCGCCTTGAAATAAAGCCGGCCCTGTTCATCTATTTTTGAGAAAAACCGGCTGGGAGACATTTTTCAAAATCGTTTCATCTTTGCTATCTGCATCGTCATCCTGAAGGCTGGATAAAATGCCCTGTATCGTCCGACCCTGTCGCTGATAATCAACGCACACCGTGCCTTCGGTCGATCTTTTGCTCAAAAAGGATAAAACAATGAAAAAAGTTTTGGTCTCATTATGTTTGATGTTCTTCTCAGGTCAGTTGATGGCCGATAGCGGAAAACTCGAAAAAATCAGAAACATCGTCGAGGGTGTTTACACGATGACTGAGTGGACAGATGGAAAAGTCTCACTCGCGACCGAAACATTCACGGGTCGTCTGACGATCCAGAATGGGATCCTTATCTTTGTCACGAACAATTACCAATCGGCCAAAAAAGTCAGCATGACGGGTGTGGGTGCGTTTACCCTGAGTCAGGATAAATTCGCCTATGGTTATCATCAGTTTGTGACTGCAATAACGGATGATAAAGGCGATAAGATTGATCGCTCGATTCCCTCCTGGGCTGCCGATATGCACCTGCCAAAAATGCGTGAGTTCACGCTTCAACTGAACGGCGATACCGTCACGCTCTCGAATCCGGGAGGGCTGTTTGAGATGACTGCCGACGGGTTTGTTTACACGGATCTCAATACGAAAAATATTCGTATTTGGAAAAAGTCCAAAACTACAGCAAGATAGAGCGATCAGTACAAGCCGAATAGAAAGTGATTGCAGCCGGCGAATCCGAGTGACACCTAAAATAATCCAGAATTCGATAATGTAGAAATATTTCTTAGATCGATTACTGCATGTGCCACGCTTAGCAGGTGAAGACGTTGAGTGGTCAGGCCTTGGATATGCAAACGTAACAAGGTCAATAGATCAGCTTTCCTGACAAAGCACTATCCAGAAAAATAGCTGAGCTCCTGATTTTTCTTTGCGCCGTGTGTTGGTAAGGCCACGATCTGAGCGCTGATCGCCTAGTCAAATCGTGTTGGGTGGGTCAATGAAACCAGATGCTTACTGAATCTGACGCCGACTGCTCCAGCCTGAGTCAGTGCACGAAACGTGTTCCGATTGACTAATCGTCGTGCGTAATGAATTTGGTAATGGCTGGCACCGGCACCTGTGGAATCGTCCAAGCTAATGCGGCTTTGATATCGGCTTGATACGGGGATTGCCAACAAGCTTCACACCGCAATGGCATGGCCTTGATAATTTTCATTCGATTCCATTTCACTAATTTTATCGCAGTATCAACCCCCCGGGCTATCCCACTGCATGTTTTATCTATTTGTATTTTTTGCTGAATTGCTGGTCGACTGGGTTAGCTATATCCGCCCACTCGGCGACCTCAACATCACCAGCTGGAACCCACAGGCTGCCTTGCAGCTTTATTTTCTTTTGTTAAATAAGGCGAATTTTTTTCCAATCGTTTTCGCAGGTATTGCTGGCAATATCGTGATCCGCTCTGAGGATCTGCTCGCATCGAATCAGCTGGAGCCTTTGATATCTGCCTTTGTGTATCTTTGTGCCTCCTTGATTTTCAGGAAGGCATTCAGCACGATAATAATATTCAGAAAAAGTACTGAATTTTTGAAATTTCTTGGATTTTGCATCATTGTTGCATTTGTACATGCCTTGATCATCTCATGTTTTTATTATTTTTTCGGAGAGCTTCCGGTAGAAAAAGTTTTCAGGGCTGTTCTCGCTCAGCTAATCGGTAATAGCTCTGGTCTGATCATATTTGGCCCCATGCTGATAGTGGTACATACTATCGGAATGCGTGGGATGTTGCGGGCGACTGCAGGGAGAATGTCAGTCGTATTTACTGTATTGATGCTTGCCGTATTTTTTTATTTTCTCGCGACTTCTACGGTTGATAATCCGCTTCGCTTCATTTACCTGATTGTAATTCCTGTCATTTTTATTGCACTCAGGCTTCAAATCGAAGATGTGGTGACGCTGGTTCTTGCGGTTCAAATAATGATTGCAGGAGCATTCCTTTTCAGAGGATCTTCATTTGATCGCGTGATGGAAATTCAGTTCATGATCTCTGTCATATCAAGTGTTGTTATATATCTATCACTTATCATCATCGAAAGGAGGGAGCTCCAGCAGCGGGCAAGAATGCTGGAAACGAACCGGCATCTGGCAACGATGTCAGGAATCATCTTGCACGAAATAGCGCAACCCATTACGGCGTTGAGCACTTACTCGCAAATTCAATTAAATGAACTTCGATCCGGTCAGCAGATAGACAAAGCAAGACTGGAGTCCTATGCAAAAAGTATTCATGACGAGATATCACGTGTTCGGGATCTGTTCGTTGGAATCCGGGAAGCGATTGGTCAGAATGATGAGGGGCCGCTGCCTGCAGTTGATGTTGTCGCAGTTCTGATGTCTGCTGTGGGCCTGGTTCAGCCTTCCGCCAAGGCGATGGGCGTTGATATATTCGTGCATTCGGGGGAGCAGGCCATCCATGCTTCTGTTCAGAAGCAAAATTTGAGCATGGCGATCCGGAATCTGCTTATTAATGCGCTACAGGCAGCCAGTAATTCAGCGGAAAGATGGTCTGAAATCAAGATTCATCAATCCACAGATATGTGTTTCATCGATTTTTCTGATTCTGGTGAGGCAATTGTCCGACGCGACCTGAAAAATATCTTTTCGTATGGATTCAGCCGGTCTGAGTATGGGCTCGGTATTGGGCTGTCGATTGCCAAAGATTTGATTGAGGTTTCTGGTGGGAGGATTGTTGCGTATCATGATCAGAGGTTGAAGTTCAGAATTATCCTTCCAAAAATATCCGCAGATGAATAACCAGTTACTGATAATTATCGACGATGAGGCGAGTGTAAGAGATTCGCTCAGTCTTCTATTCAGTCAGGTAGGCTTCCTGGTGGCGACATTTCAGTCCGTTGAAGAGTTTATTTCATCGGCTTATTACGGTGTCCGTTGTAGCGCAATCATAGACATGAATTTGGGTGGGTTAAGTGGAATCGATGCATTGAAGATGATCAAAAAAGAGCAGCTACCGATAAACGTCATCGTTATATCCGGCTATGGCACACCAAGATCTGTAAGGGAAGCTTTCAAAGGTGATGCTTTTGATTTTGTCGAGAAGCCTTATGATCCGAACGAGCTAATCGATATTGTTAGGCGCGCTTGCCGGCAATTGCCGGTACAGATGGCGACGGAGACCGTGCTGACGAAGAGGGAAAAAGAGGTCAGGGCGCTGCTGTTGAAAGGGCTGCATGCGAAAGAAATTGCTAATATTCTCGGGATCAGTGCGCGAACAGTTGAGACACACAAAGGTCGTATTTATGAAAAATTGAATGTTCGATCGGCGCTCGAATTGGTGGCAAACTCGGAAAAATCAGCTTGAGTCTGCCAACTGAAAATAGAATAGAGTTTCGTTACTGAGTTCATGTTCTGTTCGATGTCTGTATCCCTCGTTCCCGTAGTCCACGATATAGATCATTCCGTTTCTCAGGATGACCGAGGATGCGACATGCGACCGCAGACGACTATTCGCATCGATTGCAAATAATGCAATATCCAGGTCCTGCATGTAAACTGCGCCATCATCAATGGTTGGTGAGAAATCGAGATGTCGTTTTTCTGATCTATCGTAATTCCACCAGTGTTGTGTGAATTGTTTCTGCCAGCCTGTGGAGAGGAACTTGGTTGGCAGGCACAACCATCCACTGACAACTGCATAGCCCATCTCATCTGCTTTTTCTTTTGCGTTGTTCAGACAATAATTTTCTCGACCACCGCCGAACTGCAATACGTTTATGACATTGAGGCGGTGTTGACAATGGGGCTGTCTAATTCTGGAAAATTCGTAAAGTAATTCAATGTCGTGCATTTTGCTCGGTGTCTCACTAATTGCCACAAGACTCCGAGGTTAAAACAAAAGAAATAAATTATTAATTCGAATTAATTCGTACGTAAATATACGCACAATGATCCCCAGCGTTCCCATGTGCAGGTGGACGATTTTGGTTCGTAGCGTTTCCCACATAAACTCGATTACTCATTTACTCGATTGGGTTCGTAAAGTTTTTTATTTTGCAATAAAGTTAAATAATGAGTAATCTCATTTGCACCCAAAAAAGCGCTTGGTCGAGTGGTTTCCGGTTAAATAGCGAGATCACCTCAAGCGGCAATGTGCCTAAGTGAGCAAAAAGGATGACCACCATGGATGCACCAGAGACTGAGACCCAATCCGCCATTACTAACCCGTCCGACCGCTTCAAACTGGTCGCGGACATCTCCATTTTTCACTATCAGCGCTTGAAGACCGTCGCCGGCGACCGGGGCATTCCGGTGGGGCAGCTGGTGGAGGAGCTGATCGACCGCATGTGGACTTATCGCGGGCGGCAAGACTGAGGCCATGGTCAACGGAGGAATGGCGATGCGACACCTGGTGCTGCTGATGAGTCTGTGCGGCTGCGTCAGCGCCTGGGCAAACAACGGCAGTCCCGCGCCTTCGGAGGCTGCGCGTCGTCCGTTGAACAGTGAATTACGATCACTCACCAAGCGCAGCCCGGGGTATCTGTCCGCGGTTGGCAGTCATGTCCGGCGCTACATCGTCTATATCGCCAGAAATGGCGAGGAACGCGCACTGAACCCCATGGCCCGCTTCGGCATCCGTCTGTCACCGCAGGGTGAGGTGCAGGCGATCCGGCTGATCCAGACCAGCGGTTTCAGGAACTGGGATCTGACCGCCGCCCGCGCCATCGAGAGAAGCAGTCCGCTGCCCTTGCCAGAGGAAGGCGGGCCGCCGGAGGAGATCGAGATTCTGCTGCAGCCGAAAGACGATCGGTGAGCCTGATTGATCTGCTCGGCTATGTCGCCGGCACGCTGACCACGCTGGCATTTTTTCCGCAGGCGCTGCACGCATGGCGAACCCGGAACCTGACCGGTGTCTCGCTGCCCATGTATGCGATCTTCACCTCGGGCGTCGCGCTGTGGCTGGTGTATGGCATTGCCATTCGCTCCGTGCCCGTGATCGTCGCGAACCTGATCACGCTGCCGCTGGCCATGCTTATCCTGCTGCTGAAAATTCTGGAGAAAAACAAGGCATCCGGTGACTGAGGCCTGGTCAAGAGGATCAGTGCGATTTTTCCGTGATGTAGTCCATCAGCGCCAGCAACACACCGGATCCGACGAATGCACCGTGCAGGATCAGCATCCACATCAGGTTGTCTTTGTTCATGCTGTCGATGGCCATGAAAGACTTCAGCAGATGAATGCCGGAGATCGCCACGATCGAGGCGATCAGCTTGAGCTTGAGTCCGCTGAAATCCACCGTGCCCATCCAGTCCGGCCTGTCTTTGTGGGACGCGACATCAATCTTGGAGACGAAATTCTCGTAGCCGGAAAAAATCACCATCAGCACCAGATTCCCGGCCAGCGAAAGATCGATCAGCGACAGCACCCAGAGAATGACCGCGGATTCGTCCGCGCCTGCAGCCAGCGGGAAAAAATGCACCAGCTCCTGAATGAACTTGAACATCAGTACCGCCAGGCTGCCGATCAGTCCCAGATAGAACGGCGCCATCAGCCAGCGCGATCCGAAAATCAGACGCTCCAATGGACTCTCAAAACGTTTGAAGTTGTTTTCGACGAGGTCGATCTGTTTATCGATGGGCATGGTGTCTCAGTACCTGTGTCTGTCGGGGCGGCGCGTGAGTCGATGTTTACTGCCGCAACGGGCCGGATTATACCGACCGTTGCGACGGTGATTCCGGGCGCGGCGTGTATGCCGTTGCGGGCGCCCGACAATCGTCAGCTGGCGGTCTTTTTCCCGTAAGCGGTACCTGTGTTCCAGCTGTCGACATATTCCTCGATGCTGACTGTGCCGGTGCTGTTCATGTCATCGTCAAAATACTCGAACAGTATCCCGTCAGGTGCGGTCATGGACAGCAGCACGGTGCCTCCCTGTTCACCGCCGTGTTCCAGATGGGGCAGGGCATCGGCCGGCGCCAGTGCGTAATCGCCTTTTTTCCGGTGGATCACTCGGGTGCTGCCATCCGGGCCCCGCTCTTTCAGTATCTGCTCACCCTCGAGCACCAGTGTGACGGTCGAGGCCACATGGCGATGACGTCGGCAGTGGCCACCGTCGCCATAGCGAAGCAGCATATCGAGCCGGCCCGTGGCGAGGTCGTAGCCAAGCAGGCTGTGCTCGAAATCCACGAGAAACGCGGTGCAGCCTGGATCGGTAATGCGACGCCACTCAACGGCATTCAGGTCAAAGGTGCTGGAAATGTGGGGCATGAGGCGTTCCTGTACAGGGATCAAACACGTACATTCTGGCATGATCGGAGAAAATCCATCCGACCGTTCCCGTCCCATCCCGTATGAGCAAGCACGTTTCAGAAACCCCGGCCACTCAGTATCTCGCGCAGCACAAGGTCAGCTTCGGCAGGCACCCGTATGCGTATGTCGATCATGGCGGTACCGCAGAGTCTGCGCGCCAGCTTGGCGTCGATGAGCATCAGGTGATCAAGACGCTGGTAATGAAGGATGAGCTAAAAAAGCCGCTGATCATCCTGATGCATGGCGACCGCAAGGTATCGACCAAGAATCTCGCGCGCCAGACGGCACGCAAGCATATCGAGCCATGCACGCCGGAGGAGGCGAACCGGCACACCGGTTATCTGGTGGGCGGCACCTCACCATTCGGCATCCGCAAGCCCTTGCCCGTGTTTGTGGAAGCTTCGGTGCTGGATCTGCCGCAGATTTACATCAATGGCGGGCGCAGAGGGTTTCTGGTGAGCCTGACACCAGACCTGCTGACCCGGCTGCTGGATGCCCGACCCGTGCAGTGCGCGCTCGACGAGTCAGGCTAGCGCCCCGCTCAGGCCATTTCGTTGTACAGCACGCCTTTGAGATTTTCGATGGAGTGCGCGACGCGCAGCACTGATTCCGCCGGGATCTGGCGGATCAGTTCCCCGGTGTTCTTATCGGTGACGGCGATCACCGGTTTATTCAGGCGCTGGTCCATCGCAAAGCCGAGGTTGCGATTATTTGCGGCCATTTGCGCATTCAGCTGGTTCACGACCTCATCAAACGCCTGCGTGATGCGCACGGCGTCATTGGGCGCCAGTGGCCCGATCGGCGGCATCGGGGGCGTGCGCGAGGGAATCGGCGTGATCTTCCGGTCGGCAGGCAGTTGTGGCCCTGCGGGTCCGGTGGCGGGTGCATACGGTGTGGGGCCAGCTTGAATAATCATTTTGACAATCCTGTCAGATCGATCCAGCACAAATAATGATAGTCGATTGACGGCACAGGGTTCAGGTCTTCCGTGGCTATAATCCGCCGTCGTGAGATCCGCTTGAGCGGATCTCCGGGACACATTCACTTACCTGCTGATCCGGACTTATGGCAACTTCACTGACCCGTGTTTTTCTGCTCGCCTTGCTGCTGCCTGTCGTGTTGCCGGCGCACGCACGCTGGGAACTCGCGACGCGCAATCCGCGCGGCGACCGGTACTACCTTGATACGCACATCGTACAAAAAGGCAAGATGTATCAGGTCTGGAGTCTGGTCGATCTGGTGGAGCCGATCGACCAGAGTTCCTCGGTCAAGCGGCTCTACGAGGCCGATTGCGTGAAGGGCAAGTTGCGCGTGATGCAGAAGCTCGTCCATGCCGGCAAAGGCGGGCAGGGCGAGCTGATCTCGGCTGACAAGAAGCCCGGGCAGTGGTTTTATCCCGATCCGGCCTCGGTCAATGAAGAACTGATCCTAAAAATCTGTTTCGGCAAAACAGACGCGGGCGAAGGCCACGTCTCGAAAAGCCCATCGCACGCCACCGAGAAAAACAAGGAAGCGCAGACGTCAGCAAAGCACTGATCTTCCTGAGAGCGGCTCCGGCGGCGGCCGCGTGGTGTACCCGTGGCCGCTCAGCAGACGGAGTCGGTTCAGGGAGTGCCGCGTATCAGGTCCAGCAAATCCTGAGTCACTTCCTTCGGACGTATCGCGTGCTTTGCCTTGTCCACCAGCGCCTCATGCCCGATCAGCGATTGTCCGAGGCGTTTTGCGTAGATGTGGATATGTCGCTCCAGCTTCGCTCCCTGATTGATGAACAGGTTGAGCTGCATCGCTTCGATGGCCTGCAGTGCCTGTTCAGGTATGCCGGTCTTGCGGCTGGCCGTTGCCAGCGAGATCCCGAGCGCAATTCGCTTGTCCCTCAGCAGCTCGCCGATCGTTCGTTGTGGTGGCGAGGCGGCGAGTCCCTCGTCGCTGTGGAGAGTCTCGGTAATGTCGATAGGTTTTTTAATTGCGCTCACGAGCTGTACTGGCATGGATGTCTGCGGTAACGGGGCGGGTTGAGCCGAAGGGCGTCGCCTGTTCGCCGCAGGATAGTTCTGAAATGATGCACTAAATTCTGGCCGCCGCCCAAAGGATTTTTTTATACCGGTCCGCAAAGCGCCGGTGGGCGCATCGTGCATTCCGGACGCTGCGCCGCATTGATCATCCCGAAGTTTTTTTCATAACTGAAAACAGCAGATCAGCGATTATTTTTAATATGACAATAATTGTTTTGCGGCCTGGTGTTTTGCCCCTTGGGCCATATAGACATTGCACTTGAACTGTGCAACAGTCAGGCACACAGATAAATGGGGCGGGGATGCCATGCTGGGCGAAATTCTCAGGAAAAGGCGTGAAGAGCTTGGACTGGATGTCCAGGACATCGCGCGCATGACCGGCATGCCTCCGAAGCAGGTGATCGCGCTCGAGGCGAACAACTATGCTTACTTCGTCGGCGGCAAAGCAGAGATCGAGCGCCTCACAAAGCTCTATGCAAAGAAAGTGAACATGCCGCTGGACGCCGCCTTCACCGTACTACCACCCGCGCAAGAGCAGCGCGCCGTGGACAGCCGGAGCACGGAAGTGGCGATACCAGCCTTTCTTGTCGCCGGCCATGGGCGGGAAAGCGCCGCTGCCAACAGCCCTCGCGCGCCGCGCGAACTGAAAAAAAACTGATCATCCCTCTCATACCTCTGGCGAGGCGGTATCGCCTAGCCGCCTCCTTTGCGGTCTTTTCTGCCGCCTTGTTCAGCCTGTCGTGATTTATCCCGGTTGCTTTCATTGGCCGCGCGGCGATCTCGACGCATATAAAAAAGACAATCCGATTCTGTCGGTACGCGAAAACTGCCGTCCGGTTTTGCCTTATTTGCACATTTGACGGGAAGCGGAAAGTCGGGGCAGTCGAAACTTCGGTATCCTTCGCCCGTGGGCTCGCACATCGCGGGTCGTGCAGATCGCACGCCAGCCGGGAAGCGTCCGGTGGCGCCGCTGCTGAGCCGCGCGGTGCGACCGCATCATCTCAATCACTGATTAACAAACAATTCGCAGACGCATGGATCCCAGAGAAATCGCGAGAAGGTTAGGCATTCTGTCGATCGAAGAGCGGGTACAGATTATTCAGTGCCTGCTGGAAGCCGGTCCTGCGGGACTGGAAATGCCCGATATCGCAGGTAAAACCGGTCTGGGCGCGCCGGCGATCGTCAAGCAGATCGAAGCGCTGATCGGTGCAGAAATGGTCAGTTTCAAGACCCGGGACAATAACAAAGTCTATTCCGTCAATCAGGCCGTGCTGCGGGAAATCTTCGATTACATGCACAACGAGTTCGCTCCCGCCGCCGACACGCTTGCAGACAAAAAAACGTAATCACTACTGTGCGCCCTGATGGCAGGTCGGCCGGCCGGTGCATGATCACCGACCGCCGATGTCCCAGGGCAGAGAGGTAATCTGTCGTGGCCGCATTGCTTGGCATATTCAGGAAATTATCGATTTTCTCCGCACTGGTCGTCGGCTGGCTGATCGTGCTGCTGCTGTTCGTCGGCTGGCTGATCGTCGCCTATGATCAGGCAGAGGCGCTCGGTTTCATCGACTATGTGAAATCCAGCGTCGGGGTGGTGTATCAGCCGGTCGAGGCACTGGATATTGGTTCGGTGCTGAGGCTGGTCTTTGCTGCGATCGCGGCAGTCTTTGCGCTGATCCTGACGGTCTTCACGATTCCCATGTTCGTCTTCGTTTATGCCAATGCCGGGTATGCCCGGCTGATCGAACGGCTGAACCGCCCGAAAGAGGCCGCAGCGCCCGAAGCCGGAGCTGATACCGTCTGATTCCCGGCTCCGGGCGCCGTCACCCCGCCTCGGCGTTGTCCGTGCTTCTCCCTGCTTTTCCGCGCTTTCCATGCTTTCCGCAGTTGACGGCTCAAGTTTCGCCGGCCGCTGCCGATAACTGGGGTATTCACTGCTGCGCGCGCTGCCTTGCGCGCCGCCGGCGGATACAGGAGCCCAGATCATGCTGAAAGTCGATACCGAAATCCGTCTGACCATTTTTTCATTCGCCGTTGTGGCCATCGTCCTCACGCTGGTCCTGCGCTGATCGATCCTTCTTTGCTGAGCCTGTCGGTCACCCCGGCCACCGGAGTCTGAGCGGGCGTCATGCTGCTGCTCGACCCCCTGTTTCCTGCCTCTGCCTGACCTCTCCACCCGGTTCACCTGTCATCACCTTGTTCGCACCTTCTCCGTCCTGGGGCGACCGTTGATGCGCACAGTCATTGTGCGTTTCCATTGACCTCCTGCAAAAATGCGCGCTGACTGTGCGCTGAATCCACTCATTCACTAGCGTTCTTCATGGCACGTCCCTTGCTGAAGTGAAGCGCTCACCTGATGACGGGTGGGCCTTTATCACGACAGGTAAACCATCGATGCGATTCACCCCCCGCCGCAGCTGGCCTTCGCTGCTCGCCCTTCTATGTCTGAATGCTTTTATTCCTGCCAGTGTTGATGCCGCCGATCTGGCATCAGCGATACGCGATGGTCAATCGCTCTCCAGTATCCGACTGCGCCATGAACAGGCCGAGCAGGACAACAAGGCTCGCACCGCTGATGCGACCACGCTGCGCAGCCTGCTCGGCTGGCAGACGGAGCGATGGCACGACCTCAGCCTGACGGCGCAGCTGATCAATGTCAGCAAGCTGGGCGGCGATTTCTACGACAAGTACAAGGACCGGGCCGCGACAGGCAGCCAGCTCGACTATCCAACCGTGGCTGATCCGGATTACACCGGTATCAACCAGCTCCATCTGAGCTGGCGTGCGCCCGGCGAGACCACCGTGCGTTTCGGCAGGCAGTCAGTCAAGCTCGACAACACGCGTTTCATCGGCAATGTGGAATTCCGTCAGGTGATGCAGGTGTTCGACGGCATCGCGGTCGAGAGTGCTGCGCTGCCGGACACCACGATCTATCTCGCACATTTTGATCGGGTGACGCAGGTCACGACGAGCGAGCGGCGCGGCCATCTCGATATCGGCCATCTGCGCTACCAGTTCGCGCCGGCGCAATCGCTCGCGGCCTATCTGTATCGCACCGATTTTCGCGACCTTGGCACCGGCGCCGCTTCTGGTCTGGGTACGGCGGATCCGTCGAACCGTATCAGCGGTGTGCGCCTCGATGGCAAGCGGGCAGTGACCGGGACATGGAGCCTGCTGTACACCGCCGAGTATGCAAAGCAGGTCAGTGATGCCGGGGGCAGCGCACTGATCGATGCCGAGTACCAGCGGCTCGGCCTGGGTGTGGCCGCCTCGGGCTGGTCAGTGCGCATGGATCAGGAGCTGAGATCCAGCAACGGGGGACGGTATGCGTTTCAGACACCGTTCGGCACGAATCATCTGTTTCAGGGCTGGGCCGAGCAGTTTCTGGCGACACCGCGCGAGGGTGTTCGCGACCGGTTCATCACGTTCAGCGCCAGGCCACTGCCGGCGCTTGCGCTGGCCGCCGAATACCATCGCCTGTCGTCGGATGTGCCGTTCCAGACGGCCGATCTGGGCTATGGCAGCCACTACGGCAATGAGTGGGATCTCGCCGCGACATGGACGCTCGGTCCACGGCGGTGGATGCGCGCAGAGCTTGCGGACTTCCGTGAAGCAGACGTGCTGCGCACCGGCCGCAAGGCGGACACGCGCCGGGTGTGGCTGACGATGATGTTCCAGTTCTGAGCACCGGCCGCGCGAGCGTGGCGAGCTGGCACAGGATCAGTGAACGCAGCGCAGCGGCGCGGAGTTCACTGACACTCCATCCCGAATTTTTCCGCTGCCCGGCGTGCCCGCACGCGCGCCTTTTTCTCTTCCTGCAGGCTGGCGTCGCGCAGGTCTTCCTGCCGCCAGCGCAGCTGTAGTGCGAGAGACTTGCATTTGCGATCGCGGGCGGCCGCGCCCCGGGCAGAGAGATCCCGTATTTGCTGGTCTTGTCGCTCGCGCTGTTCGCGTATCCGCTGCAGCCGGGCGACTTCGGCTTTTTCCCGCCTGAGCGCATCCTCCTCCTGGCGTTGCGATGCCGGGGCTGCTGTCTCCGAATGAAGATCAGTCGCTTGACCTGCGCAGGGACGATCACTGTAGGTCACGGCACCCTGTGCGTGACATTTGTAGATGGCCTGTGCAGGGCTGCACATCAACACGAGGGCAAACCACAGCCCTCCGGGCAGCCATCGATGCAGCACCTGACAATACAGGTCCGGCGCCTGCAGCACGCGTGACGGGGAAGGATATTCGTGGCATGCCTCGCCACGCTGTGCAGAGAGGGAAGGTGCTGGCAGTGTCATGATCACCTCGCGACAGAACAGAACCCGGTCAGGGCCCGTCGCGATTGGCGATCAGACGACTTTGCCCGGGTTCATCAGGTTGAGCGGATCCAGCGCCCGCTTGACGGCCTCCATCATGGCCATTTCTGTCCCGGATTTATATCGGCGTATCTCGTCGCGTTTCAGTGCACCGAGACCATGCTCGGCAGAGATCGAGCCGCCATATTTGTGCACATTATCGTGCACGCAAAGATTGATCGCAGGCTGCTGTTGCATAAAGGTTTCATGCGCCTCACCCTCTGGCGCAGACACGTTGTAATGCAGGTTGCCATCGCCGAGATGACCAAAGGTCACCATCCGGCAGCCGGGGAACTGGCGTTGCAGCAGTGCGTCTGTCTCGTCGATGAAATCGGCGATGCGCGACACCGGCAGGGAAATATCGTGCTTGATGTTCAGCCCCTCGGCCGCCTGCGCCATCGAGATATGTTCACGCAGCGACCACAGCTGCTGCGATTGCGACAGCGAGCGAGCGATCACGGCATTGTCGATCAGCCCCTGATCCGTGGCGGCGCCGGCAACGGCTTCCAGCAGCGTCATTGCATGGGCTTCCGACTCGCTGTCGGACAGCTCCATCAGCACGTACTGGGCATGACGCGACGGGAACGGCGAACGCAGCGCAGAAAAATGCCGCTCCACGAGTTGCAGGCAGAGATCGGAGAACAATTCAAAGCCCGTGAGGCTTGCATCGCAGCGCTGCCGGGCCAGGGCAAGCAAGTCGAGCGCATCGCGCGCGCTGCCCAGCGCGAACAGGGCGGTCAGTCGTGCGGCGGGCTGTGCATGCAGCTTCAGCACTGCTGCCGTGATGATGCCCAGCGTGCCCTCGGCACCGATGAACAGGTCACGCAGATCGTAGCCGGTATTGTCTTTGCGCAGGCCGCGCAAGCCGTCCCACAGTTCGCCTGCAGGCGTGACGACCTCGAGACCGAGCGTCAGATCGCGCATGCTGCCGTAACGCAGGACTGCCGTGCCGCCGGCATTGGTCGAGAGATTGCCGCCGATCGTGCAGCTGCCTTCAGAGGCCAGCGACAAGGGGAACAGCCGGCCTGCGTCGCCGGCCGCGTCCTGCACCTGTTGCAGCAGGCAGCCGGCCTCTGCGGTGAGCGTGTCGTTCAGCGGGTCGATCGCGCGGATGCGGTTCATGCGCGCCAGCGAGAGGATGATGGCCGTGCCGCTGCCATCGGGCACGCTGCCCAGCACCAGCCCGGTGTTGCCGCCCTGAGGAACGATGGGGACGCGGTAGTGCGTGCACAGCTTCACGACCGCGGCGACTTCGCCCGCGCTGGCCGGCCGGATCACGCCCAGCGCGCTGCCGGTGAAGCGGCCGCGCCAGTCGGTCAGGTAGCCGGCCATGTCCTCGCCGAGCAGCAGATGGGCATCGCCGACGATCGCGGCGCAATGCGCGAGGAATTCCGTCTTCATGCGTCGGCCCTCCTTACTCGTGCATCAGTCTTCCTGCGTCGCGGCGGCCTTGCGGATGGCCTCGCGGGCCAGCGCCTTGGCCGCCTGCTTGTAGGGCCGCAGGAAAAAGATCGCGCAGAAGAAGAACACGGTGGAGAACAGGATCTCGAGCGATGCCAGCGCCTGCGACATGCCGCGCTCGCTCCAGGCGCGCACTACGCCTTCGGTGAAATACATCAGCACCAGCATCGACGCCCACTGCATCGTATAGACATTGCGGCGCAGCGTGCCGGCCAGCGGCGCGAACAGTGGCAGCACCTTGATCACCATCCACGAGCCGCCGGGCCGCAGCGGCGCCAGCACCAGTTCCCACGCAATGCACAGCACGATCAGCAGCACGAGGCTGGCCGAGGCAATCTGATGCAGGCGGTGCTGCATCGGGGAGATATCGTTCATCGGGGAAGTCATCCTTGGTGAAGCTTGCGCGCCGTCTCGGCCAGTCGCTTGCCCAGCGCGATGGCCAGTGCACGACTGTCGTCAGTGATTTCATGCTTGCCGCTGGCACCGGACCAGTGGGTCGCGCCATACGGCGAGCCGCCGCTGGCCGTGCTCATCAGCGCCGGTTCGGCATAGGGCAGGCCAAGGATCAGCATACCGTGATGCAGCAGAGGCAGCATCATCGACAGCAGCGTTGATTCCTGACCGCCGTGCAGGCTGCCGGTGGACGTGAATACGCAGGCCGGCTTGCCAGCGAGCGCGCCGGACAGCCATTGCGCGCTGCTGCCATCGAGGAAATACTTCATCGGCGCAGCCATGTTGCCAAAGCGCGTGGGCGAGCCCAGCGCGAGGCCGGCGCACTCGTCGAGATCGGAGAGTTCGACATACGGCGCGCCCGATGCGGGCACGGCGGGCTCCGTGGCCTCGGTGACTGTGGAGACGGCCGGCACGGTGCGCAGGCGCGCTTCGCAGCCGGGCACGCTCTCGATGCCCAGCGCGATCAGTTCCGCAAGCTTGCGCGTTGCGCCATGTCGCGAGTAGTAGAGAACGAGCAGGGAAATCGGTGGCGGCGTCATGGTTGCTATTATATGGCGCTTTATCACGCCCGCCGGGGCCGATCACCGCCGACAATGAGCCCATATCCTGCAAATCCCTCTGGCGGCTGGTCCCGCGTTCAGGTGCGCGACTTGCTGCGTTTCGCGCGACGCCGCCTGAAGGAAGAGCGCATTTCCGAGGTGGCCGCCAGCCTCACCTTCACCACGGTGCTGGCGCTGGTGCCGGTGCTGACGATTGCCTTCGCGATCTTCACGACCTTTCCGCTGTTCACGACCTTTCGCGATTCGCTCGAAGCGTATTTCGTGCAGATCCTGATGCCCAAGGGTATCTCGAACACCCTACTCGATTACCTCAGCCAGTTCGCCGCCAAGGCCAGCCGTCTGTCGGCATTCGGCGCGGTATTCCTGATCGTGACGGCGATCATGATGTTCGGCACGGTGGACCGCACGATGAACCAGATCTGGCGCGTGGACGAGACCCGTCCCTTCCTGCAGCGGATGATCATCTACTGGGCAGTGATGACGATGGGCCCTTTGCTGCTGGGTGCGTCGCTATCGTTTGCCAGTGAACTGTCGCCGCTGATGAGCATGCTCGGGCGCGATGCGCAGTTGCTGCGAACGACACTGATGGTGGGCGTGTCGGTGGCCTTGTCCACGCTGGCGTTCTCATTCATCTATCTCACGGTTCCCAACCGTGTCGTTGACTGGCGCGATGCCGTGATCGGCGCGCTGGTCGCGGCGATTGCGTTCGAGATCATGCGCCGCCTGTTCACCTACTTCATCGCACAAGGCCCGAACTCCAGCTACAAAGTGGTCTATGGCGCGCTGGCCGCAGTGCCTATTTTCCTGATCTGGGTCTATCTGTTCTGGCTGATCACGCTGGTCGGTGCAGTGATCGCAGCCGCGCTACCGGTCGTGAAGTACGAGCGCTGGTGGCATCGTCCTGCGCCGGGGGGCGAGTTTCTGGACGCGATGAGCGTGCTGAATGTGCTGACCGACGCGCGCGCCTCGTCCGGCGCGGTGGATGCGCTGCGGCTGCGCGAGCGCACGAGGCTGGGCTTTGAAGAATCCGAGCGGCTGCTGCAGCGCATGCTCAACGTGGGATGGGTCGGGCGCATCCGTGCCGAGCGCAGCAGCGGCTGGCGTTTTGGCCGGCGCACGAGGCTCAAGCAGGATCGCTGGGTACTGCTCGCCAATCCGGACAAACTCACGGTGGCGGAGGTCTATCACTTGTTCGCATTCGCGCCCGCGCCTCAGTCGCCGCTGGCGCGGCAGGTGGAGGGCGTGATCGCGCTGGGGCTGTCCAGCCCGATTGCCGCGTTTTTCTCTGCTTACTTCACGGCGCCGACGGCGAACGCAAACAGCGCGTCCAGCACCTGATCCGGCTGCTCGGCCATCAGTGCATGGCCGCTGCCGTCGACCTGCACCACGCTCACCTGCTGCAGTGCCGCTCTCAGCGTGGCCGTCGCCTTCGGCGGCGTCATCATGTCCTGGCGGCCCAGCAGCATCAGCGACGGGCAGTGCAGGGCGGCGGCCGCTGCTTCGCCGTTGTCGTAGTTATTGCAGGCCGAAAAATCCGTGAAGAACACCTTGGCCGGATTGCCGCGCGCGATGTGCTGCATCAGGCGCCGCGCGCCACCGGGCACATAGAAGCCCGGGCCGGGTGCGGAGGGCTTTTGGGCGATGCCTGAGTGCGACCAGATGTTCACCATGTCGATGGCGTCCTGTTCACGATGTTCGGATGCCTCCAGTAGCAGCGGCGACACTTTCATCGGATAGGCCGTACCCACCAGCGCCACGCCGCAGACGGTGTCTTTCGCGCGCAGCGCGGTTTCGAGGGCGATCAGTGATCCCATGCTGTGGCCGATCAGCACGGCCTTGCGCACACCTGCCGCCGCGAGTGCTTCCGTGAGCCAGTCGGCCATCGCTTCCACGCGGGGCAGCGGCTCGCCTTTGCTGCGGCCGTGTCCGGGCAGGTCCACTGCCAGCACCGAGAAGCCATGGTGGGCGAAATAGCGCGTCTGCAGCGCCCAGACCGAATGATCGTTTTGCGCGCCGTGAATGAAGACCGCCGTGGGCAGCGCCGGGTCAAAGGCTTTGCCGCCGGTGTACGCATAGGCCTGCCGGGTCTGGAGATCAATGATCATCGCTCAGGCTCCCTTCTGTGCTGCCTTCAGGCCGCGCTTGAGGTCATCGATCAGGTCGTCCGCATCTTCGAGGCCGATCGACAGTCGCATCGTCCCTTCGGTAATGCCCGAGGCGGCAAGCTGTTCGGTCGGTACACGGAAATGCGTGGTCGAGGCCGGATGAATCACCAGTGACTTCGCATCGCCGACGTTGGCCAGATGAGAGAACAGGCCGAGCGATTCGACAAAGCGGCGACCGGCGGCACGGTCTCCTTTGATCACAAATGAGAACACCGCACCGCAGCCTTTGGGCAGCAGACGTTTGGCGAGCGCATGATCGGGGTGGCCGGGCAGCTCCGGATAGGACACGGATTCGACCGCCGGATGCGCGACGAGGAACTCGACGATCTTGCGCGCGTTCGCGATGTGCTTTTCCATGCGCAGGCTGAGCGTCTCGATGCCCTGCAGGATGGTGAAGGCATTGTAGGGGCTCATCACGGCGCCAAAGTCACGCAGCCCCTCGCGCCGCGCGCGCAGCGAGAAGGCGCCGACGGTGGATTCTTCGGCGAACACCATGCCATGAAAGCCGTCATAGGGCTCGCACAGTTCGGCGAACCGGCCGGTCTGGTCATAGGCGGCCTGCCAGTCGAAATTCCCGCCATCCACCAGCAGACCGCCGATGGCCGTCCCATGGCCGCAGAGGAATTTGGTGGCCGAGTGGAAGATCAGGTCGGCGCCATGATCCAGCGGCCTGAGCAGGTAGGGCGTGGTGAAGGTGGAATCCACCATCAGCGGCAGATGATGTTCGTGCGCGATCGCGGCGACGGTCGGTATGTCCAGCACATCCAGTCCCGGGTTGCCGAGGGTTTCGGCGAACAGCAGCTTGGTGTTCGGTCGGATGTTGCTGCGCCAGGCGTCGATATCGCGCGGGTCGATGAAGGTGGTCTCGATGCCGAAGCGCTTCATCGTGTAGCCGAGCAGGTTTTGCGAGCCGCCATACAGCGCGCGCGAGGCCAGCACATGCGAGCCGGCGCCGGCGATGGTCGCCAGCCCGAGGTGCAGCGCCGCCTGTCCGCTCGCCACGGCCAGCCCGGCGACGCCGCCTTCGAGCGCGGCAATGCGCTCTTCCAGCACGGCCGTGGTCGGGTTCGAGATCCGCGAGTACACATGCCCGGAGCGTTCCATGTTGAACAGCGACGCCGCATGGTCGGTGTCGCGGAACACGAACGAGGTGGACAGGTAGATCGGCGTGGCACGCGCGCCGGTCGCCGGGTCGGGCGCGCTGCCCGCATGCAGTGACAGGGTATCGAAGCCGGGGTACTTGGGTTCGCTCATCGGCGCAGGCTCTCAGGCAAGAATGGTTGTCGTGGCGGAAGGTCGCTGGCGCGGTGATTATAGGCGGTATGCAGGCCGCGGCAGGCGCGTGTCAGGCCGAGGTCGGGCCAAGGTCGGGCCAAGGTCAGGCCCGGCGTGCGGGAGGGCAGGTGGGAGCGCTGGCTTTTTTGAGGAGGCTGGGCTACAGTCCTTTCATAAAAAAGACATTCATAAACCGACATCACTGGGGGCGACCGATGAAAGTCTCAGAAATCCTCAAAGTCAAGGGCAACATCCTCTTCACCGTCACGCCCGAGATGCCGCTGCTGGATGCGATCGATACGATGACCGAGAAGGACATCGGCTCGCTGGTGGTGATGCAGGCCGGTTCGCTGGCCGGACTGCTCAGCTTCCGCGAAGTGATGAAGGCAGTGCACCGCAACCGGGGCGTTGTCGCCGGTACGGTCGGTGACCACATGGATCGCGACATGCTGACGATTTCGCCCGAGACGGAGGTCAACGAGGTGCGGCGCGTAATGCTCGAGCGCCATGCCCGCTATGTGCCGGTGGTCGATGGCAAGCTGTTGCTGGGCGTGATGTCTTTCTATGACGTTGCCAAGGCGGTGTTCGAGGAGCAGAGCTTCGAGAACAAGATGCTCAAGGCCTACATTCGCGACTGGCCTTCTGAAGCCACCGAAGAAGAATAATCAACAGAAAAAAATCATCCCGCATGAGTTCCGGCCAGTTCGCGCTGCTAGCGCAGCGTCGTTTCGCCCCTTTTTTTGGCGCCCAGTTCCTCGGCGCTTTCAATGACAACCTGTTCAAGACCGCGCTGGTCACGGTGATCACCTTCGATGCCGCATCATGGACATCGATGAACATCGGGCTGCTCAACAATCTGATCGCCGGGCTGTTCATCCTGCCGTTCGTGCTGGCCTCGGCCACGGCAGGCGAGCTGGCGGACAAATACGATAAGGCGCGCCTGATGCGCGTGGTCAAGCTGATGGAGATCGTCATCATGCTGGTGGCCGCGGTCGGCTGGTACACCCACACGCTGTGGGTGCTGGTGCTGGCCGTCATGGGCATGGGACTGCATTCCGCTGTCTTTGGGCCGGTCAAGCATTCCTATCTGCCGCAGCATCTGGGACCCGGCGAACTGGTGGGGGGCAATGGCATGGTGCAGATGGGTACCTTCGTCGGCATCCTGACCGGTCAGCTGATCGGTGCGGGTCTGGTTAGCTGGGGCGCGATCGGCCTGCACATGATCATCTGGTCCACCGTGCTGGTGGCCGTCTTCGGTTTGCTGTTCACGCTGGCGGTGCCGCCCACCTCGGCGCCTGAGCCTGAACTGGTCGTCAGCCGTAATCCGTTTCCGGGCATGGCGAGGCTGCTCCGGTTCGCCGCCGGGCGCAGCGATGTGTTTGCCGCGATGCTCGCCAACTCATGGTTCTGGTTTTTCGGCGCGATCGTGCTCGCGCAGTTTCCCGTGTATGCGCGCGATGTGCTGCATGGCGCGCCGGAGATCTTCGCGATGCTGCTGACCGCGTTCTCGCTCGGGATCGGTGTGGGGTCGCTGCTCTGCGAGAAGCTCTCCGGCGGACGCCTGCAACCCGGGCTGGTGCCGCTGGGCGCGATGGGGCTGAGCGCGTTCGGGCTGGATCTCTACCTGGCCAGCATCGTGCCCATGCCGGCACTGCTGAGCGCCACCGATCTGCTGGGCGCGCAGTTCCGCATCCTGTTCGACTGCGTGATGCTGGGCATGTCGGGGGGTATCTTCGTCGTACCGCTGTTCACGCTGATCCAGACCCGCGCCGAGCGCTCGCACCTGTCGCGCATCATCGGCTGCATGAACATCCTGAATGCGCTGTTCATGGTGGTGGCGGCGCTGGCGGCGATGGTGCTGCTGCAGGCGGGCCTGACGGTGCCGGAGATCTTCGGCGTGACGGCCGTGGCCAATCTCGCCGTGCTGATCATGGTGTGCGTGAAGCAGCCCGAATATCCGCGCTCGCTGCTGTCATGGCTGTCCGGACTGCTGAAGCGGCGCCCGCTGGCTGAGTGAGCGCCGCTGGTAGAATGGCGGTTTTCCGACCGCTCTCATTCCTCTCACCATGTCCGGCAACACGATAGGCAAGCTCTTCTGCGTCACCACCTTTGGCGAATCCCACGGTCCTGCCATCGGTTGCGTGATCGATGGCTGCCCACCGGGCATGCCGCTCTCCGAGGCCGATATCCAGCCCGAGCTGGATCGCCGCAAGCCCGGTACCTCGCGACATGTCACGCAGCGCAAGGAATCCGACACGGTCGAGATCCTGTCCGGCGTGTACGAGGGCAAGACCACCGGCACGCCGATCGCGCTGCTGATCCGCAATGAAGACCAGCGCAGCCACGACTACGGCAACATCGTCGATCGTTTCCGGCCCGGCCATGCGGATTACACCTACTGGCACAAGTACGGCATCCGCGATCCGCGCGGCGGCGGACGCTCGTCTGCGCGACTGACCGCGCCGGTCGTCGGTGCCGCTGCCGTTGCGCGTAAATGGCTGCAGCTTCAGTACGGCACCACCTTTCACGGCTGCATGAGCCAGCTGGGCGACATTCCCATCCCTTTCCAGTCGTGGTCGCATGTGCCGGACAATCCTTTCTTCGCTGCGAGCGCCGACATCGTGCCCGAGCTGGAGGCTTACATGGATGCGCTGCGCAAGGCGGGCGACTCCTGCGGCGCAAGGATCGAAGTAGTCGCGCAGAATGTGCCGGTCGGCCTCGGCGAGCCGCTGTTCGACAAGCTCGATGCGGACATTGCTTACGCGATGATGGGCATCAATGCCGTCAAGGGTGTCGAGATCGGTGCCGGTTTTCGCTCGGTCGCCCAGAAGGGCAGCGAGCATGGCGACGAGATCACGCCGGAAGGCTTCGTCGGCAACAATGCGGGCGGCGTACTGGGTGGTATCTCATCGGGTCAGGACATCACGGTGTCCATCGCGATCAAGCCGACCTCCAGCATACGCACGCCGCGCCGCTCGATCGACCGGGACGGCAAGCCCGTGATGGTCGAGACCTTTGGCCGTCATGATCCCTGCGTCGGTATCCGCGCCACACCGATCGCCGAGGCGATGCTCGCGCTGGTGCTGATGGATCATGCGCTGCGCCACCGCGCGCAGTGCGGCGACGTGACACGCGCGGACCCTGCCCCCTGAGCGGCTGGTATCCGGTCTGTACCCGGTCTTTGCCCGGTCTTTGCCCGGCCTCACGGACTGTGCAGCCTCTGATTCATGACACCGAACGACAAACCTGCGCAATCCCTGAATTTCGCGCTCTTTTTTTTCGCGTACTACGGTTACGTTGGCGTGTTCTCGCCGTATGCCAGCCTGTACTTCGCCGATCGCGGCCTATCGGCACCGCAGATCGGCGTGCTGATGTCGCTGATGCAGGTAATGCGCATTTTCGGGCCGAACCTGTGGGGCTGGGTCGCTGACCACACACGCCAGCGGGTCGGCGTGCTGAGACTGACGTCAGTGGCGGCAGCGATCGCCTTCTGTGGGATGTTCTTTGGCGAGAGCTTCGTTTTTTTCTTCGCGCTGATGGTGATGGTGAATCTGTTCACCAGCGCGCAGGGGCCGATCTCCGAGGCGCTGATGCTCTCGGCCATGCGCGGCGACCTGACGCACTACGGGCGGCTGCGGCTCTGGGGTTCGGTCGGCTTCATCGTCGCCGTCACCCTGTCCGGCCAGTTGCTGGACTGGCTGGGCATCGGCCTGATGCCATGGATCGCGCTGCTGCTGCTGTTGATGGTGTGTGCCGTTACGCTGAACATGCGCGAGGAAGTGCCGGCCTCGCATGCGCATGAGGTGCCGTCAGTACGCTCGCTGCTGCGGGACCGGGCGGTGCTCGCGTTCTTTGCATCGACCTTCATGATGGTCGCTGCGCACTCATCGCTGTATGTGTACTACTCGCTCTACCTGTCCGACATCGGCTACAGCAAGACCGTGATCGGCCTGATGTGGTCGCTTGGTGTGGTGGTCGAGATTCTGTTCTTCTTTTATCAGGCCCCATTGTTCCGTCGCTTTGGCGTGCGTCCGCTGATGCTGTTCAGTCTGGCCATCGCCGTCGTGCGCTTTCTGATGATCGGCCTTGGCGCCGAATCACTGGCAGTGCTGCTCATCGCTCAGGTGCTGCACGCGGCGACGTTCGGCGTCCATCATTCGGCATCGGTCGCCACGCTGCAGCGCTGGTTTTCCGGCCCGCTGCAGGCGCGGGGGCAGGCACTGTTCATCAGTATCTCGTACGGGCTCGGCGGCACGCTGGGCGGCTTGCTGCTCTCGGCCTGCTGGGATACATTTGGCGCCCGTCTGGTCTATCTGATCGCAGCTGTCACGTCCCTGCTGGGACTGCTGGCGGCGATCCTGAGTTATCGCTGGCAGGTATCTACCGGGAGAGACGTATGAAATCGACACTGCGCGCATGGTCACTGGCCGCTCTGATGGTCTTTCCCCTGTCGGGATGCCAGACCGTGCAGACCACGCAGGCCGGCGCGGTCGGCATCGACAGCACGCAGCGCATGGCGGTGTCCGCCGAGACCATCGAGCAGAGCGCGAACAAGCAGTATGCGCAGGTGCTGGCCGACGCGCAGAAAAAAGGCCGGCTCAATGCCGACAGCGCGCAGTATGAGCGGGTCAGGGCGATCGCCGACAAGCTGATCCTGCAGACGCCGGCTTTCCGCAAGGATGCGCCGGGCTGGAAGTGGGAGATCAATGTGCTGACCTCGGGCGAGGTCAATGCGTGGTGCATGCCCGGCGGGAAAATCGCTGTCTATACCGGCCTGATCGAGAAGCTCAGGCTGACTGATGATGAGCTGGCTGCCGTCATGGGCCATGAGATCGCGCATGCGCTGCGCGAGCACTCGCGCGAGCGCGCGTCCGAGCAGGCGATCGCCGGCATCGGTATTTCGATCGTGGCGGCCGTGGCCGGTGTCGGCCAGATCGGACAGAAGGGCATGGAATACGCGTATCAGGGACTGCTCGGCCTGCCGAACTCCCGCTCGCACGAGACCGAGGCTGACCGCATCGGTGTCGAGCTGGCCGCGCGCGCCGGTTACGATCCGCGCGCCGCGATCAGCCTGTGGCAGAAAATGGGACAGACCGGTGGCAGCGAGTCGCCGAAGTTCATGTCCACCCATCCGCCGCGCGCCGACCGGGTGAAGGACCTGACGAATTACTCCGAGAAGGTGATGCCGCTTTATCAACAGAGCAAAGGCCGCAGCTGAGCGGCGTCCCCGCACTCGCGCGACGCGCAGCGCGCAAAAGCCGATTTCGCTGGAATTGGCGGGAGCAAGCCCTGCGAAGCAGGAATTGGCCGGGGGTTGATGTGGCATAATTTAGGGCTGTTTTCCCTGATTTATCGGGCATTTCGCCCGGTCTCGCCATGGCCCAAACCCTCTACGACAAACTCTGGCAGTCCCATGTGGTGCATACCGCTGAGGACGGCACCTCTGTTCTCTATATTGACCGGCACCTGATCCATGAGGTCACCAGCCCGCAGGCCTTCGAAGGCCTGAAGCTGGCCCACCGCCAGCCGTGGCGCACCTCGGCCAATCTGGTGGTCGCTGACCACAACGTGCCGACCACCAACCGCGCCGGCGGCATCGCCGATCCGGTGTCGCGGCTGCAGGTCGAGACGCTGGACCAGAATGCGAAAGACTATTCGCTCACCTACTTCAACATGACCGACAAGCGTCAGGGCATCGTGCACGTGATCGGCCCGGAGCAGGGCGCGACGCTGCCCGGCATGACGGTGGTCTGCGGCGACTCGCACACATCCACGCATGGTGCGTTTGCCTGTCTCGCGCACGGCATCGGCCCCTCCGAGGTCGAGCATGTGCTGGCCACGCAGACCCTGCTGGCGAAAAAATCCAGGGCGATGCTGATTCAGGTCGACGGCAAGCTGGGCGCCGGCGTGACCGCCAAAGACATCGTGCTGGCCATCATCGGCAAGATCGGCACCGCCGGCGGCACGGACTATGCCATCGAGTT
>JACCDN011195733.1_pt1 | contig 24961 bp, 25 predicted proteins | sample 7441691 | NCBI WGS metagenome assembly JACCDN01 (sample SAMN15323439, study PRJNA562643) | freshwater metagenome | isolation source: river surface water | place: USA:Blue River Watershed | collected 2017-08-16 | reverse complement strand
TAATGAATCAAATAATTCTGAGGATAATGTTATTTATGGTAGTATTACTAATTATTATTTGAAAATGATAAATAGTGGTTTATCAATTAATGATTATATTTTAAACAATTCTCATTTAATTAAGTTTGTAGATAAGAATTTATTAGAACATAGTACAAATCAAAATTATGATAATCAGATTATTAGTTATACACCCGAAGCTAATAATACAAAAATAAATCAACAAGAAGAAAAAAGAAATCGATTACAACAAATTATAGAAGAAAGAAATAGAAATATTGAAAAAATTAAAGCAGAAAATGAAGCAAAAAAGAATTTATTAATTAGTGAAAAAAATAAAATTTTACAAGAAAAACAAAAAACAAAAGAAGAAAAAATAAGAGAACATTATGAAAAAATAAAATTAGAAAAAGAACAAAAAAATATTAGACGTTATGAAGAAGAAAAAAGAAAACAGGATATTTTTGCAGAAAATAAAAAAATACTTGAAGAAAAACAAAAAGAAAAAGAAGAAAGAAGAAAAAAACAAAAAGAAGAAGCTATAAGACTTTATGAAGAAAGAAGAAATCGTAAAAAATAATTTTTATAAGTTAAAAATTAATAATAATATTATATAATTTTATTATTATGATTATAAATAAAAAAATAAATAATTGTGCTGTTATAGTTTTTCATAAAAATATTACAAAAATTTATGATAAAAAATGGATTAATAAATGTATTGAATCAATATTAGCCCAAACAAATGTTAAATTTGATATTTTTGAAGTAAATTATGGTAATGACTCATATTCAGTATTTGAAGATTTTAAATTACAATTAGCAAATATGAATTTGGGTTACTTTTTTTATAAAATAAATTTAAATAATCATATTGAAGCAATGATATATTTATTAAATAAAACATTTTCATCCAAATATAAATATGATTATGTATTTAATACTAATTTAGATGATTATTATAATCCAAATAGATTTAAAGAACAAATTTTATTTTTGGTTTCAAATCCAGATTGTTTAATTTGTTCAAGTATGTGGGAATATATTGATTCAAATGATAATTTATTAAAAATTTATAATAGTTCAGATATTAAATGCACAATAAGTCCAGATAATAAACAAATATTATATGAAGATATTGTAAAAAGATTTGAAAAAAATAAAAATGTAATTAATCATTCTGGAGTATGCTTTACAAGAAAATTATGGTTATCAATGGATGAAAATTTAAATTTATTTAGATATCGCAATGATAAACCTTTTGAAGATATGAGTTTATGGATTAGAATAATTAATTCTGGATATAAAGTTGGAATTATCAATCAAAATTTAATTAGTTATAGAATTCATCAAAATCAAATAACACAAAATAAAAATAATCCTAATATGAGCAAATATATGGATTTAGATTTTAATTTTAAACCGGATACTGCAAAAAGAAGAATTGGAATATGTTTTATTTATAATGATACCAAATCAAATATAAATATTTTAAAACAATATTTAAAATCATTAAACCAATATTTTATTCCAGATACTAATATAAAAAAAATACTATATATTCAAACAAATAATCAAAATGAAATTATAGATTTACTTAACAAATATAATTTACAAATAGAGTGTTATTTTAATCCAATAGATTCTGATAATAATTTTAATGATTTAAATTGGATTAAAATCTTTTATCCAAAAACAGAATTAGACACAGATTTATTATACTGGTTACCAATTAATAATACAATTAATCAAATTATTAGTATAGAACAAATTTCAAATCAAAAAAATAAACCATTTATTTATATTTGCAATAAAACAATTAATATTTTTGGAGGATTAACTCATGAATTTTTAAAATTTATTAATAAAAAAATAAGTATAGAAGATTTTGCAAGAAAATTTAATGAAAAAATTATAAATTAATATTTTTATTTGTTGTTATTTCTTATCACATTTCTTTCTTTAATACAAGAATCTAAAATTTGATTAGGTACATTTAATTTTTTCATATACTCGTTAAGTGCTTGAGTATCTTTAGGAAAACACATACCTCCATAACTAATTTCTCTATCATTTCCAGGTACATTTGTATGATTAGGATTAATCCAATTATTTTTTAACATTAACTCTTTTACTTTATTGTAATCACATTGATTTTTTTGACAAATTAAAAATAATTCAGTAAAAAAATGTACTTTGACAGCATAAAAGCTATTACAAAATAATTTCATACATTCTGATTCTAAACTATCACACTCGCTAATTTTGGCATCTGGATAATATGTTAAATAAAAATTATAAACTAAATCAAAAATATTTGAAGAACAAGATGAACTTTTACCTAAAACAATATGAGTTTGATTGTGAAAATCATCAAAAGCTGTTTTACTTGATAAAAATTCTGGATTGTGAATAAAATTTAAATTTGTATATGTGTTTGATAACATTGATATAGTTTCTGGTTCCAAAGTTGATTTTATTACCACAGCACCTTGATAATTATTTGTATACAAATAAAGACAAGTATCATGAATTGAAGATAAATCAAAAGTATTTGTTTGAGCAGAAAAAGGAGTTGGAAGAGCTAAAAATACAATATTTGAATCTAAACTAGAAGAAATATGACCAATACCACCATTTTTATATTTGTCATAAATGGTAACATCAATATTTTTTAATTTAAAACTATCATACATAGCATTACCAACAAAGCCTAAACCAATAATACATACTTTAAACATTTTATATATAATATATAACTTAATAAATAATAATTTAAATAAAAACTAAATTAAGTGTAAATAAAATTTTTTTTCTATTAAATTATATTAAATTAGTAGATGGATAATTTAGAAATAAAAACAAAAAATTTAGAAAAATATTATAAAAAAGAAAATAACAATTATATATTTAAACCAAGATTAAATAGTATTAAAATAAAAGATAACGAAATTGCAAATAAAAATATTGATTATAAAATTAGAGTAAGAACACTAGATAATCAATTTATACAATTTAAAATAAATACAAAATTTGTTGATAAAATGATAATTGAATATGATGAAACAAAATATTTAATAGAAAATATTCCTTCAGAAGGTATTTTGATAAATTGTTATATAAATCAAGATAAATATATTTTGATTTATCCTTCTTTTAAGGAGGAATGTGCACGAATAAATATTTTTAATTTGGAATTTTTAGATATAACTGAACCTAATTTAGTAAATCCAGATAAAATATTTATAATTAATTTATTAAGGAGAATAGATAGAAAAAAAACTTTACTTGATAAATTAATTAAATTAAATTTAAAATTAGATAATTATGAATTTATTGAAGCTGTTGATGGTACAAATCCAGAAATTAAAGAAGAATTTAATAAATTATTTAATGAAAAAAAAACTGAAATAGTTAGTTCTGGTCATTATGGATGTTTATTATCACATATAAAAGCTATTGAAAAAGCAAAAAAAGAAAATTTAAATTCTGTAATGATTTTAGAAGATGATATATTTTTTGATGAAAATTTTAAATTTATTATAGAAACAATGAAAGTACCTAAATTTGATATGTTATATTTAGGAGGAATTATACCTGAAATAAAATTTTTTAATTTAGGATGGGGTAAACATACAGAAATAATGGGTGCATATGCTTATATAATAAATAATCATATGTATGATATTGTATTAGAAAAATTATATGAAAAAAGATACTGTGTAGATATTGCATATATAGAATATATCCAGTCTAAATATAATGTTTTAATTTTAGATGATATTGTAAAAACTAATTTAGACAGCTCTGATACATCATATAAAAATAAAATATTAATAAAATTACTTGACAGAACAAATATAAAACCAAAAGAAATTGAAAAAATTAAAGAAGAAAAATAAAATTATTTTTTTGCGAATATTTACAAAGTTATTTATTTATAAATATTATATATTAAAATATAAATGAATGAAAAATTTTACAGAATAGTATATAAATTAGATAAAGATATAGATTTGAATAAACATTGGTTATTTGAAGGTAGTAAAAAGGGTTATTTTTCTACTCCAGAAGAATTTTATGCTAAATTTTATAATATCGATTTTAGGGATACAAATCAAGAAAATAAATCAAGAACTCAAGAATATTTAAAAATAAGACATTTTTTAAAAGTACATTCAACTAAATTAGAATATCAACCTTATTACGATAAAATATTTTTTAATTATATTAATGAAAATAATTTAGATACAATAATAAAAAATTATCAAGCAAGTTTAGAAAGTAATTTAATTTATATGGATTTTAGTTCTTCAAATAAAAATCATATTCAAATAGTAAAATATTTAAAAGAAATAAATAAAACTAAATTTAATTCAAAATTTGAAATTAAACAATTATTAAAAACAAATGAAGAAATTACTAATTTAAGTTTGTGTAAATATTTTATAAATTTAAAAGATGAAATTGATTTAGATTATTTAATAAAATTTTATAATTTAAATATAATTTCATTTTCAATTAGTCCAAATTATAAGTTTAATGATTATTTATTATATTTTAAATCAAAGGATACTTTAGAAAAATTATTAGATATATTAGAGGATAATAAAACATTTGATATAGTAATACCATGTTATAATACTGAAAAATATGTAGAAAACACGTTAAAATCAGTATTTGCTCAAACATATAAAAAATTTAATATTTACTTAATTAATGATAAATCAAGTGATTCAACATTAGAAATTTTAAATAAATATAAACAAATACCAAATATAAAAATTGTATCAAATAAAATAAATTTAGGTAAATATATGTCAATAAATCAAATAATAAATAATTTGAAATCTGATTATTTTTTTATGTTAGATTCAGATGATTTAATAATTAAAAATAGATTGGTTTTTGATTTAATAGCATTTACAAAAGATGAAAATTTATTGTTGGTTCAATCTAAATATTATAGATATAATGAAATAACAAAAAATATTATTTTTGAACCTGGATATGGTGAAAATATTATAACGTTTAAAACTAAAATATTTGAATTAGTAGGTAAATTTTTTAACACAAGATTTGGAGGAGATACAGAATATTTAGAAAGAATAATAAAATATTTAGGTGAAAATGTTATATTTCAATTGTCTAAGATAACTTATATAGCTATTATTAGAAAAGATGAAACAAATTTAACTAAAACTATTGGTAGAAAAGAAAGAAACAAATTTGTTGGTAAATATAGAAAATTACATGAGTTAAACAATGTTAATTTTTTTATAAATTTATTTTAAATATATTAATAATTATAATGGATAATTGTTTATTTACAAGTTTTTATAAAAAATGTTATAAAGATATCTTTAACTTATCTGATTCAGAAGCAAAAAAACATTGGGCTAAAATTGGAAAGAAAGAAGGTAGATTACCAAATAAAATATTATTTGAAGAAAAATATCCTAATTTTAATGATAAAGAATGGATTAAAAATAATACAAAATATTTATTTGATACAAAATATGAAATTTATGGATGGGTTTATATTCAAAATAAAAAAAACTATGAAAAATATTTATTAGATAATAACTTTATTAAAATAGAACAAAAAGAAACAAATTTAATTGAAGAACCAAATATAGTAGAACAAACAAATATAAAAAAAATAAATAATAATGTAGGATTAATTAATTTAATAAGTAAATATAATATTAAAGTTTCAAATGTATCTAAAGCTCTAGAACATTTTGAGCCAAGATATTTAAATAAATTTAATTTAGTAAAATACAATCCAGAAACAGACTCAACTAACCCTGTAATATTTTTTGGGTTGTATGACCATCATGATTTTAAAAAAGTTGTAGAACATCAAGGATTAAAATTTTTAATCTGGGGAGGAACAGATTGCGATGATAGATATAAAATTAGAAAGAATTCTATATATGTGATAAAAAAAATTACTAAACTAAGACATATTGCAATATCCAAATGTATTCAGGAAAGATTATCCAAATATGAAATTGAATCTGAATTAATAGATTTTAGTTTAATAGATGAAAATTTATTTAAACCAGTAGAAAAATTAGGTGATTCAATATATATTTATAACGGGTTTAGTAAAGGAAATGAGTATATTTACGGAGAAAATATTTATAAGAAAGTTGTTGAAATGTTACCTGATTTTAAATTTATTTTAAGTAATGAATTAAATGTATCATGGGAAACTATGCCTTCAATCTATGCTAATTGTTTTATAGGTTTAAGATTAACTGATGGAGATGGGAATGCAAATACAGTTCAAGAATTTAATGCAATGGGTATTCCAATAATATTTAATGGTGAAAATGGTATTCCTTGGACTAATGAAATTGATATAATTGAAAATATTAATAAATATTATAATAATTTTTAATAAAAATTAATATTTTTAATTGTGTTTTGTCCATTCAAAATCATTTTCAAAACACATCTTAAATAAATTATGATTTAAACATTTATAACTACCTGGGGCTTGTTCGGTACCCATTGCACCTGGAGGAGCTGATTCTAATAAATATTTTTTTGCTAAATCTAAATTTTTTTCTCCCAAATATCCATTTGCATAAACATTTGATAATAAATAATGTTCTACAGAATGATCAGTTACATTTTTATTTTTAACATCTGAAATTAATTTATTTAATTTTTCTTCATTAGTTAAATTACTTTTTAATAACTCAATTATTCCTTTAATCCATGAACCACCATAACCGCCTATCATACTTTTTTTATTCATGTAAATTAAAATTTCTTCAGGTGGTTCTAAAATATTTATATACCAATCTAAGTGTTGAACATTATAAGGTTCTAAAACTCTAATTGTTGTTCTTTTTAATCTTTTAAAATTATTTTCTTTTTTAAATAATATAAAAGTAGTATCAATTGGATTATAAGTATAATTAATTTTATTACCATTAATATTAATTGTATTTTTTAAACTATTTAAAATACTTCTGTATGATGTTCTAATAACAAAATTTTTTAACAAGTAATGATCAGGTAAATCTCTTATTTCTAATTCAGGACCAACAGCAATATTTAATTTATCACATAATTGCATATAAATATTTAATGTATTAATATTTGAAATATCAAAACAAATGTCTACATCACAAACTGCATAATATTTTATATTATTTTTTTTATTTGTATAATCATTTATAACTTCATCAATATTTTTGTCAAGATCATCTAAATAAATTATACAATTTTTGTTATAAATCTTATATTCTTTTTCATATTCATTTAATAAATTAATTGTTTTTAATGAATCACTACCATTATTAATAATAACTATATTAAAATTTGTATTTAAAAAAAATTTTTTATAAGAATTTAATGTTTTAATCATAGTATCAATTCTATTAAAAGTAATATAAAATATTGTTAAATCATTATATAATCTATTAATATAGTCATATATATTTATTATATTATTTAAATCATAATCTAATACATAAAAATAATTATTATTTTTATCATTATAAATTTTTATATTTTCTTCTTGAATAAATTGATATTCAGTATTTCTCTGATTAATATTTTTTAAGTCATATGTTGTTGTATTATTAGTTATAAAAAGATTAAAATCAATAATAATATTATTTTGATTATTATTATTTATTTCATTTTCATTACTTATTAATAAACACTCAATATTGTAACTTTTTAATTTATTAAATATATCTAAACTATTTGTATAAACAATATATTGATTAAAATCATTATAAAATTTTTTAAATAATTTAAATTGTATTAATGAAAAAATAAAATTATTAGAATTATAAGTAATAATTTTCATTATAATATATATAAAATATATTATAAATTTTTAAATTAAAATGTTTAAAAAAATAATTTAATTTATATTATTATAATATATTATGTTACAAAACAATATTAAGCAATTTGTTGCTTGGGGGCACAAATTACATTCTCATACTCATAGTTATATTCATGGAGCATTTATTAAGGCTTTTACTAAATTAGGATATAAAACATTATGGTTAGATGATTCAGATGATATTTCCGGAATTGATTTTGAGGGAACTATATTTTTAACTGAAGGTAGAGTTGATAATAAAATTCCCATTAGAAATGATTGTTATTATATTTTACATAATTGTGATGGAACTAAATATAAAAATATTCCTAAAAATCATAAAATGGGATTACAAGTTTATACAGATGATGTCATTAAATGTCATGGAGGTAAACCAGTAAAAAATCATGATGGTTGTTTTTATTTATCTGATTGTTTATTTATACCATGGGCTACTGATTTATTTCCAGAAGAAATTAATGAAAATATTAGAAAAGTTAGGGAAAATCAAATTCAATCAAAAAAAATGTTAAACTTTGTTGGAATGGGTATTGAACCTTGGGACGAAGTAGAACAATTTTGCAAAAAAAATGGTATTCAATATAAACAAATTGGTGGATTTTCAAGAACAAATGTGGATTTTAATGAAAATGTTCGATTAATTCAAGAATCTATTGTTGCTCCAGCTGTTCAATGTAAATGGCAAGTTGATAACAGTTATATTCCTTGTAGAATTTTTAAAAATATTTCTTATGGTAAAATGGGTATGACAAATAATTTAAGAGTTTATGAGTTATTTGGTAAGAGAATTTTATATAATACTAATATTAATGATTTAATGAAAGCTGGTTTAGATTTTGAAAATAAAAGTTTAGAAGAAAAAAATAGTGTATTAATTCCTTTAATGGAGTATGTTAGAGATTCACATACATATTTAAATAGAGTTGAACTTATATTTTGGTATTTTAATAATATTATTGTTAATAATTAAAAATTAATATGTTTAAATGTATTTTTTATAATATAATTATATTATATTATGAAAGTAATAACTATTTCATCAAACAATCCAATTTTTATTGAATTACAACTTAAATCTCTTAAAAAGTTTTTAAAAGTAGATTTTGAATTTATTGTTTTTAATGATGGTAAAGATTGGGATGATATTACCAATTTTTATAACAAAAATCTAGGTAGAAATGCAATTATTCAAAAATGTAATGAATTAGGTATTAAATGTATTAATATTTCTAACAGTCATCATAAAAAAGTTAAATGGTTATCTCAACGACATTCTGAAAGTTTAAAAGTTGTTTTAGAATTTATGAAGAATAATATTGATGAATATTTATTAATTGATTCTGATATGTTCTTAATAGATTATTTTAATTTAGAATCCTATAGAAATAAAACAAATGCAGTAGTTACACAAACAGTTAAAGAAATTAATTATATCTGGCCTAACTTTTTTTATATGGATTTAAGGGATTCTTCTCATTTAGATTTAATTGATTTTAATATGAGACATGGATTTGATTCCGGTTCTTGTATGGACAAATGGTTAAGTTCTGTTGAAAAAGATAATAAAATTTATAAAATTCATCACTTATGTTCATTAAATTGGGATGAAAATGATTTACCAAAAAATATTAATAAAAATATTTTAAATGTATTAAAAAGTGATCCAAGAAATCAAAATAATAAGTTTTTTTATGAAATATATGATAATAAGTTTTTGCATTATAGAGCTGGAACAAATTGGATGAATGACTCTAAAAATTTACATGATGAAAATATTTTAAGATTAGAACAATTTTTTAGTTACCAATTTTAATAATCAATTTTAATTTATTTAATTTAATATTAACTTATGAAAACGTTCAATAACATGTCCTTCAATTGGATCTGAACTATATTCTAATATTTTAATAATTTTTAAATAAAAGTCTTTTGTTCTTTTATGTATATTATTTTTACTAACAATAAATTGTGCTCCTGCTCCAAATTCAAATATCTTATTATCAATATTGCTAAATAATTGTTCATGAATTTGAATTAAAGGTAAATCTGCTTTATATTTACAACCAGATAATTTACATTTAAGTACATGTTTGCTTAAAAATTTAAATTTTATAGGTAAAAATGGATTAATGTTAATATTATTAGTTAAATATTTTAAGTCTTGAATAATATTAGGACTATGATCAAAAGGATTTCCTTGTAAAAATATAGTATAATCATCTAAATTATTATAATTATCATAAATATATTTATAGTAAGTATGACCTTCTCTACCAACATTTTCAAGCATAATTTCATTATTTAAATTTAATCTTTCACCTTTATTATAAATAATAACATTTGGAAATTGTTTAGTCCACTCAATATCTTCATTATATCTTGCTACAATAATTTTCATAATTTAATATAATTGTATATTATAATTTTATAATTAAAATTTCGTATAAAATTATAATTTAAAATATAAAACAAATTTATTATGAAAACTTTAATTACATCAAGTCATTGTACTAGAACAGATTATATTGAGTTTCAATATAAAACATTTAAAAAATTTATTAAAGGAAATTATGATTTTATAGTTTTTAATGATGCATCAGAATCTGGTAATTTAAATAACTTTAATAATAATAATATTAGAAATGAAATTAAAAATAAATGTTCTGAACTTGAAATAAAATGTATAGATATTCCTCAATATTTACATTCAAATAGAAAAATAATATTTCCTGATACACAAGCTCCTGAGGACAATCATGTTTCTGCAAGAGGAGCATTAGTTACTCAATATATGTATAATTATGCATTTGAAAGTGATTACGATCGTTTAATATTATTAGATTCTGATATGTTTTTAATTGAAGAATTAGATTTAGATAATTTAAATAATTTTGATATTGGATTTATATCCCAAGGAAGATATTCTGAACAAAAAGTTCACATTGAATATATGTGGATTGGAATTTTAATAATTAATTTTAAAAATTTAAGAGGATTAGATAAAATTTATTTTGACTGTGGTAAAATTTATGATACACCTGTTGATTCTGGAGGATTTTCTTACTATTGGTTAGAAAAATATAGAAATAATGTAACAATTAAATATATTAATTGTTTAAGAATTGAAGATAATAATTCATATGAAAATGAAAAAAACACATTTTCTAATGAATTAAAAGAATATTTTGAAAAATTTATAGAAATTAATTGTAATAGAATTGCTAAGGAGCTTATTTTAGATAGAAAAATATTTCATGTAAGTGGAGGAGGATGTAATTGGGATTATACAAATCATCCTTTTAAAAATTATTTAATTAGTAAATATAATAATACTCAATTAGATAATGTTTGGTTATTAGGTCACGACCTTTTATCAACTGAATGGTCAAATTTTCAATATAAATTGTCATCTGTAATGTATGATATGCTAAATAATTTAATTAATAACTAATTCTTTTAATCCATCAATAAATTTAATTTTAATATCCCAGCCTAAATTTTTTAATTTTTGATTAGATATATAATATCTCTTATCATTAAATGGTCTGTCAGCAATAAACTCAATCCAATCATCATAGTTTTCAGTACCCTTAATCATTTTTATAAGAATTAGTGCAACCTCTTTAACTGAATATTCCATTCCTTCATCACAACCAATATTATAAATCTCACCAATCATACCTTTATCCAAAATTACTTCAAATGCTCTGGCTGTATCTTCTGCATGTAAAAATGCTCGCACACATGAACCATCTCCTTGAATTGTTACTTTTTTACCCTCCTTAAGCAACTTAATAAATCTTGGTACCAACTTTTCTGGATATTGATTTGAACCATACACATTATTTCCACGAGTTATAATAATAGGCATTCGATAACTATGATAATATGATTGAGCTATAAGTTCAGCACCTGCTTTTGTTGCAGCATAAGGATTTGATGGGCACAAAACAGAATGTTCTGTTTTATGGGCTTCATTCTCTTCTAACATTGATTCTCCATACACTTCATCTGTAGACACATGAATAAAACGGTCAATTAACCCATACTTTCTACATTCTTCTAAAAGTGTATGAGTTCCAACAATATTATCATGTGTAAATTGCATAGAATCATCAAATGAATTTTGAACATGAGATTGTGCTGCAAAATGTATTACCTGAGTAATTTTGTGTGTTGATAAAATATATCTAACTAATTCTGCATTACATAAATTACCCTTTATTAATGTATAATGTTTTGAATTTCTAATTTCTTCATTAACATTTAATTCACTAGCACAGTAATACATAGCATCAAAATTAATAATATTATATTTATTAGTTTTAAATATCCAATTAATAAAGTTAGAACCAATAAAACCGCATCCACCTGTAATTAATAAATTAATCATTATATAATATATTAATTAATAAAAAATTTATTTATAAAAAACATTTTATTTCATTTTCTCTAAACAATCTCTAACTGCATCTTTAATATTTTTTACACTTGGATACAATGTTTTTAATCTTGTTGTATCTAAATAATTATTTGACCTTCCTGCTGCTAGAATCTCATTCTGTTCTTCAATTGTAAAATTTTCCCATACAAAATCTGGTTTAACAATTTCTTTATACATTGATAAAATTTCATTATGTGAAATTAATCCTGGATTTGTTAAATTAACTGTTCCTGTAACTCCATTTTTAGCCATATCTATCATTAAAGGCAATAATTCAGGTAGTACTGTCATTGAGTTAGGAACTGAACACACCTTTTTATATGTGGTAATCTTTGTAATAAAATTTCTAGGATTATAATCACCTGTAATTGGCATTCTGATTCTTACATTTAATACTTTGGGAAACATATGCATTAATCTGTCTGTGTATCCTTTAACTACTGAGTAACCTGAACCAAAGAAATTGGGAACAGAATCCTCAGTAAAGCCATTGGATTCTTGACCAAAGTGATGGGTAGAATCGAATTCAAAAATACATCCAGTACCCAAATAGGTATAGTGAAAACCATATTTGTTTGATAAAATAGCTAAAACCAAAGGTGAATACAAATTATCACGAACATTTTCTTTAATTTTACCTTTTTGTTCTAAATAATCTATAGTTGTGTATTTGGTATCTCCAATTTGTCCATGTGTTCTTCCGATAAATGACATTATATGAGTTGGTTGTACTTGCTCAATTTCTTGCTCTAATGATTGTATATCCTCAGCTCTAACTTTACCTTCAACCCACTCTAAACCTAATTCTGTTAATAAACTACAAACTTGACTACCAATCCAACCTTTTGAACCATAAATTAAAATTTTCATAAACTTGTAATAATTATAATTATTATATTTTTTTTAAATAATTTAATTATTACTTTCTACAATTATTATAATTATCACAAAACCATTTAACAGATTTTTCTATACCATCTGATATTTTTGTAAATTTAAAATCATTAATTAAACTTATTAATTTAGAGTTATCTACTGTTTTTTTAAATTGACCATCTGGTTTAGTTTCATCAAAAGTAATCATGTAATCATAATCAAATGATTTTGCAATTAATTTTGCAATAAATCCTATTGATACTTCATCTTTTTCACTAACCGATAAAATTATACTATCTTTTTCTTTGTAATTTTCTAATATCCACATAAATAATTTAGCTAAATCTTCTGAATATATAAATTGTCTAAGAGGTTTACCACTTCCAGCAACTATAAAAGGATCTAAATTTTTTTTAGCTAAATAACATCGATGAATTAGAGCTGGTATCACATGAGCATTTTCTAAATTATAATTATCATTCGGTCCATAAATATTTGTTGGAATTACACAAACAAAATTACTTCCATATTGTTCCTGATAAGCTTTACATTGAACTTCTAAAATTCTTTTTGCATATGCATAAGCGTCGTTAGAAAAATGGGGTGCTCCATTATGTAACATTGTTTCATTAATAGGATAAATAGTTTTGTCAGGAAATATACATGTGCTTAAACAAGCTATTAATTTTTTTACCTTAACTTGATGAGCAGCCTTAAGTACATTAGTATTTATAGCTAAATTGGATTCTAACATATCAACTTTATATTTCATATTTTTAAATAATCCTCCAACCAATGCAGCCAAATGAATTACATAATCTGGTTTGGTTTCTTTAAAATAGTTTATAGTTTGTTCCCAATTAGTTAAATCACATTGTTTACTTGATACAAATATAAAAGTATATTGTGGATATAAATTTGATATAGAATTGATTGCAGATCCAACAAGTCCAGTACCTCCAGTAACTAAAATTTTCATATTGTTATAAAATATATGTTTAAAATAATTTATATTTTTCATTATAAAATATTATAAATTAAATGAAAGTTGCTTTTATTACGGGAATTACTGGACAAGATGGTTCTTATTTAACTGAATTACTTTTAGAAAAGGGTTATATTGTTCATGGATTAATTAGACGTTCATCAAATATAAATACACAAAGAATTGAGCATGTTTTTTCAAATGCTAATTTAAAATTACATTATGGTGATTTAACAGATGGAGCTAGTTTATATAAGATTTTAAATGATATTAAGAATTTGTATCCCGAAATGAATCGTCTAGAAGTGTATAATTTAGCAGCTCAATCTCATGTAAAAGTTTCTTTTGAAATGCCAGAATATACAGCAGATACTGATGCATTTGGAACACTTAAATTATTAGAAGCAATTATGAACAATAATCTTAAAGATATCACTCGCTTTTATCAAGCATCCACATCTGAGCTTTATGGAAAAGTACAAGAGGTGCCTCAAAAAGAAACCACACCTTTTTATCCTCGCAGTCCTTATGGTGTTGCTAAACTTTATGCATACTGGATTGTAAAAAATTACCGCGAAGCTTATGGATTATATGCTTGTAATGGAATTTTATTTAACCACGGTGGAGTTAGACGAGGACATAATTTTGTTGAAAGAAAAATTACTTTGGGTTTAGGCAAGATATTAAGAGGAGAAACTGATAGATTGATAATGGGCAATTTAGATTCACAGCGAGATATTGGAAATTCTAAAGATTATGTAGAAGGAATGTGGATGATGTTACAACAAGAACAACCTGATGATTTTGTATTAGCTACAGGACAAATGTATACTATAAGACAATTAATTGAAATTGCTTTTAGATTAAAAGGATTTGAAATTAAATGGAAAGGAGAGGGAGTTAATGAAATTGGTTATGATGATAAAACTGGTCAAGAATTAATATTTGTGGATGAAAAATACTTTAGACCAGCAGAAGTAGATTTATTATTGGGTGATCCTACTAAAGCAAATACTGTTTTAGGATGGAAAGCAAAAACAAATATAGAAGAATTATTGGGCGAAATGGTAAAACAAGATTGTTAATAAAATTTATTTTAATTAAATAAGGGTAGCTTTTGTAAATTATTTGTAAATATTTATAAATAATAGTATATATTATATAATAAATGAAAAATATTTTTTTATTTGGTTCAACTGGTATGCTTGGAAGATATGTATATTATAAATTAAATGAATCTTATAACATTATTTGTATAAATAGAAATGATTTTGATTGTGAAATTAATTCATGGAATAAATTAAAAGATATATTTATTAAAAATAATATAAATGAATATGATATTATTATTAATTGTGTTGGTATTATTCCACAAAGATATGATTTAAATAATTATAGAAAATATATAAAAATTAATACATTATTTCCACATAAACTTGAAGAAATATCAATATTTTATAAATGTAATTATATACATATAACAACTGATTGTGTTTTTGATTGTATAAATGGAAATTTTAATGAAAATTCAGAACATAATGCAAATGATATTTATGGAATAACAAAATCATTAGGTGAACCAGAAAATGCTACAATAATAAGAACTTCTATCATTGGAGAAGAATTTTATAATAAAAAATCATTATTAGAGTGGATTTTAAGTAATAAAAATTCTAAAATAAATGGTTTTAAAAATCATTTATGGAATGGTGTAACATGTTTAACATTAGCAAGTTTTATTAAAAATATAATTGATAATAATATTTTTTGGAAAGGTGTTAAACATATATTTTCTCCAAATTCTATTTCAAAATATGAATTATGTTGTATGATAAATGAATGTTATAATTTAAATATTGAAATAACTCCTATAGAAGATAAAAAATATAAAAATTCAACTTTAAATAGTATTTATATTAATAATTTTAAAATAAATGATATTTTAACTCAAATTAAAGAGCAACAAAATTATAAAATTGTTTGTAGTAATTTAAATATTTAAATTTATGTCGTTTTTGCAATAAGTGTGATATTATAGATATAATTAATTTTAAAGATTTCCCATTAGTTGGTTCTTTTTTAAAAGATAAATCAAACTTAATAAAAGAAAAATTATATCCAACAACATTTATATTTTGTAAAAATTGTAAAACTGGTTTAATAAAAGAAGTTATTAAAGAAGATTTATTTTTTATAAATGTAAATAATTATGGATATTTTTATTATTCATCAACAATAAAATCATTAGTAAATCATTTTACTGAATTATCATTAAAAATAAAAAATTCTTATTATAATTATAAAAATATACTTGAAATTGGATGTAATGATGGTGTATTTTTAAATAATTTTATTTATACACACTTTAATTTAATTGGAGTTGATTCATTACGAACAATATTAAATATAATAAATAATAAAATTATTAAATATAATAATTATTTTGATGATATTTTTTGCAATGATATTTTAATAAATTATGGTAAACAAGATATTATAGTTTGTTGTAATTGTTTAGCTCATATAGATGATATTTTTAATATATATAAAAATATAAAAAAAATTTTAAGTGATGATGGTATAATTATTATTGAGGTTCATTATTTAAAAAGTATTATTGATGAAAATAATTTTGATTTTATTTATCACGAACATATGAGTTATTATTCAATAAGTACATTTATTGAAATTTGTAAAGTTCATAATCTATATTTAGATAATATTGAATTTATTAATACACATGGTGGTTCATTAAGAGTATATTTAAAACATAATAATAATTATAACAAATATTATAACGAATTAATTGATAAATATATTCAAGAAGAAAATAATTTAGAAACTTCTATTAATAGTATGTTTTCTAAATTAAATTTATGGAAAAAAGAAATGTTTAAATTAATAAATAATATAAAAAAAAAATGATATTTTAGTTGGTTATGGTGCTAGTGGTAGAACAAATACAATTATTAATTATCTGAATATTAAATATTTAAAAAATGGTGGAATTTTTTATAAAATATTACCTACAATACAAAAAATTGATATAACTAATTATTCTTTATTTATATAAATATTTATTTTTTTCTTTATTTTTAACTTTTATATTTTAAGCTTATTATTTTAAATATGTTAAATATAAATATATAATTATATATAATATTATATATAATGTTTTCATTTATAATACCAACATGTATTAAAGAACAAATTCATTTTAATCAATTAATTAGATGTATTGAAAGTATTTTTAAATATCATTGTGATTCTAATATTTATATTATTGATGATTCTGATGAAAATTATAAAAAAAATAATCAAAATCTTTTAAATAACTATGATAACTTATTTATTATAAATAGTATTATAAAAGGTTCAGCTGATCAACAAATATTTAAAATAATATTAGATATTAATAATAACTCTTCTCATTTTATTATTATTCAAGACAGTATGTTTTTGAATTTAAAATTATGTAATATTGAATATATTAAAGATATAAAATTTTTATGGCATTTTACTAATCATAGATTAGATTGGGATAATATTATTGAACCAGGAACTGAATATAATATTAATAATAATATAACAACACATACAGATTTAATTAAAAACTGTATTAAAAAAGATTATAGTAATGATATAAATTTTTATAATTATGCAATAAATGCATTAAATAATAAAAATATTTGGGTAGGATGTTTTGGAAATTGTTGTATAGTTACTAAAGATTTTATTTATAAATTAAATGAAAAAACTAATTTTGTTAATAAATTTATGAATTATACTTCTAATAGAGAAAGAAGAGCAAATGAAAGTATATTTTCATTATTATGTTATTATTATTTTCCACAAAACTATGAACAGTCATATGATGGATTATATTATGATGGTATAAATGTTAATAAATACTTCAATAAACCAACTGAATTTGATAATTTAGTTTATTGTTGTAAAAATTATTATGTTAGTAAAATTTCATTTAATAGATGAAATTTTTATGTATAATTTATATACTTTATTAACTAAATAATAATTATTTTAAAAATATATTTAAATGTAAAATTATATATAAATATATAAATTATGTTTTCAAATAAAAAAATTTTGTTATTTGGTGGTTCTGGCTCTTTAGGAAATAAATTTATAGAAAAACACCTAGAAAATAATTATATTACAAATTTTTCTAGAGATGAATGTAAACATTGGTCAATGGGTTTAAAATTTAAATCAAATAAACTAAAATTTATTATCGGTGATATACGAAATTATGCTAGTGTAGAAAATGCTATTTTAAGAGAACAACCAAATATTATAATAATTATGGCTGCATTAAAACATATTGATAAATGTGAATATGCAATAAATGAATGTTTAGAAACAAATAGTATTGGACCTATGAATATATTAAATACAATTGAAAATAATAATAATAATAAATTAATTAATTTAGAAGTAGTTGTAATGGTTAGTTCAGATAAAGCCTGTGAACCAACTAATGTTTATGGTTTTAGTAAAGCTTTAGCAGAAAGTGCAATTATTGAAAAATCTTTATATGTACCTAATATAAAATTTGTAAATATTCGTTATGGAAATGTACTTAATTCAAGAGGTAGTATTATTCCAACATTAGTTGAAAAAGGTAAAGATCCAGATGTAAAAGAATTTACTTTAACTCATAAAGATATGACTAGATTTGTTATGACATTAGAACAAAGTGTTGAATTAATTGAATATGCTGTTGAGTTTGGTGAATCTGGTGATACAATTATACCTAAATTGGTATCAATGAAATTAATTGATTTAATAGAAATATTTTCAGAAAAATATAATAAACCCATTAAAATTACTGGATTAAGACCTGGAGAAAAAATGTTAGAATCATTAATTTCAGAAACTCAAGCCATGAGATTAGAAAAAAAATCAAATGGTTATATGCATATTAAGGCACCTTATAAAAATTTACTTATAATGGATGATGTGTATAATTATAATAGTAAAATTAATCCTTTAAATAAGGAAGAATTACTTAAATATATGAATAATTTAAATTTATTATAATATTTTTTTTAATTGATTATATATTATTGTTTTAATATATATTCATTGCTTTAATTTAAAAAATAATTAAATTCGATAAATTTCTTTATATTTAACAGGATCAGCCCTTAAAAATCTTAATTTATCTTTTTCTAAATCTTCCAAATCTTCTGGTCTTAGAACAAAAAATGCTTTTACTTTTTTATTAGAATCTTCAAAATTTTCACTTAAATACGATATTGTAATAAAAATACGTCTTGATTTTTCAGTTCCTTCACCGGAACTAGATTTCCATGCCAAGAATAATCATTACAAGTAAATACAACTAATCTATTAAAAATTGGACTTATTGAAGCAATTTTTTATAAGTTTTTGCAACTGGATTGGCTGAATTATCTCCTTGCTAAATTTCTAATTCACAACCATATTCTTCTTTTCATTTATAACTTAAATAAATTCCAAAAGTAATTTGTTTTTTTAGTTGTAATGTTGGATGAATTCCTGCATCAACATGAATATCTAATTTATCCCCTAGTTTATATGTATGAACACCCCAAAAATTTCTTGTAGTATCTAATATTAAATTATATCCAACCATTCTAATAATTTTTTTACAAATAATTCTGATGTTAAAATTTAAAATAACATATTCAAAAGTGGTGGAAAATTAAATTTATTTTTTAAAGCAAATTTTTATTCAAAAGGATTATCATATTTATCATATTCTGTTAAAGGAATATTTAAAATTTTTTGTTGTAATTTTAATCCAAATTTTTTTATCAAGAAAATTATCTTGCATCATATAGGATAAGGTTGTCTATTAACATATTTTTCTTGTGATGTTTTAAGATTTGAAAAAATTAAATCCATAATATATATAAAAATAATATATAATTTTTAAAAATAAACATTATAAATTTTTTATTTTAAAATTTTTTTAAGTATTTTTTCTTTACTATTTTACTATAACTAATAATAAATAAAGAATTATAAAATATTATTAAATATTCTTTAAATAGTAATAAACAAATAAAATATATAAATAGTTACTACATAATATTCTTTTATTATATAACCTCATATCAGCTTCAATTTGTCAAATTTTTATAGTAAGTAAGTTTTAAAAGGAAAAAAATCCAGCTAAATTTGCTAAATAAAGTAATACAATTATATTTAAATTAATATTAATAAAATTAATTTATTTACTATTTTAAAAACTGAAAAAATATTAAAATGATTAATGGTCTATGAAATCACCACCTGCTGAAACATTTCCATTTATACCAATATATGTTAATATTATCATATCATCTTTTTCATTTAAAGAATTTATAAAAATAGAAAATAATTTTTCATATTGAATATTTTGATTAAATTTATCAGTTGAATTTATTAAAAAATTATACCACAAATCTACATATTTATTTGTTAGTTTATAAAAACAAGTAAAACAATTTAATAAATTATTATTAACATATTTTATTACATTTTTGTTGTTATTATAAATATTATAATCAAAACTATTATTTAACCAATATCTTCCACTTATTTTAAATAAATTATTAAAATTAATATTATTATTTTTTAGATATTTTATTGCTTCAATTGTCATTGTTCCTTCTCCTAAAGATTTAGATGTTGTAAACATCTTATTTATTAATTCATTATCATTTGTATCATATATATTATAAAATAAATCAACATTATTAAAAAAATAAGTTTTTTGTTCATCTGTTAAATTAGAACATTCAATTAAAAATAATTTAGTATTAGATGTATATTTTTTTATACTATCAATTGTCTTTTTTGTTTGTTCAAATCTTTCAATATTATTGTAAACACTCCTTATATTACAATATGATAATGGAATATTTGGAGTATTTATTACTGATGTTATTAAAAATAAATTTTCAATCATTATATATACTATTATATAAATTAAAATTATATATTTTTCATAATTAAATATATAATTATTTATGAAAAATATTACAACTTTAGGTACATGTAGAATTGATGGAATTAATGGTAATAATAATTTAAATAATATTATTACATATGTTCATTCTACTAAAGAAATTATACAATTTATACTTTTTTTAAAAGGCGAAATTAATATTATACCTCCACACAATAAATATTGTTTTAGAACAGGTATTATTGAAAATATTAATATTAATTATAATAATAATTTTACAAAATTATTTAATGAAACAGATATATTTATTATAGAAATATGTTCCCGAAAATTATATAAACATAATAATTATTATTTACATCATTTATGTGTTGACAAAAGATTTGAATATTGGAATAGAAATACTATAAGTGAAATAGCAAATAATTTTAAAGTTGAAATACAATCAGATGAAGAAATAATTAATGATATTTTAAAAATTAAAGATTTATTAAATAATAAAAAACTATTAATAGTTACACATTATAATTCTATAGATACAAATGGTAATATTATTAAATCAAGAAATGAATTAATTAATTTAATTGAAGATACATGTATAAAAAATAATATTGGTTATTTAAATCCAATTACAATTACAAAAAATTACAATCAAAATGAAATTATGAGTGAAGATTTAGGTCATTATACTAATTATGGTAAAAATATTATTTTAAATTATTTAAATGACTATATTAATCATATTTAAAGAAAAAAATATAAGTAAATTATATATAATATAAAAATGCCATCATTAAATAAAAATTTTTTATTAAATTTACAGGATGATTTTAAACAATATAAATATTTTATTGAAACAGGAACATTAGAAGGCGAAACAACTTTTGCAATGGAACCTTATTTTGAAAAAATATATACAATTGAACTTAGTCAACAGCATCATAATAGAGCAAAAAATAAATATAATGAAAACAAAATTAATTTTATATTAGGAGATAGTAGTAAAATATTTGAAAGTTTATTACCTACTATTAATGAAAAAAGTATATTTTTTTTGGATGGACATTGGTCAAGTGGAGATACAGCACGAGGAGAAAAAGATTGTCCTTTAAATGAAGAAATTACTCATATTAATAATTTATTTAATCATGATGCAATTATTATTATTGATGACTTTAGATTATTTGGCTTAGATTCTTCTAGTGGTAAATTAAATGAAGATTGGTCTAATATTAATAAAGATAATTTATTAAATATTTTAAAGCCTAGAATTACAAAAGTATATCATTTAGATAGTGAATGTGCTAAAGATGATAGATTAATAATTCATATTAAATCTAAATAATTTTATAAATAAATTTAATTAATTATATATTATATTAATATTATATAATGAAAATTCTTTTTATTTCACATTGGTTACATCCAAAAAATTTAAATGCATTAAGTAATTATAAAAATATTCAATTAACAGTTATAAATAATGTTAATGAATTTAATAATTACAATTTAAATGATTTTGATTGTGTATATTCTCCATCAGAACCAATTAAAGTTAATAAATACCCAAATACTAAATTTTTATTTGGACCACATTTTTCTATATATCCTGATGTAAATAAATTAAATTTAATTAACAGTAATAATTCAGTATATATACAACCAAGTCCATGGGTAATTAAATTTTGGGAATCATTTAAAGAAACTCCTCCTAATTTAAATATTAATCCATTACCATTTGGTGTTGATACAAATAAATTTTATAATAACTTTAATATTAAAGAAAATATTTTTATTTATTACAAACGTAGACATCCTGATGAATTAAATTTTATTATAAATTTTTTACAAAATAATAATATTAATCATAAAATATTTTCATATACTTCTGGCTATTCTGAACAAGAATATATTGATTATTTAAAAACTTGTAAATTTGGTATTTGGTTAGATGCAAGTGAAAGTCAAGGTTTTGCCTTAGAAGAAGCATTATCTTTAAACATCCCATTATTAGTTTGGAATGTTAAATTATTGAGTCAAGAATATGGTAGTGATTATCCAGAAGTTTTTGCTACTTCAATTCCATATTGGGATGAAAGATGTGGAGAAGTTTTTTATAATTCTTATGAATTTGAAGAAAGTTATAATAAATTTATTAATAACCTAAATAATTATAAACCAAGAGAATATATAATAGAAAATTTATCAATGGAAGTTTGTGAAAATAAATTAATTAATTTAATTAATTCTATAAATATTTAGTTTATTTTTTTAAATTATTATCAAATAATATATATAATGATTTCTATTTTAATTCCACTTTATAATGGTATTCAATATTTAGAAGATTCTATTACATCAATTTTATTTCAAACTTTTACTGATTGGGAAGTAATTATTGGTGTAAATGGATATGAACCTGATTCTGAAGTATTTAATGTTGCTTCTTTATATAAATCTTTATCAAATAAAATTCAAGTAATAGATTTATATCCTATTAAAGGTAAATCAAATTCTTTAAATGAAATGATAAAATATGCTAAATATGATTGGGTTGCGTTACTTGATGTTGATGATGTTTGGTTCCCTGATAAATTAGAAAAACAAATTCAATTTATAAATGATTATGATATTATTGGAGGTGAATGTGTTTATTTTGGTAAAGAAGAATTAACAGGTATTATTCCTCCAATTCCACATGGTGATTGTACTAATATTGATTTTTTTTTAAGTAACCCTATTATTAATAGTAGTTGTTTAATTAAAAAAAAGTATTGTTATTGGAAACCAGATTGTTTAGTTGAAGATTACGAATTATGGTTAAGATTAAAACATATTGTTGGTAATGTTAAATTTTATAATGTTAATGAAGTTATTATTAAACATAGATTACATGATGATAGTGCTTTTAATAATCAAAATCATGATTTAGTTCCGAATTTATTAACTGAATATAAATTACTAACTGGTTATATTGAACCAGCTAATAAACTAATTAATAATAATGAAGAAATTAATGTTAATGAAGAGAATAATGAAAAAATTAATAATAATGAAGAGAATAATGAAAAAATTAATAATAATGAAGAGAATAATAATAATGAAGAAATTAATGATAATGAAGAAATTAATAATAATGAAGAAATTAATGATAATGAAGAGAAGAATGAAGAAATTAATGATAATGAAGAGAAGAATGAAGAAATTAATAATAATGAAGAATAAAAATTAATAATTTTTATTAAAAATATTTGTTTGAAATTAAAAATATTTTTATATATAAGATTATATTAATCATTATATGACTAATTTAACTTTAGTTTCTTGTTATTACAGAATTCCTTCAAAAAGGAATCATAATGAATATGATAAATATATTAAAAACTTACTAAATAATCTAAATGCAAATATTGTTATTTATACATCAGAAGATTTAGTTGGATATTTAAATAATTATGCACGTAATAAAAATAATGTTCGTATTATTGTTAAACCATTTAATTCTATTAGATTATATAACCAATATCAACATATTTGGTCTAATCAAGAACAAAAAGATAATCAAAAATATACTCATAGAACACATTTTTGTTATGTATTATGGAATTCTAAATTAGACTTTTTAAAAGAAACTATAGAATCAAATCCTTTTAGTTCTGATAAATTTATGTGGTTAGATATTGGTGCAGTAAGAACTCATGATATTATTAATTATTTAAGAACTTTTCCAAAAGCTGAAAATTCCTCTTCTAATAAAGTTGATATTGTTTTAGTTGGAGAATTTAAAGACCGTAATCAAAAATTCTTTCAAGATGAAGT
>JACCDN010395192.1_pt1 | contig 24984 bp, 20 predicted proteins | sample 7441691 | NCBI WGS metagenome assembly JACCDN01 (sample SAMN15323439, study PRJNA562643) | freshwater metagenome | isolation source: river surface water | place: USA:Blue River Watershed | collected 2017-08-16 | reverse complement strand
GACATGATCGAAATGTCGCGTGACCTTTTGCAACTTCTGGCCGACGTATTCGCGAATAGCGGGACTAACTTCCAGATGATGACCACTGATTTGCAGATTCATTACTGCCTCCTCTACAGGGTCTTGCGCAAACTGGCGGTGGGGAGACCCATCGCCTCACGGTATTTTGCTATGGTCCGGCGTGCTACGACAATGCCTTCGGCACTAAATTGATCACAAATTTGTTGATCCGAGAGCGGTTTTTTCGGGTTTTCGCCCCCGATCAACTGCTTGATCCGGGCTTTTATGGCCGTGGCCGAGGCGGCGCCACCGTCATCGGTGCCCACGTGGCTACCAAAAAAGTATTTAAATTCAAAGACTCCGCGCGGGGTGGCCATGAATTTCTGGGTGGTCACCCGGGAAATTGTCGATTCGTGCAGGCCTAACTGGTCGGCAATTTCGCGCAGGACCAGCGGGCGCATGGCTAATTCGCCTTTTTCAAAAAAAGCGGCCTGTTCGCGCACGATGGCCTGAGCCACCCGTTCGATGGTTTCGAAACGTTGCTGGATATTCTTGATAAGCCAGCGTGCTTCCTGCAGTTGACCACTCAGTCCACTGTGAGCACCACTGGCCTGGCCGAGAAGGCCGGCATAGAGGCGGTTGATTTTAAGTCGCGGCAAGGCGTCGGGATTGGTCGTTGCGGCCCAGCGCTCGGCATTGGCACCCTGAATTTTGCGAACGAGCACATCGGGGATGATGAATGGGCTGGCATCGTCAAGGAAGCTGTTGCCCGGGTGCGGATTCAGGCTGCGGATGAGCGCTTGGGCCTCACGCAAGGCATCGTCACTCGCACCCGTTTTACGGCGCAGGAGTACAAAGTCCCGCTGTGCCAAAGCTGGCAAATAATCCGTCACTAGTGTGCGGGCCAGTGTGGCAGTGGGGTCAGAAAGATCGTTGAGCTGCAGCAGCAGGCATTCGGTGAGTGTGCGCGAACCGACGCCGGATGGATCCAGTTCCTGAAGCCGCACGAGCGCGGCTTCAAGCTCGGTGAGGGTGACCGTTTCATCTTCAGGCAGCGCCGTGAGAATTTCATCGAGGCTGCTGGTGAGATAGCCCCGTTCATCAAGGGCTTCGATCAGAATGCGGACCAGCGCCAGTTCGCGCCAGCTGCAACGAAGTAGACCGGCTTGTGCCAGCAGATGTTCACGCAGGGTGGTGGCGCTGCTATCGGCATGTTCATAATCGTTATCGCCGTCTTCGCCGCCAGAACCGGCGTAAGCGTAAGGGCCTTCATCCATATCCATTAGGGTGGATTGTTCGAAGGCTTCGGCAGTATCAGGCAGGTTATCGGTGCCTGGTTCTGCGCTAGATTCCTGTGGGTTGCGAAGGTTCTCGTCGTGCGCAGTGGGTGCCGGGTGACCGTTTTCAGCCTCGGGTGCCTCGTCACCCTCTTCGCCATCATCGCGCTCGAGCATCGGGTTTTCGGCCATAGCCTGAGCAACCTCTTGTTGCAGTTCGACCGAAGAAAGTTGCAGCAGTCTTATGGACTGTTGCAATTGCGGGGTCATTGTCAGGTGCTGCGTGCCCTTGAGTTGCAGGCTGGCCTTCATGGTGTTCCGATACGTTGTGCTGCGGAGGACTGCTATGAATTACAGGCGGAAGTGCTCACCCAGATAGACCTGACGGACGGCTTCGTTATTAATGATTTCATCCGGTGCGCCGGAAGCGAGCACGGTGCCTTCGCTGATGATGTAGGCATGGTCGGTAATGCCCAGCGTTTCGCGCACGTTGTGGTCGGTGATGAGCACGCCAATGCCACGCTCTTTGAGGAAGCGGATGATCTTCTGAATTTCCAGCACGGCAATCGGGTCGACGCCGGCAAACGGTTCATCAAGCAGAATGAAGCGGGGCTTGGTGGCCAGTGCGCGGGCGATTTCTACGCGGCGACGTTCGCCCCCGGAGAGTGCCGCAGCACGGCTGTGCCGGATGTGCTGAATCGCCAGCTCATCGAGTAGTGTTTCAAGGCGGTTGTGTTCTTCATCGGCACCAAGTTTTTGTAGCTGCAGTACCGCGAGAATGTTTTCTTCAACGGTGAGTTTGCGAAACACCGAGGCTTCTTGCGGTAGATACGACACGCCCATGTGCGCCCGCTGGTGAATGGGTAGGTGTACGAGCTCATCGCCCGCCAGCGTGATGTTGCCACCATCAGCCGGTACTAGGCCAACGACCATATAGAAGCAGGTTGTTTTACCGGCACCATTAGGGCCGAGCAGTCCGACAACCTGGCCGGCAGCCACGTCGAACGACACGTCTTTAACAACGGTACGTTTACGGTAAACCTTGCGTAGGTTCCGGGCAGAAAGAACGGCGGGCTTGGCGTCAGTCATGATGGGAGTCTGTGTAAATGGGTGGTGCGGTCAGGCGTTAATGCTGTCGGAGTGATCGTCTTCGTTGGCGGCGCCGCCGCTACGAATGACTTGTTGTATTACCCGCATATTAAAGCCACGGCTGGCCAGATGGCGCGTTTGTTTCATGCGTTCATTCATGTCGCCGGGCGGCTGGCCGAATTTTCTGAGCCAGAGTTCGCGACAGCGTGAGAGTTCGTCCGGTTGTTCGGCGATGACGGCGGCGATGGTGTCGCGATCAATGCCCTTTTGCGCCAGCTCCTGTTGCAGACGGCTGTTGCCGTAGCGGGGTGCACGCAGTCGGGTACGCATTTCTGCGTAACGATCATCGGAGAGCATTTTCCGCTTTTCAAGATCATCCAGCAGGGCGTGCACTTCGGCTTCGGTGGGCGCTACGTAGTCGTCTTCGACGCGAAACTGTTCAAAGACATCCCGAGTGTTGCCGGGCGAGCGCCGTTGCGGCCTGGGTGCGGGTCGGCTGAGTAGTTTGGTCGCCAACTCCTGACGGGCATACTCGCGCCGCGCCAGAAGGCGCAGCGCGCGAGCACGCAGGTCGTCAGCCGTGGCAGCCAATCTCTCTGACCTTCGACTTAGGCGTCGTCTCCGTTAGCAGCCGGTGCAGCGCCACCGATGGTGATGCCGGCGGCTTCCATGATTCTGGCTTCGATTTCCTTGGCCATTTCCGGACGGATCTTCAGGAACTCACGGACATTGTCTTTGCCCTGGCCGATCTTTTCGCCGTTGTAGGCGTACCAGGCACCGGCCTTGTCGACGATCTTATGTTCGACGCCCAGCTCGATGATTTCGCCTTCGCGCGAGATGCCTTCGCCATACAGAATGTCGAAGATGGCTTCGCGGAACGGGGGCGCCACTTTGTTCTTGACCACTTTGACGCGGGTTTCCGAACCCACCACTTCGTCACCACGCTTGATGGCACCGATACGGCGGATGTCCAGACGCACGGAGGCGTAGAACTTGAGTGCGTTACCGCCGGTGGTGGTTTCGGGGTTGCCGAACATCACACCGATCTTCATACGGATTTGGTTAATGAAGATCACCAGGGTGTTGGTTTTCTTGATGCTACCGGTGAGCTTACGCAGTGCCTGGCTCATCAGACGGGCATGCAGACCCATCATGGAGTCGCCCATTTCGCCTTCGATTTCGGCGCGCGGGGTCAGTGCTGCCACCGAGTCAATGACGATGATGTCGACGCCGCCCGAGCGGACGAGCATGTCGGCAATTTCCAGACCCTGTTCGCCGGTATCCGGTTGCGAGAGCAGCAGGTTCGGTACGTCAACGCCAAGTTTGCCGGCGTAGACCGGGTCGAGCGCGTGTTCGGCATCGATAAAGGCGGCCGTACCGCCAGCGCGTTGCGCAGCAGCGATGACTTGCAGGGTGAGCGTGGTTTTACCCGACGATTCCGGACCGTAGATTTCAACAACGCGGCCACGGGGCAGACCGCCAATGCCGAGGGCCATATCCAGACCCAGCGAGCCGGTAGAAACGGCTTGAATGCCCTGATCAATCTTCGCATCGCCCATTTTCATGATGGCGCCCTTGCCGAATTGCTTTTCGATCTGGGCTAGTGCGGCACCGAGTGCTTTGACCTTGTTTTCGTCCATGGTGACTTCCTTTTGAGAGATTGGAATGATTATTGCACACCATGAGAGTCTCACCAGGTGAGCCTCTCGTTGCCGGTATGAAAATATATTTAAAAGCAGCAGGTTGAGCGACTGGCCTGTCGGAACTGTACAATCCGCGGCCATGTCTTCTTCCCCCGGTAATTCGATTCCAGCAGGGCTGAATCCGCGTCAGCGGGAGGCCATTGCCTACCTGGACGGCCCTTTGCTGGTGCTGGCCGGTGCCGGGTCGGGTAAAACACGGGTGATTACCGAGAAGATCGTGCATCTGATAGAAACCTGCGACATCAAGCCGCATCAGGTCGCCGCTATTACCTTTACCAACAAGGCCGCGCTGGAAATGTCGGAGCGGATCGCCAAGCGCATGGGCAAACAGCCCAAAGGCCTGACGATTGCCACCTTCCACTCGCTGGGTTTGCGCATGGTGCGCGAAGAGGCCAAAACGCTGGGCTACAAGCCGAGTTTTTCGATTTTTGATTCGGCTGACTGCCTGGGCATTATTAATGAGCTGAGCGGCACCACGGATAAGGCCAAGCTGCGCTGGTTGCAGACCACGATTTCGCTCTGGAAGAATGCCTTGCTCAGCCCGGTGCAGGCCGCCGAAGCCGCCAAAGACGAAGAAGAGGCCGTAGCCGCCCGTGTTTACCGCGATTACGCCAATGCGCTGCACGCCTACCAGGCGGTGGACTTTGATGATCTGATCCGCCTGCCGGTAACACTGCTGCAGGACAACCCGGAGATCCGGCGGAAGTGGCAGGATAAGTTCCGCCATATTCTGGTGGATGAATATCAGGATACGAATACCGCGCAGTACAAGCTGCTGCAACAACTCACGGGCGTGCGCGCTTCGTTTACCGCGGTGGGCGATGATGACCAGGCCATCTACGGCTGGCGGGGTGCCGATGTGGAGAACCTGCGTCGCCTGACGGAAGACTTTCCGCAGCTCAAGGTGATCAAGCTGGAGCAGAACTATCGTTCGACCGGCAAGATTCTGGATGCGGCCAATACGCTGATCCAGAATAATCCGAAGCTCTTTGCCAAGTCCTTGTGGTCTGAACACGGCCCGGGCGCCAACATTAATGTGATTGCCTGTAGTGAAGGTGAGGCCGAAGCCGAAACCGTGGTGATGAAGCTGCAAGGCCACCGTTTCGAGAATCGGGCGAAATTCTCTGATTACGCCATTCTGTATCGTAGTAACCATCAGGCACGGGTGTTTGAGCAGGCACTGCGCCAGCAGCGGATTCCCTATGTGTTGTCCGGCGGGCAATCGTTCTTCGATAAGGCCGAGATCAAGGATCTGCTGGCGTACCTGCGTTTGCTGGTCAACGATGACGATGATCCTGCCTTTATTCGTGCGGCGACCACGCCGCGCCGGGGCATTGGTAATCAGACGCTGGCGGTGCTGGGGCGTTATGCCGCCGAACGGCAGATCTCATTATTCGCCGCGTTGTTTGAAGAAGGCTTTGCCGCACAGGCGAACAGCCGTGTGGTGCAGCCGTTGCGTGAGTTTGGCGAATTTATTAATCGCTTTCAGTGGCGCGCCCAGCGTGAATCGGCCGCTGATGTGTTCCCGGACATTCTGGCGGCGATCGACTACGAAAACTGGCTGTACGACCAGGAAGAAGCACGCACGGCAGAAACACGTTGGGGCAACGTGCAGGAGTTTCACGCCTGGATTACCAAGAAGAGTGACGACGACGGTAAAACGTTGGCCGAGATCGTGCAGACGATGGCGCTGATGTCGTTACTGGAGCGTCGCGATCAGGGCGATGATTACGATGCCGTGCAGCTTTCGACGCTGCATGCGGCGAAGGGGTTGGAGTTTGGCCACGTCTTTCTGGTGGGCGTTGAAGAAAATATTCTGCCGCACCGCGAGTCGCAAGAGGCTGAGAAGCTGGAAGAGGAACGCCGCCTGATGTACGTGGGTATTACGCGAGCGCAGCGCAGCCTGCATGTCACCTGGTGCGAGAAGCGTCGCCAGGGTAAAGAGTTGGTGCCGTGTGAACCTTCCCGCTTTATTCAGGAGATGGGTTGCGAGACGTCTTCGTCCGCGAGCAAAACCATTGCGGATAAATCAACGTCGGCCAACAAGCTGGATTTTCTGAAAGCCATGCTGCAGAAAAATAACCCGGGCGATCTCGTCGACGAATAAGTGACCCCGCAAAACAAAAGGGACGCCGTGGCGTCCCTTTGTGTTGGTTCGGTTTGAACTTACTTCGAACCGTCTACCATGTACTGAACAGCTGCCTTAACTTCATCATCGCTTAGGCTGGCTGCGCCGCCACGAGCAGGCATGCCCTTGAAGCCATTGATTGCGTGGTTGTTCAGTGTGGTCATGCCCTGACCGATACGACCAGCCCAGGCACCCTTATCACCAAACTTCGGTGCGCCCATCACGCCAGCGCCGTGGCAGCCAGCACAAACGGTGTTGTAAACGGTCTTGCCGTCTTTAACGCCACCAGCACCGCCGCCGGCTTGCATTTCAATCTTAGCAACCGGTGCGATGCGCGATTCAACATCATCACCATTGCCAACAGCATCGGATTTGCCTTTGCCGCTCATCGAGAATGGCACCACAACGGCCATGAGGATCACCGCGATAGCGATGGAGAGATACATTAACTTGCTGCTAGGATTCTTGTCGGCCATGATTGTTCCTGTGCGCGAATAATAAATGGGCGTAATTTTTTAATTATAACGGGAACTAAACCGCTTGGGGGCTGCTTCCATTGATTTTAACGATTCTGAATTTTTGCCAATGTTCGGAACATTCTACCCAAATCGTGGTTAAAACTTGAGCAAAACTAGGGCGCAAAAGACAAAAGGCTTTCAAAGAGTATCCTCTCTGAAAGCCTTCTAAAAACTGGCGTGCCCGACACGATTCGAACGTGCGACTTCCACCTTCGGAGGGTGGCACTCTATCCAACTGAGCTACGGGCACATCAAGATCCGTATTATAGCTGCATGGAACAGACTCTATTGAATCCCTTGTTGGCATTATCAGGCGGGTACCTAGTGCTGAGCTAGTTAACAAGTGCCGCCCAGCGTCAACAATCTTGTGTCCCAAGAGAAGCTATCCGTTAGCTTTACGGAAATAGCCCTTCTGCTACACGCCGTAAAGATGAAGATGCTTTCCGTCTGACTGGCACATTAGTTGAAATTGAATATAGGGTTCAGATGGTAATGGCACCATCTTGGGGACAATATCCCAATCGCGCACCAGTGGCGTGCGGAAATTTCCTCTTAATTGGATCCACGCTCGCTTTCGGCACACAAAATTTTCTGTCAGAGCCTGCAATACTGGCACGATTCTTGTATTGATCTACTTGTAGCCCATCAGGATTTACGAGGAAGATCATGTTTGACGAAATGTTGCTAGAAAACGGTTCGGTACGTCCACATTACCAAGGTTTTGAGACCTGGAAGTCTGCACGCGAATCCGGTTACCTGGAAGCCAAGAAAGCGGAGGCCGACCACCTATTCCGGCAAGTTGGCATTACATTTTCCGTATATGGTGACGATGTTGGCACTGAACGGCTGATTCCATTTGATTTAGTACCGCGCATTATTCCTGCAGCGCACTGGGCTCGACTGGAGAAGGGTCTGGCTCAACGCGTTCAGGCGTTGAACCTGTTTTTAAAAGATGTTTACGGCCGCGGTGACATTCTTCGGGCCGGCATCATCCCAGCCAATCGGGTACTGGGTAACACGCAGTTTCGTAAAGAAATGCTCGATCTGAATGTGCCATCAGGGATCTACTCCATGATTGCCGGGATTGATCTTGTGTGTGTTGGCGAAGACGAGTGGTACGTGCTGGAAGACAATCTCCGAGTGCCGTCAGGGGTGTCCTACATGCTAGAGAACCGCAAGATGATGATGCGGCTCTTCCCAGATTTATTCAGTGCGCACCGGATTGCACCTGTAGCCCACTATCCAGATCTGCTATTAGAAACGTTACGCCAGGGAGCTCCTGATGCACAGGATGACCCAACGGTCGTGGTGCTTACCCCTGGCTTGTATAACTCTGCGTACTTTGAACATGCATTCCTTGCGCAGCAGATGGGTGTTGAGCTAGTCGAAGGTAAAGATCTGGTTGTCGAAGATGACACGGTCTTTATGCAAACCACCCATGGGAAGAAACGTGTCGATGTTATTTACCGCCGGATTGATGATGACTATCTCGACCCGGAGGTATTCAACAAGGATTCGATGCTTGGCGTACACGGTTTAATGCGTGCTTATCGTGCAGGCCGTGTCACGCTGGCAAATGCTGTAGGTACAGGAGTTGCTGATGACAAGTCGATTTATCCCTACGTTCCGGAAATGATCCGCTTCTACCTAGGCCAGGAACCGATTCTGCACAATGTTCCGACTCACATCTGTTCAGAGGCTGATTCTCTTAAATACGTTCTCGACAACCTGGAAAAAATGGTCGTTAAAGAGGTGCATGGTGCTGGCGGTTACGGGATGTTGATCGGGCCTGCTGCATCCAAAGCCGAGATCGCCGATTTTCGTACCAAGCTCATTGCTCAGCCAGATGCTTATATCGCGCAACCTACGTTGTCGCTATCGACATGTCCAACGATGGTAGAACAAGGTATCGCGCCTCGTCATATCGACTTGCGCCCCTTTGTTCTTAGCTCACCAAGCGGTATTCGTATGGTACCTGGCGGTCTCACCCGGGTGGCACTCAAAGAAGGGTCTCTGGTGGTTAACTCGTCGCAAGGTGGTGGCACCAAAGACACTTGGGTTGCCGCCGATTAATCACCTTTGAATGTTCTTTACAGCCGTAAAACCTTAAGGAAGTCTCATGCTTTCCCGCACCGCTGATAGTCTGTACTGGATGGCACGCTACACCGAGCGTGCCGAAAACACGGCCCGATTGATCGATATCGGTCTGCAACAATCGCTGTTGCCTGGTCAACAACGCGAAGCACAAGCCAGCCTTGCTGGCATGCTGGGCCTCGCCGAATTGTTGCCCATCTATCAGAAAAAATTTGGCGATGTTGATCCGGAGTCTGTCATTCGATTTATGGTACTTGACGAAGAAAACCCGTCATCCATATGGTGCAGCCTGCGCAACGCCCGAGAAAACGCCCGTGCTGTACGTGGTCAGATTACTACCGGCATGTGGGAGACGATAAATGCGACCTGGCTAGAGTTTCTCCAATTGTGCGATGAAGACTTGCCGCTCACAGAGCCGGGAAAGTTCTTTGAGTGGGTGCAGATGCGATCCCATCTCTCACGGGGCATTACAATTGGCACCATGTTCAAAGACGAGGCTTTCCGCTTCGTTCGGCTCGGTACATTTATTGAACGCGCTGACAGCACTGCCCGCATGATAGATCTGCGCTTTCATCATATTGAAACGATGGATGCCAAGTCTGGCGCACTGGATCCTGATGATCCTGAGTTTGCCGTCCGTGAGTTCTACCATTGGGAAGCTGTGCTGCGCTCCTTGTCAGCGTTTGAAGCGTACCGAAAGGTTTATCGGGATACCATCAATGGCTCTCGTGTTGCCGAGCTACTGATCCTTAATCCGGATGTGCCACGTTCAATCGCCGCCTGCATCAACGAGGTGGTTGAAAACCTCAAAAATGTCGGCAATGGCAACTCAGCTGAAACTCGCCGTCGTGCAGGCAAATTAGCAGCAAAGCTACGGTATTTAACACTTGAGGAAATTTCCATTGAAGGTTTACATCTCTGGCTGACTAAATTACTCGGTGATATTGATGATCTAGGCGTTAGAATTCGACAAGATTTCTTGGTTCTCTGACGTTTACTGATTACATATGACTTACTGCGTAGCTTTGCGGCTCAATGCCGGCCTTGTGTTTTTATCTGATGCCCGTACGAATGCGGGAATTGATCAGATCAGCACTTTCCGCAAGATGAGCTTGGTCGAACGACCAGGTGATCGTGTCATTGTGATGATGTCAGCCGGCAATCTAGCGATTACACAAGCTGTTCGCCAGGTGCTTGCTGAAAACATGGAGCACGAAAAAGGCTTGCTCGCAGCCGAAAGCATGTATGACGTTGCCCAAAGAGTCGGTGATGCAGTACGTTTTGTCCACCAACGCGATGCCAAAGCGCTGGCTCAATTTGGTATCGACTTCAATTGTAGTTTGATCGTGGGCGGCCAAATTGGCAAAGAACGATGCCGCATTTTCGAGGTGTATTCGGCGGGCAATTTCATTGAATGCGCAGAAGAAAAACCGTATCTTCAGATTGGGGAATCTAAGTACGGCAAGCCAATTCTCGACCGGGTTATTCGTCCCGAAACTGCTTTGGGCGATGCAGCTAAATGCGCTTTGGTCTCTATGGATTCAACGCTGCGCTCTAACCTATCCGTGGGCTTACCTCTAGATATGCTGGTTTATAAGACTGACACACTTGAAATTACCCACTTTACACACATCGATTCAACCAATGTCTATTTCAACAGCATTCATGATCTATGGGGCGAGAAGTTGAAAGAAGTGTTCAGTGCGCTGCCCAATCCCGTATGGGCGGAAACCAGTGCTGAAGAGGCCCGATTAGTGTCTTTGCGCGTAGGCAATTCGATGGAAACGCGACCAACGCATCCAATTCAAACGCTGGCAGGGCAACAGTAAACATTCATCCTTTGTTCTAGTCGTTATTGCATCGATTTGGCACAGCTTTTGCGTAACAGGAAGTGTCTCATGACATCTTCGGAGTTGCGCCGTGTCCATCCATGTTGCACTAAACCACGTTACTCACTATCACTATGACCGCCCTATTAGCTTGGGGCCACAGATTATTCGTCTGAGACCTTGTGCTCATGCGAGAACACGTATTCTCAGTTATTCGATGAAGGTGACTCCGGGTGAGCATTTCATCAACTGGCAGCAAGACCCACAAGCAAACTATCTGGCGCGCCTGGTATTCCCGGAAAAAACAACTGAGTTTCGTATTGAAGTAGATTTTGTTGCAGAAATGGCCGTACACAATCCTTTCGACTTTTTTCTTGAACCGCGCGCTGAAGAATTTCCATTTTCGTACCCCGGTGAGCAGGCCATCGAGCTACAACCTTACCGGGCTTGCATGACCCCGCGCCCACAGTTAAATGCATATTTGAGAAGTATCCCCTACAAAAAGGTGCGCACCATTGATTTTCTGGTTGGATTAAACCAGCGTATTCATAACGACATCCGTTACACCATTCGTATGGAGCCCGGTGTACAGACACCGGAAGAAACCCTCACTAAGCGATCAGGTTCCTGCCGTGACTCAGCATGGTTAATGGTGCAAGTAGCACGCCATATGGGTCTGGCTGCGCGTTTTGTATCTGGCTATTTGATTCAGCTAGCCCCCGATATCAAATCACTGGACGGCCCATCGGGTCCAGAAATCGATTTTACGGACCTTCATGCCTGGTGCGAAGTGTATCTGCCTGGTGCAGGATGGATAGGCCTCGATCCTACGTCGGGGCTATTGGCCGGCGAAGGCCATATTCCTGTTGCCTGTTCGCCCGATCCGGGTTCTGCATCGCCAGTGACTGGGGCAATCGATAAGTGCGAATGCGAGTTTGAGCATAGCATGAGCGTTTCCCGTATCTGGGAAGCGCCTAGAGTTACCAAACCGTATAGCGATGAGGATTGGTTAGAAATTGACGCTGTTGGGGAACAGGTTGACCTTGATTTGCAGCACTTAGATGTGCGGCTGACTCAAGGTGGTGAACCTACGTTCGTATCCGTCGATGATCGCGATGGTGCCGAATGGAACACCGAGGCGATGGGGCCTACCAAGCGGATCTTGAGCGCCTCTTTGCTCGATAAGTTGCGTGCTGAGTATGCACCTTCTGGCTTGCGGCACTACGGCCAGGGCAAGTGGTACCCAGGTGAACAATTACCGAGATGGTCGCTCAATATATTCTGGCGTAAAGATGGTGATCCGCTCTGGGTAAATCCTGCTCTGGTAGCCGATGAATATTTAGACTATGGCGTTTCTGCCGAAGATGCAGGCATTTTCTTGCGGGGCGTTGCCGAAAGACTTGGGGTTTTGCCTAAATGGGTTTTTCCGGCTTTTGAAGACGTTTGGTATTACTTATGGCGCGAGCGTCGTCTTCCTGAAAACGTGGATCCATTCGACGCGCGTCTCGATGATGAACTGGAACGTGATCGTCTGCGCAAAGTTTATACGCAAGGTCTAGACAAGACGATCGGTCAGGTACTACCCATTACCCGCAATGTAGCCGGACCCGGTTGGCAAAGCGGACCTTGGTTTCTACGTGACGAACGTTGCTATTTAATTCCAGGCGATTCGCCTATTGGTTACCGTTTGCCTCTGGATTCCCAACCCTGGGTCAGCCGTGGTGAATTTCCTTATGTGAATCCCGAGGACCCCAGCACAGATAAAAGAGCGCTCCCCTCGCATGCCCAGCTTCACCTTCGCGTTGGCGAAACGACAAAAACCGTATCAGAAAAGAATTTATTGAGCACAACAGGTCGAGGCGTCAGTAGCAATCCAAGTGATGTCCTGAAAAAGCCCGCCAAGTTCGAATCCGCCGCCTGGATTACACGCACCTTTATGTGTGCTGAACCAAGAAATGGAAAACTGTACATTTTCATGCCGCCCACAACCTGCCTTGAGGATTATCTTGAAGTCCTTGCAGCGGTTGAAGCCACGGCCGAAGACATGGGCTTACCCGTGATTATCGAGGGCTATGAGCCGCCACGCGATCCCCGTCTTACTGTTTTGCGCGTAACACCAGATCCTGGGGTGATCGAAGTCAATGTTCAACCCGCTGCGAGCTGGCCTGAGCTGACCAAACACACGAACTTTCTTTATGAAGCAGCGCATCAAACCCGCCTTTCTACCGAAAAGTTTATGGTTGATGGTCGCCACACTGGCACCGGTGGCGGGAATCACTTTGTGCTTGGTGGTGCTACGCCTTCAGATTCGCCCTTTTTAAGGCGGCCGGATTTACTCGCCAGCATGGTGGCTTATTGGCATAACCATCCGGCCTTATCCTATCTGTTTTCCGGATTATTTATCGGTCCTACAAGTCAGGCACCGCGAGTGGATGAGGCTCGCCACGAATCTGTACGCGAGCTTGAAGTCGCTTTTGAAGAAATGCGTCGTCAGCAGACCCTGTTTAACAACGTTCCGCCGTGGGTAGTCGACCGAGCGCTACGCAATCTTCTGGTTGATGTTACGGGTAACACGCATCGTGCAGAATTCTGTATTGATAAGCTGTACTCGCCAGATAGCTCAACAGGCCGCCTAGGCTTACTTGAAATGCGGGCCTTTGAGATGCCACCACATGCCCGCATGAGCCTTGCCCAGCAGTTATTGATGCGGGCTCTAGTAGCACGCTTCTGGAAGACACCTTATCAGCCCTCAAGCCTGATTCGCTGGGGTACTGGACTACATGATCGCTACATGTTGCCACATTTCATCTGGGCTGATCTGAGTGACGTAATTGAAGAGCTCAACCAGTCAGGCTACGCATTCAAGCCAGAATGGTTTGCACCCCATTTTGAATTCCGTTTTCCACATATCGGCGAGATGGATGTTAATAATGTGCGAATGGATATTCGTATGGCTTTAGAACCCTGGCACGTCATGGGTGAAGAAGGCGTGCAGGGTGGCACAGTACGCTACGTAGATTCATCACTGGAACGTATACAGGTCAAAGTCAGCGGATTCGTTGAAGGTCGCCATATAGTGACCTGTAATCAAGAAGTTGTCCCATTACACCCAACGGGTACAAAAGGCGAATTTGTCGCGGGCGTTCGCTATCGGGCTTGGCAGCCGCCCAATTGCCTGCACCCGACGATTGCCGTTCACGCCCCCCTCACCTTCGACTTGGTAGACACGTGGATGCATCGTTCGCTTGGCGGCTGCCAATACCATGTCGCACACCCCGGTGGCCGAAGCTACGATACATTCCCGGTAAACGCCTATGAAGCAGAGGCTCGTCGTCTGGCACGCTTCTTCCGGATCGGTCATACTCCAGGGGAAGTCCGAATTAATCAACAACACCTCAATCCAGATTTTCCGTTTACTCTGGATTTACGTTTATCCTAATTTAGGGCTTAGTTCGCCGAATTTATGAATTCTGTAGCATCAAAGTGCTCTCAATCCCAAACCGCTGGCTCAACACTGCTATCAGGTTACGCCCAGCGCAGTCTGGCTGCAGAGAGGTACGATGAGCTCTGTGAATCGGGTGGTACGACACGACCGCACTGGCAACCTGTTCTGGATTTGCTGGGCAGTACACAACCAGCCGAAATCGAGTCACGATTGGCCGTTGCCCAGCAACACATTCGCGATGAAGGCATTACCTACACAATCTATGCCGATCCACAGGGAAAAGACCGCCCCTGGGCGTTGGATGAGTTGCCGCTCGTGTTACCGGGTGACGAGTGGACTGCACTTTCCTACGGTTTAGCTCAACGTGCCCGGTTGTTAAACCGGATTCTTGCTGACCTTTATGGCAGTCAAACACTATTAAAAGAAGGCATTGTTCCTCCCGAAGTGGTCTATGGTGCAGGTGGCTGGCTCCCTGCCGCATTTGGCACACAGGCTCCCGGGGATATTTTCCTTCATAGTTACGCCGCCGATTTGCTCCGTTCGCCAGATGGGCAATGGTGGGTTGTTGCCGATCGGACTCAAGCACCTTCGGGCGCGGGTTATGCACTAGAAAACCGTATGATCATGTCGCGTGCGTTTCCGGAATTATTGTCGACAATGCCAGTCGCAGCGCTGACCGAGTTCTTCTCAGCATTTCGGGAGTCATTGGCACACTACTCACCCTGCGATGGAAAATCACCGCGCATTGTCGTACTGACGCCGGGACCCCTTAACGAGACTTACTACGAACATAGCCTATTGGCGCGCTATCTGGGCTTCCCTTTGGTTGAAGGGGGTGATCTAACCGTACGAGAAGGTTGTGTCTGGCTTAAAACCATTAGCGGCCTTCAACGAGTTCATACCATTCTTCGCCGGCAGGATGATGCTTACTGCGACCCCCTCGAACTACGCAGCGATTCAGCATTAGGCATTGCGGGCCTGGCAGATTGTGCCCGGCGCGGTACGGTACTCATGGCAAATGCATTGGGAAGTGGTGTCGTTGAATCTGCAGCCTTACAAGGTTTTTTGCCAGCCGCTTGCCGGTTTCTACTCGGAGAAGAGCTTGCCCTGCTGTCCGTAGGGACCTGGTGGTGTGGAGAAACTGCCGCCATGAGTTACGTCCGGGATAACCTGGACGACTTGGTGATTAAGTCTGTACAGGGCATCAGTGACTTTGCCCCGATTTTCGGACAAGACCTGAATTCAGAAGCACGTCGTGGGCTTATCAAACAGATCGAGGCTTGCCCGGATAAATTTGTCGCTCAAGAATGGGTCCGACTTTCACAGGCACCTGTTTTAAACCGACGTCCGGGGGCATTACAACTAGATGCGCGATCTATAGGCTTGCGTGCTTATGCGGTAGCTACCGAACAAGGGTATGAGATTATGCCTGGAGGGCTCACCCGGGTTGAATCTCATCGGGATGCGCGGGTGGTCTCCATGCAGCGAGGCGGCGCATCGAAAGACACCTGGGTATTGCGCCCCAGTGTCAGCGACGAGCCGCCAATACACGCAACTGAATCTGGGGTCGCCGCCCCGGTTGTTCACACCGGTGTGCCCTCGCGCGTGGCAGAAAATCTATTCTGGATGGGGCGCTACACGGAACGGGCCGAGGGAATTGCACGCCTTTTGCGGCTGACTTTAAGTGAACGGCTACATTATGCACGTCGCCATGGTGTAGTTGCTTTACATCAACTCGCGTGGTCATACGGCATCATTGTTCTCCCTCATGGCTGTAAAGATCCTGCTCAGATTTCTGTGGAGTCTCTAATTAGTTGCGCAGCAAACCCATCACACGCGCAGGGGCTATCTCAAACCTTGCAAGAACTCGGGCGCGTTGGATTTTCATTACGTGACAGAATTTCCCATGATCACTGGCGAGCCATGAATCGTCTCGTCAACGATCCAGCAATGTCGCCTGATTTAACGCTTGGACCAACACTGGTCTGGCTTGATCGTGCGGTCGCCGGTCTGGCAAGCTTGTCCGGATTTTCCCTCGACGCCATGAATCGGGATGCCGGTTGGCGCTTTTTGTCCCTAGGCCGACGTATAGAGCGATTAGAGCTGCTTGCCAAAGCACTTGATATCGTCGTTGGACAACTGATGCAAACTAAAGCAGAAAATTCTGCACCACACGAAACCAATCAACCCCTTGATTGGCTTTTGGATTTAACAGATTCATCCGGTTCATTTCGTAGCCAGACGACAGGCCTCGCCAGCTGGCGCGCCATGCGTAGCATCGTTTTACTCGATGCAACCAACCCGCGGTCTTTAAGATTCCAAATCGAAGGCGTTCAGCAGGCATTGCAACGGCTTGGCATCGATGCAGGTAGTGCTATCGTTGGTTTAGAGCAAAGTGGCATCCAACTGACAGAATGGGCTATCGGCGGCCTGCCTAATCTAGCCGAATTGCGCAACACCTTTGCCGTTCTATCTCAGGAAACATCAGCTCTCAATGAATTACTCGCCACACGTTATTTTAACGTCAGCGAAGCAGCCGTTTCTGTTTAAAGTCTCTTATGGCTAATGACGTAAAACCCGGAAAACGATATCGCGTTATTCATGACACGGAATACTGCTATGCCTATTCGGTGTCCAATGCTCGGCATCGTGCGCATCTAATACCCAGCAGTTATCAGCATCAAAAAGTCGATAGCGCCACATTAACCATCAACCAGCCCTTGGCGGAGTCCAACCAAGGGGTAGATTTTTTCGGCAATGCATATCGTGATTTCGCGATTACATCGCCACATCGATTACTTCTTGTTCAAGCACGAATGGATGTCTTTGTTCAGCACCCTGCATGGCCAACAACCAGCCCCCTCTGGAATGGCAAAAGCCTTGCCAGACGAAGCTTCGACCCTGCTGACACTCAGGGCACAAAATTTGCTATGGCCTGCGCAACCTATCTGGTCGATTCCCCTATGATTCCCTCATTGCCTGAAGCAAAGCAGTGGGCTTTAAAACACCTGGGCGAAGGAAAACCATTGCATCAGCAATTGTTGTTAATGACACAGGCGATGCAGGAAGAGTTTGTTTTTGACGCTACCGCAACAACTGTGGGCACACCGCTGCCAGAGGTCTTTAAAAACAAACGTGGCGTTTGCCAGGATTTTGCACAGCTGATGATTGCCTCATTACGCAGTATCGGCATTCCGGCACGCTATGTCAGTGGCTACATCCTCACACACCCCGCACCGGGAAAGCCACGTCTCATTGGGGCCGATGCAACACATGCCTGGGTGGAAGCGTGGTGCCCTGGGCATGGTTGGCTAGGGCTAGACCCGACCAATGGCAAAGCGGTATCCGATGAGTTTGTCACCTTGGCGATAGGCCGTGACTACGGGGATGTCATCCCATTACGAGGTGTTGTTGTCGGTGGCGGCGAACACTCGCTTGAAGTTTCCGTAACGATGATTCCGGTAGTCTAATGCGATGCGGAAGCGTACGTTAGTACATGTTAGTTTATGTGTCAGACCAAACAGGGCGCTGAAAAATTAGCATCAGCGCAATGACAACCATTACTTCGTTCGTGGCAAGCATCACACTCAGCTTGAGATCGAGGTTTACAAACCACGGCGTGTGGCGCAGTGCGTCTGGGTTTAAAGGCCCGGCGCGTAGGTGAATCAAACTGGTGTATTGCCGGACGTTGATGGTTTGCAACATGCCTTTCTAGTTAAGCGACACGAAATCAGTAGCCGAAAAGGGCGCTTTTTTTGCGGAATGTATGGCCCCCAGTGTGCGTGCTTTGAGTCGTGTCACGCTTACAATTGAGTCCGTTAAATTAAAGAGGCGTTGTCTTGGACCGCACTGAACGCTTTTACCGCATTGACCAGCTGCTTAATGACCAGAGATGCCTCCCCTTTGAAGACATTCAGGAAGCGCTGGGGGTATCCCGTGCCACGCTCCGCCGTGACATGCAGTATCTGCGTGATCGCTTGAATGCCCCGATTGTTTATGACCGCATGGGCGGCGGTTACCGGTTTGCTAAAGACGAGACGCAACCGAGTCGCGAGTCGGAGCCGAAATACGAGCTGCCGGGCCTCTGGTTTAATGCCAGCGAAATCTATGCGCTTTTGATGATGCAGCAGTTGCTTAATACGGTGCAGCCGGGTTTGCTGGGGCCGCATATTGCGCCGTTGCAATCCCGTCTTTCTGCTTTGCTGGGCAGCCAGGATAACCGCCCGGAAGATATTGAAGACCGGATCCGCATTGTGCATACCGGGCAGCGTGCGCCGGAGCCAGCCAATTTTGCATTGATTGCCTCGGCATTGCTCAAGCGCCAACAGTTGAAGTTACAGCACTGGCATCGCGGTCGCGATGAAACAACGGCGCGGGTTATTTCACCCCAACGATTGGTGTTCTACCGGGGCAACTGGTACCTAGATGCGTGGTGTCATTTGCGTAAGGATTTACGCAGCTTTGCAGTGGAAACGCTGAGCGATGTCGAGTTACTCGACAAGCCGGTGAAGGAAGTGGCGGCGAAGGTGCTGGATAGCCGGGTACAGAATGGCTACGGTATTTTTGGTGGCGAGCGGACGCAGTGGGCACAGTTGCGCTTTACCCCGGCGCGGGCGCGCTGGGTGGCCTCGGAGCAGTGGCACCCGGATCAACGGAGTAACGTCTTACCCGATGGCAGCTATCAGCTCGACGTGCCTTACAGCATTGAAACCGAGTTGGTGATGGATATCCTGCGTCATATGCCGGACGTGGAAGTGATCGGACCACCGGCTCTGCGCGCCAAAGTGCGAGACAAGTTGAAGTCTGCACTGGCGGCCCATAAAGACTGATCGTGTTGAATAAGACCTGCGGGTGGTTAGGCCGGACGTTGAGCCGCTGCCTGTGGGCTGCTTGCGTGATAGCGGTTGTTTTTGCTGGTGCCGTGCAGGCGCAGGAGATTGAGGCGCGCCTTTATTCGAACGCACCCATCAACTATAACTTTCTGGGTGTGGGTTTTACACAGGTCACCACCAATAAGTTTCAGCTCAATACAGAGGTGCTGGCCTATAATCGCACCTTCGATTTCTTCGGGCAATCCGGCAAGGTCAATCTGATCGTGCCCTACGCCCAGTTGCACGGACATACGACCACCGGCAGTCAGGTGATTAGCGGTTCGTCGGTGGGCCTGACAGACCCGATCATCCGATTGGCGACGAATCTGTATGGTGCACCGGCGTTATCGGTAGAAGAGTTCAAGCATTACCAGCAGGATCTGATTATTGGCGCCAATCTATCGGCAGCATTGCCCTGGGGGGAGTACAACAGCAATCAGCTGTTTAATGTGGGTGCGAACCGCAGCTTCATTCAACCGGGGCTGGGCGTGTCACAGGGCAAGGGGCCGTGGCGTTTCGAGCTTTCCGGGGATGCAACGTTCTTTTCTAACAACAATAATTTCTATGGCGGCAATGTGTTGTCGCAGAACCCGATTTATTCCGGCACGGGCCATGTGATTTATTACTTTCCCTCTACGGCCTGGTTATCAACCGATATCACGTATTACTCGGGTGGGCAGAGTTTTGTGAACGGTATGCAGAAGAATAATGCGCAGGAGAACTGGTTGTTTGGTGCCACCTTCTCTATGCCGATCAACACCAATAATGCGATCAAGTTTCATGCAGCAGAAGGCAGTTTCTTTAATCAGGGCCAGTACTACACGATGTACGGCGTGGTCTGGCAATTTCGCTGGGCGGATTGATCAGCTAGCGCTGCCCGTAACCGGGTAGCAACCGCCTTTGTTGCCAGGTACAAAGACACAGCGATAACGTGTGCCGCGGCAGTCGGCGTACCAGCTCTGGATGTTGTCAAAAGCCCCGGAGTCTTTACTGACCACTTTGACCTGCTCTGGTTTGCAGCCCACGGAAGAGGCCGTTGCCGTGCGCTCCCATGCCGAGGAGCCACAACCGGTACACAAGGCGATGAGCAAGAAGAGCGTGAGTCTGCGCATAGGATATTTATTGACGGCCGGTCTGTTGGCGGAACTGGATGGCTTCGGCGATATGTGCCGCGGTAATGTCGGGTGTACCGGCCAGATCGGCGATGGTGCGGGCAACTCGTAGCAGCCGGTGGTAAGCGCGTGCAGATAGACCCAGCCGGTTAACAGCCTGATTGAGCAGGGTTTGTCCGGCAGCATCAGGTTTGGCGTGTTTTTCCAGGTCTTTGCCATCGAGTTGGGCATTGATAGTCCCTTGCCTTCGGAGGGCAATCGTCGTTGCCGCAATAACGCGCTCACGCACGGTGGCAGAAGTTTCGCCAGGAGCCGCCTGTGCCAGATCAGCCGAGGAAAGCGCAGGGACTTCGATGCATAAATCGATGCGGTCCAGCAGTGGACCCGATAGCCGGTTGCGGTAACGCTGCACCTGTTCTGGTGTACAGCGACAGGCGCGAGTTGGGTGTCCCTGATAACCGCAGGGGCACGGGTTCATGGCGGCGATCAGTTGAAAGGCCGCCGGATAATTAGCACGGCGGTTGGCGCGGGCGATGTGCACTTCGCCGGTTTCAAGCGGTTCACGTAGCGACTCCAGAACGCGTCGATCAAACTCGGGGAGTTCATCCAGAAAAAGCACGCCACCGGTAGCGAGCGAGATTTCACCGGGCAGCGCCTGGCTACCACCACCAATCACCGCGGCGGGTGATGCACTGTGGTGGGGTGCACGGAAAGGCCGTTCCCCAAAACGTTCCGGGTTAAAGATACCGGCCAGCGAGAGGATGCCCGCGGAGGTAAGCGCGCCGGGCGCATCGAGTGGCGGCAGAATACCCGGTAAGCGGGTGGCTAGCATGGATTTACCGGTGCCCGGTGGGCCGAGCATGAGTAGCGCATGGCCACCAGTTGCAGCAATTTCCAGTGCGCGGCGTGCCTGAGCCTGTCCTTTGACATCGGAGAGATCGGGGTAGGACGCTAGGTGACTGAGGTCGGGCTTCTTGGGCGGTGGGAGTTGGTCTTCGCCCATGAGATGCGCACAGACTTCGCGCAGTGTGTGGGCAATGCGGACGGAGGCGCCTTCAGCGAGAGCTGCTTCGGTACCGGAGGCCTCGGGCAGAATCAGCGTGCGGTCGGCCTGATGGCTGGCCAGTGCTAACGCCAGCGCGCCACGCACCGGACGCAAGCTGCCGGTGAGTGAAAGTTCGCCCGCAAATTCGTAATCATTCAGATTGAGGGCCGGCAGTTGACCGGATGCCGCTAGCAAGCCCAGTGCGATCGGTAAATCAAAACGTCCCGAGTCTTTAGGTAGATCGGCGGGCGCCAGATTCACGGTAATGCGCCGTGCGGGAAATTCAAAGCCGGAGCTGAGGAGTGCCGCACGAACCCGATCACGGGCCTCGCGCACTTCGGCATCGGCCAACCCCACGAGACTGAATGCGGGCAGGCCGTTGGCCACATGCACCTCCACCACAACGGGGGGTGCCTGCAGGCCATCCAGCGCTCGTGTATGAATGAGCGCTAGTGTCATAACTTACTTCGGTTTGTTTTCCAGTTCATCCAGGCGGGCGGTGAGCTGATCCACCAGCTGGCGGGTGCGCGCCAGTACGTTGGCCTGGGTGTCGAATTCTTCGCGCGTCACCAGATCGAGTTTGCTGAAGAAGCTGCTCATCATGCTGCGCACATTTTTTTCAATATCGGCGGCCGGGCTGTTGGCGATGAGGCCAGAAATACGCTGAGTAAAGTCTTCAAACATTTTTGGGTCAAGCATCTTGCATCGCTCCGCAGTTAACCGAGTTTTGTGGAGTCTAGCATGCAGTGTGCGCAGCATTAAGCCAGCTGCGTCTGGTGCATGGGGTTTGCGCACCACACTGGTGCGATAAGCGTTCGTTAAGGTGGCAACGCCCCGTCACGGTGCGCACGAAATGGTGCGCTGCGATAAGAAGCGAGGTGTCTTCGACGTGCCGAAACTTGTAAAAGAGGTCGTTGCGAGAGGCTATCTGCTTCAGAATAAATTGTTTGATAACAACAGGCTATGAGTTTTTTTGGACGTCAAAGCAAAAGTTGGCACGGTCTGTGCATTAAAAGCTCCGTATCAATTAAATTTTTCTTTTCGCATAAGGATATGACCATGACCTTCAAGAAAACACTTCTCGCAGCCTCGCTGGCCGCCATGTCGATGGCTGCTGTTGCTCAAACCGCTGATGCGAGCAAGGACGCAGCAGAAACTGCAGCCAGCACAGATTGGGCACTAACAGCTAACGTAACTTTAGCCAGCAGCTACCGTTTCCGTGGTGTCGATCAGACTTTCAATCAGCCTGCTGTCCAAGCTGGTGTTGATTTAAGCATGCCCTATGGCTTCTATGTCGGTAACTGGAACTCGAACGTAAACGGTAATGCGGCTGGTATGCCGGGTGGCAATATAGAGATGGACCTCTATGGTGGTTGGAAGTATGCTTTCACTGAAGATGTGGGTCTGGATACCGGTGTGATCAATTATTTCTACCCAGGCAGTAAAACGACTCAAACTCAGTTCGAGCCTGGCGCGGCTGCAAGCTACGGTACCAAAAATGGTATGGTCTATAACCTTGAGTACTACGTTGGAACGAATTGGAAGACGGTTAGCCTGAAGCAGTTCTTTGCGTTGACGGACTATTTCAATCTTCAAGGCGTTAATGGTGCAAGCACTGCTGGTTCTGGTTACACAGATCTGCGTGGTACGTACGATCTGAGTGACTTACATCCAGTGCTAAGCGGCTTTGGCCTTCTGGGCCATGTTGGCTATTTCTACATGAATAAATATAGCCAAGCAAACTATGCTGACTGGGAGCTGGGTGTAACCAAAGACTTTGGACAGGGTTGGAATGCAAAAGTTTCATACATCGAAGCCTCAACAAATGGAAATTGCAACAATGGGGTAAATCCTCAGTTTTACTGCTTCAGTAAGCAAGGTAACGGCTACGGGAATTCTTCCACACAAAATGCAGGCCAAGCAACCTATATGGTTACTGTGGGCCGTACGTTCTAACCAAGCCCGAAACGGGGCTCATCCACACGATGAACCCCATAAGAATCAAATTACTTAAGGAACCAGTTCATGAAACTCGTTACCGCAATCATCAAGCCGTTCAAGCTGGACGAAGTGCGTGAAGCGCTTGCCGCTGTCGGCGTACAGGGCGTGACTGTGACCGAAGTCAAAGGCTTCGGTCGTCAGAAAGGCCATACCGAACTCTATCGCGGCGCTGAATATGTCGTCGATTTCTTGCCAAAGGTAAAGCTGGAAGCCGCTGTGGCTGACAACATCCTTGAGCAGGTGATCGAAGCCATTGAAAAGTCGGCTGCTACCGGCAAGATCGGCGACGGCAAGATTTTTGTCTTCCCGCTTGAAGAAGTGGTTCGTATCCGCACCGGCGAAACCGGTGAGACGGCCCTTTAATCGAACCAAGGAGTTTATTCATGAAAAAATATCTCGCAATGCTGCTACCGCTGCTAGCCAGTGGTGTAGCTCTGGCTGATCCGGCTGCTGCGGCACCGGTCATGAACAAGGCCGATAACGCCTGGATCATGGTGTGTTCGGCGTTCGTGATTCTGATGTCGATCCCTGGTCTGGCACTGTTCTACGGGGGTCTCGTCCGTAAAAAGAACGTGCTGTCTTTGCTGATTCAGGTCTTTGTTGTCTTCTCGCTGGTGTCGTTGCTGTGGGTTGTCTACGGCTACAGCGTTGCATTCACCGAAGGTCATTCGCTATACAACGCTTTCTTCGGCTCGTTCGACAAGATCCTGCTCAAGGGAATTACTGGCGAAACACTGACCGGTACCTTCTCGAAAGGTGTAGCGATTCCTGAACTGACCTTTGTGGTCTTCCAGGGTGCGTTTGCTGCAATTACCTGCGCACTGATCGTGGGAGCCTGGGCGGAGCGTATCAAGTTCTCGGCTGTGCTGATTGGTATTGTGGCCTGGTTTACGCTGGCCTATCTGCCGGTCGCACATATGGTGTGGTTCTGGGCGGGTCCGGATGCTTATACCTCGGCTGAAGCTGCTGAAGCGGCTGGTGCAACCGCAGGTTACCTGTTCCAGAAGGGCGCGCTTGATTTCGCTGGCGGTACGGTGGTGCACATCAATGCCGCTGTGGCTGGCCTGGTAGTCGCCTACATTGCTGGCAAACGTATCGGTTACGGTCGTGAAGCCATGTCGCCACACAACCTGACCTTCACCATGATCGGCGCCTCGCTGCTGTGGTTCGGTTGGTTCGGTTTCAACGCCGGTTCTGCGCTGGAAGCTAGCGGTGCTGCGTCGCTGGCCTTCGTGAATACCTGGGTTGCCACCGCTGCTGCAACACTGTCGTGGATGGCTGCCGAGTGGATGATCAAGGGTAAACCTTCGATGTTGGGTGCTGCGTCTGGTGCCGTATCGGGTCTGGTTGCCATTACCCCAGCTGCTGGTTTTGTGGGTGTGGGTGGTGCCATCATCATCGGTCTGATTGGCGGCGTAGTCTGTCTGTGGGGTGCTTCAGGCCTCAAGAAGATGCTCAAGGTCGACGACTCTCTGGATGTGTTTGGTATTCACGGCGTGGGCGGTATCACGGGTGCGCTGTTGACGGGTGTGTTTGCAGACCCGGCGCTTGGCGGCTCAGGTATCTACGACTACGTAACGAATGCAGTTGCCGAAGGATATTCGATCGCTGATCAGGTTGTGATTCAGGCGACTGCCGTCGGAACGACAATTGTCTGGTCGGGTGTGGTGGCTTTCGTAGTCTTCAAGCTACTGGATGTTGTTATTGGTCTACGTGTTCCTGAAGATGAGGAACGTGAAGGCCTAGATGTCACCTCCCACGGTGAAAACGCGTATCACGATTAATGGTCGGTCGTTGTATGCAAGAGTAGTTCTTTAGAGTTTCTCCTCTCCGTGTGGATTTGGCGGGTTCTTCGGAACCCGCCTTTTTTAT
>JACCDN010411489.1_pt1 | contig 24987 bp, 22 predicted proteins | sample 7441691 | NCBI WGS metagenome assembly JACCDN01 (sample SAMN15323439, study PRJNA562643) | freshwater metagenome | isolation source: river surface water | place: USA:Blue River Watershed | collected 2017-08-16 | reverse complement strand
CTGGATGAGAATTTAGTTCCATTCCATCAATCAGTGGCGCGATTAGTTAACTCGCCGTGTTTAAAAGATCTAGCAAGTGAAAAAAATAAGCTAAAGCAAGAGATACAGGAAAAAGCACAGAAAACCAACCAACTGTTTCAAAAACCAGATGAAGTTGAAGAGCTTTTTGAGAAGTTGAGTTTGTATTTTAGCAACTTTTCGGCTCAAGTTTTATCAGAAAATACAATGAGTTTATATAATACCTTGAAGGGAAGAAAAGCGTTAAATCAGAAGCAGCAAGGGTTAGATACTCTAAATTTACAAGAGTTAAAAGAATTAAACACAGGATTAGAACAACTAAAAGAAGATCAATCGGTATTTGATAATATAGAAACACGTGTCCAGGAGATTAAAGCCTTATGTAAATTTTGGACACCATATTGGGAGGAGCTTGGATGGATAGCTAACTCTGCTTTAATTGCTGCAATAGATGCACCACCTATAACGAAAATAGAAACAATACTGACAAACACAGAAAGCTGCTTAAAGCCGCTTAAAATGAAAGAGCAATACTTAATAAAGAACGGTCAGTGGGAGAAAGTACAAATTGTTTTGCAAGTTATAAAAAAGATAAGGGATGAAAAAGGAAAACTAGAAGCGTTCTCACAATATAAAAGTATAACTGGACAACCTGACAAAGGTCCTCTAAAAGAAAGCGAAGAAAAAATACAGCACACTTCATCTGAAATCTTTGAACTGAAACAATGTATAATGCAGCAAATATTCTGGTTAAATGGACAAATAGAAAAGTTAAAACAGATGGATGCTGCTTCAAATGAAGAAGTGAATGTGACTAAGAACGCTATATCGGTATTAATAGCAAATAGTCATACCGATTATATTACTGATCAAAATTCTGTAGTTGTTCCTGAGGTTACAGGCACTATGTCAGCGATAAATATAGTGCATGATTATAGTCCAGTAGCGCAAGATTTCATAGTTGCTCCTCCAATATCACACTCTCAATCAGCGCCTGTGTTCACGTCGCCGCTGGAAGTTTCTGCTCAACCGAGCAAATCAGTGGAAGGGCAGTTGCCTGAAGTCCAAAGAATCCAAATGCCGTCGTCAAAAATAGAAAATTATAAGTCACCACCTGTGTTAAATAGCAAGGATATAAAAAAGCAATTGGAAGCAATGAGAAAACAGTTAAAAAGCTTGGGGGTGGAGATCCCAAAGAAAAAAGAGGATGGTTTCCAATGTATTGCTCTAGGAGGCGAGTTGCAAGCAGTGCAAAGTGAAGCCAGCGCGGAAAAACACTGTATTTCTATTGAAGAATTGCGTACTTTATTGTTGGTGAATGACAAGATTCAGGGTATAGAAGATGATATAAAAGCTCTTGAGAATAAAATCAATCAAGCAGTACAAAACACAAAAGGTGTTGGCTTGAAACTATTTCAGAAAGTAAAGTCGCCGGTTTCAGATAATGATGCAGAGAGTCTTGCGCAGAAAAAAGTGAAACTGCAGAAACTTTTAAATTGGATGTCTGAGCAACTGAAAACGCTTGACAGAAAATTAAATGATTTAGCGCCGAAAGTGCGGTTTAAACAAGAAGAACAGAAAGATGTATTGTTGAAAAATATTGAGCAAGTGAAAAAAGATATAGAAGAGGAAAAAGAATCTATAGAAGAACAAGTAAGTAGTGTAGAAAGAAATTGCGTAATTGATAAGAATAGAATTGGGGCAACCAGGCCGGATATAAAGCAAGCGATACAGACATTTGAAAAGGAGATATCTCAGATACTAGAAACCATGGAATCATGCATTAAGGAGGCGAATGAAATATTACAGCATGCAGGCTTAATTATCGAATCAGCAACAGAGCCAACCATGGCGTATCATACACTAAAAAAATTATGCCAAGAATTAGCAAAAAACGAGCAAGAATTAAAGACTAAAATTAATGCAGTATATGCTAAGAAGAGAGTTTTATGGATAGAAAAAGAGCAATTAGAGGGACGAATAGTAGAGGTTGGACAAAAAAGGAATATCAGCCAATACGTAAAAGAAATGCGGCAATCAGCCATAAAAGAATTGTCGCTAGCAGAATTGGCTGCATGCGTTGAATTATTATCGCCTAACGAAAATGTGGATGACATTTGGAAATCTGAAAATAGGGAGAAAATTTTATGTGGCAAATTGGAAAACTGCACAGTGCTTTCCAGGCAATACAATAAAAAAGACTATAGTTGGGAAGGTTATTTGCTCCAAAAGGATGATATTATAAAATACATGTGTCATTTTCACTTTGATAAATGGGGTCAAAAACTGCAAGAATGGGAAGAAAAATTGAATCCAAATCAGCCTTCTGCAACGCCACAAAAAACACAACCACAGGCAGTGTCAGCACAAACATCAGTATTGACATCATCAACATCGACATTTTCACCACTTGGCTTGTTTGGTTTATTTCCAGCAAGTAGCAGCCCTAAGAATAAACCATCTAGCACTTCCTCTCTTCCGCTATCTAATAAAGGAGATGAGTTACCTACTTCGCCGACGAAGTAAAGTGGGGTAGTGATCATGATATTAGGAAGGGTTTCATACATGTTAGGCTAAGGAATGTCGTCATTGCGAACCCAAGTTTTTTGTGGGTGAAGCAATCCAGTGTTTTTAATGATATGGATTGCTTCGTCGCGCGGGGCGCTCCTCGCAATGACGATGTCCCACCTATATGATACAGTCCCCGTTCATATAGGACGAATCCACTCCTCGTCATTGCGTGTGCCCCACCCATCCAAATGCGGTGGGATATACCAGAAAAGACCCGTTTGCACCGCTAGTCCTAAGAGGTGCATGCCAGTACCGGTCTTCGCAGTCATAAACTTCGGCTGGCACATGATTTCGTCATACCGGCGAAAGCCGGTATCCAGATGAGAATCTCATACGCCACTTTTTGTTGCAACGTTCTTAGAATGCAACTAAGTTTCGTAGTAGAGATGGCCATTTGCTATGCGGCTTCCCTGGATTCCGGCTTTCGCCGGAATGACGGGGCGCTGAGCTGGTCTTTAGAAGGAGTGCTTTTTACGACCGAAGCAATCTCATGGTTTTAATGAATTTATAGATTATTTCGTCACAAACTGCGTTCCTCGTAATGACGAGGTCACACCTAGTGCACTGGATCCCACTATCCATACTGGGACGACGTCATTGGAGGTTTGGAGGAAGAAAAGATGCAACCATGTCACTCACTGCTAAACAACCCATAGGTGTTTTCGATTCAGGCATAGGCGGACTCATTGCGCTACGCAGGTTAGCCGATTTGCTGCCGCATGAAGATCTGATTTACCTGGGGGATATGGCGCGAGTGCCTTATGGCAATCGCTCATCCCAAACCATTACTCAGTATTCCCAAGAACTCGTAAATTTTCTATTAGGCCACTCAGTTAAACAAATTTTAGTAGCCTGCAATACAGTTTCGGCAGTTTCTTTGCCTATGATTCAAAAAATGTCGCCTATCTTGTTTGTCGATGTCATTAAGCCGGCGGTCACCCTGGCGCTGCAGTCGAACTATCAGCGCATTGGCATTATTGGCACGCGCGCTACGATTCAAAGTAAAGCCTATGAAATAGAAATTCAGCGGCAAAGTCAGGGGGAAGAATCTATTGCAGTATATTCCCAAGAATGTCCTTTATTTGTTCCGCTTATAGAAGAAGGATGGGAAAAGCATCCAGCTGTGCAGGCGATTGTTGAAACGTATTTATTGCCTCTTAAGGCGGCCAACATACAGGCGCTGGTTTTAGGGTGTACTCATTATTCTTTTTTACGGCAAATTATCCAAAACCTATTGCCAGATGTGCATTTAATTGATTCGGGCGCTGAAGCGGCTGCAGCGCTTGCTCAACAATCGCAGACACAAAGCAAAGAACCGCAAATTTGTTTATCGCCTCGAAAAATTGATTGTTATTTAACCGACCTAATCGGTGCTCATTTAGAACGCGCTCAGGAATTTCTGGGATTGCCTGTGACGTTTTATAAAGCGATTTTGTGATGTTATGCCATTATGATTTAATCCCCCTCACCCGCTGCGTAAACACAACGCAGCGACCTCTCCCACAAAGAGGAGAGGTAAAAGCAGAAACTCCTTAAATTAACGTGAATTCATTTATTATGCTGAAAGATACATTCCCTCATCACATCACAGACGTTATTCATCACATGCACATTATGAATGCAGGCTAAGTGGCAATAAAATTTTGCATCTGTTTTAAACAAAAAATGCAAATAACTGCGTGTGTAATTTTGGCAGGTCGTGCATGTGCATTCTTCCATAATGGGTCTATTATCCTGCGCATATTTTGCTTTTTTGATTAACAGACGTCCATTTTCTTCACTGGAATCAAAATATAACCAATCATCTGTTTTAACAATTTTGCCATGAAACAGAGCGCCGTGACGTGCGTTGCGTGTGGGCGCAACACAATCAAACATATCATAACCGCTGGCAACGACATTAATAAGCTCTTGAGGTTTAATGCCAATGCCCATGACATAACGTACCTTATGTTCTGGCAGCATAGGGCGTACGTGTTCTAGTATTTCCGATGTTTGAGGCACATTATCTTCTATGCCGCAGCCGCCTATAGCAATCCCGTCAGTTGCCATGTTTAAAATAAACTCGGTAGATTGGTCACGCAAATCTTTATGCCTTCCTCCTTGAATGATGCCAAACAAGGCTTGGTGATATCCATAAGCGGAGCAGGGGTTTTTGTCATGTATTTTTTTGCATAGAATTAACCAGCGGTGTGTACGTTCTACGGCGGCTTTAGCAACATCATGACTGCCCTCGGGGGTGCATTCATCAAAAGCCATGATAATATCAGCGCCAATTATTTTTTGAGTTTCTATGGAAGATTGCGGGGTCAGGTGTATGATCTGCCTGGTTTGTGGATGCTTAAAATGAGCGCCATCCTGATCTATCGTGCAAATAGCGCTTCGTTGCGACAGACTCCAGACTTGAAAACCACCGCTGTCCGTCAACATGGGATAGTTCCAACCCATAAAGGCATGCATGCCGCCTGCATTTTGGATAACGTCCATGCCTGGGGCGCAAAGCATGTGGTAGGTATTACCGCCTAAAATAATCTGTGCGTTTGCAGTACGTAGATCGTGGGGTGTCATGTGGTTGACAAAAGCGCGTGTGCCAACCGCCATAAATGCAGGTGTCGTGAATGTACCGTGCGCGGTGGTTATTTCCATAACTCGCGCATTTAATCGAGGATGTTTTTTGATAAAATGACTTTGGAACATCTAATAATTCCTTCTCCTCGAAAGTTAAATCATTGCTTTTTTCCCCCCTCACCCGCTACATAAAAGCAATGCAGCGACCTCTCCCACAAAAGGGGAGAGGTATAGAAAGCAATGCTTTTTTAATCAAATTTTAGCTTTTAATTCGTATTTGAGTATTCGTTTTCAGAAGCGGCATAAGCCGTATCTAAATGAAATATTCCAAACTGCGTATGCCTATCGTATATATCTAACTGTTCGGCTTTTTTCAATTTTTTAGCCAAATAAACAGACAGAGGTATACCCAGAAATTCAGTGGCTACTTTGATAAACCACATCGTGACTATCAAAAAAATCAATTCCTTAAGACTCATGATGCCAGAAAAAGCGAGCACGCCAAACATACCACTGTCTGCAGCCGAGGAAATGCTGGTTGAAGCTAAAAAACGTAAACCCATATGCTTGCCGCGCAACTTTATTTTAAGCTTGGCCATGATATAGGAATTTAAGGGTTCAGACACTAGGTATGTTAAGGTGGATGCGACAATAATGCGGGCATTAAACGCCATTAAGGCATCAAACGCCTGATTATGGGCTATTGAATATTCAGGACTTGGAAATAAAGTAATGAGATAACCATACCCCAAGTAAAAGAAGTTGAAGAAAAAGCCACACCAGATAGCCAAACGCGCTCGTTTATAGCCGTATACTTCTGTCATCAAATCCGACAATAAAAAGGTGAGAGGAAACACCAAAGCGCCCGCGTCGGTATCCACGAATGCTAGCCTAATCATGCGGGCATCGAACCAGTTTACCAGCACAATCGCCATGGAATAGCACACCATAAAAAACCATAAAAAACGCGGTTGTAGACGTAATGCGGGTGTTTTTAAAACGCTTAAGTTTTGTTGTGGGGGAGTTGGGGAGGGGGAAGCATTACTGGACATGGTTCAACATAAAAAACCCCATAACTTTTTCCTAAAGTTACAGGGAAGGCAGTTAGAAACTGATTCTAGTTTTAGATAGAATCTTTCTATCTAAGCAAAGCAAAATCCCTATGTTAGTACCTCCTTGTTGAGCTCCTTATTCTCTTCCCTAAGAATACGAATTAGTTTCTGAGAGTATTAAAACATTCCTTTAGATAAAAAAATGTCGTCCAAAGGCTCAAAATTCATATTTTAGGAAATATTTGTAATATAAAATCACTAATTGCAACATTTTATTTTACAATCGGCGGAAGCTACGCCATTGTTTTTTCAAAGTGCTGTAAAAATGTGACAAATGCATCTACTGCTTGTTCAGGGAAGGCATTATACAGACTTGCTCGCATTCCGCCGACTAGTTTATGCCCTTTTAATCCTATAAACCCGGATTGTCTGGATGCTTCTAAAAAGCGCACATCTAAATTTTCATCTTTCAATTTAAATACGACATTCATGCGCGATCGGTATCTAGGATGGACATCATTGATGTAAAGGCTGCTGCTGTCTATACAATCATAAAGTTTTTTCGCTTTTTTAGCATTAATCTTTTCAATGGATGCAATGCCGCCCTGTTTCTTTAACCATTGGAACACCAATCCTGTTATGTACCATGGAAAAGTAGGGGGGGTATTTAACAGCGAATTGGCTTTTGCGTGTAAAGTATAGTTGAACATCATAGGTGTTATAGGCAAGGCTTGGCCCAATAGATCTTCGCGAATAATAACTAGAGTGATGCCTGAGATACCAATATTTTTCTGAGCAGCAGCATAAATTAAAGCGAAGTCTGTCACATTGATTGTGCGTGAAAGAATATTCGATGACATATCAGCGACTATCGGTACATTTGTCAGTTTTGGCACATAAGAAAACTCGTTTCCATGAACCGTTTCATTATCTGCATAATGAAAATAAGCGGCCTGAGGATGATGTTTCCAAGAAGATTGTTCAGGAATGGTACAATATTTTTGTTCTGCACTGCTGGCAACCCTATTGACTTCGCAGTAACGGGAGGCTTCTTTGGCAGCCATATCAGACCAAAGCCCTGTATCCAGATAATCCGCGATAACCTTACCGCCTAATAAGTTCAGGGGCACCATGCTGAATTGACCGCGCCCCCCTCCTGGTATGAACAAAACTTTGTAGTTAGTCGGAATATTCAATAGATCGCGGAGGTTCTGTTCAGTTTCGTCCATAAGTTGTTGGAATTCTGGAGCATGGTGGCTAATTTCCATAACAGATGCCCCCAAACCGCGCCAGTCTAACAATTCTTCTTTGGCTTGTTGTAATACCTCTTCGGGCAAGGTAGCTGGCCCAGGGCTGAAATTGTAGGATCGATTCATGGCTTTCTCTTATTAAATGTTCAGTTATCCTATGCGTGACATCGTCATTGTGAGGAACGCTTCGTTCCCCCTTCGTCATTGCGAGGAACGTAGTTTGTGACGAAGCAATCCATTGTTTTTAAGGATGTGGATTGCTTCGTCGTAAAAAACACTCCTCGCAATGACGATGTGCTGGGCGCTTCGCACTTAAGCGCATAAATACCGATTTGCTTTTTTTTCTATTCTTCTAAATACGAACATGATAATAGCATTGATCGTTAAATAAATAATACCTGCCAGGCATAAAAATGGGATGGTTTGATACGTATTCGCAATAATTTGATTGGTTACCCCCATGACATCTAAAAGCGTAATAGTGCTTGCTAAAGAAGTAGCCTTTAAAATCATCATTACTTCGTTGGAATAAGCAGGCAAGGCGATTCGAATAGCTCTGGGGAGAATAATATATTTCATCATTAAACGCTGTGACATGCCAAGTGCTTGACATGCCGTCACTTCTCCTTCAGGAACTGAATGAATAGCGCCTTTTAATAATATGGCGGTATAAGCGCTGGTGTTCATGGCTAAAGCAATGACCGCGCAAGCAAAAGGACTTTGCAGTATATGCCACAAAACAGAAGAACGAATCCAATCAAATTGTCCCAAGCCAAAGTAAATAAGGAAAATCTGTACAAATAAAGGTGTTCCTCGTATGAAAAAAATAAAAAATGCTATGGGTTTTCTCAAATAGTAGTGATGTGAAAATAGGGCTAAGGTCATAAGGCATGCCAGCAATGCGCCTAAAATCAATGCTGATAACATAAGCAGCAAGGTGATGATTAAGCCATGCCCTAGTGGGGGGAGATAAGCAATTAAATTCATTAAACCTCTTGCATAACCTGCGTCTTTTGCCTGACTGCGACGTTGTGCTCATGCTTCCGATGCTCATTTAACCCCAAAAGTAAACTGCGCTTCGGGTCATTCGCACGCCTTGCATTCAAACAAAATACTGGGTTTTGCAAGGGGTTTGTTTTGTCAGGAGTTGGTTCGTTTTTTTGATCAGCGTTTCCGAAATAGAAGTCATAATTAAATACAGCAAAGCTGCTGCTAAATAAAAGGTAAAAGGCTTATGTGTAGTGCTGGAGGCTGTTTGCGCTTTATTCATTAGATCAGTCACACCAATTAAAGAAATCAAAGCGGTATCTTTTAATAAAACTAGCCACAAGTTGCCCAGCCCCGGCAAAGCATGATGCCAAGCTTGAGGCAGTTGAATATAGAAAAATATTTGTGGACGACTAAGTCCTAGTGCTCTTCCTGCTTCTGTTTGCCCTCTTGGAACAGCTAAAAAAGCGCCGCGAAAAACTTGGGATGCATAAGAACCAAATAATAAGCTCAACGCTAGGACACCTGCGAAAAAAGACGAAAAATTTACATAATGTCCTGCGATAGCCGTTAATAAAACAGTTCCTCCAAAATAAACTAAAAATATGACAAGCAATTCCGGCAATCCGCGTATGCAGGAAATGAGAAGAGTAGTGATCCATCGCAATGGCCTCAAGCGAGCGTTTTCTCCCCATGCACCGATTAGTCCAAGCAGCAATCCTAAAAATAATGCGCAAACGGCCAGTTCAATAGTGACCAGCATTCCGCTGCCCAGTTGCCAGAAAAAACCGTCGTTATTTATATTCATAATGCCTGTCTACTTTTCAGAATAATGACGAACAATATTTTTATATTCGCCGTTTGCCTTAATTTGTTTCAAAGCTTCATTTAATGCAGAGACCAATTCAGTATTGCCTTTGTTAACCGCTATACCATAACCATTACCAAAATACTGCGGGTCAGACACCGGCTGACCAATCATTGCGTATTGATTTTTGGTATTGTTTGCCTCTAACCAGGAAAGCGCCATGAGTGTATCCGAGAAAACCAAATCCACACGACCTGAAGTCAGATCTAAAAAAGCATCTTGTTGGCTGGCGTATGTTTTAATTTGACTCTCAGGATAGATGGCTGATAAAAAACTTTTTAAAGTCGTGCCAATTTGAACGCCAATAGTTTTCCCTTTTAATCCCGTAGGCGAAATGTCAAATTTTTTATCGCTTAGTGTCACGAAACTGGCTGTGTTTTTGTAATAAGGCACTGTAAAATCTACTTGCTGTTGCCGTTCTTTTGTGATGTTTAAGCCGCTTGCCAATGCATCAAATTTTCCTAGCTTTAGGCTAGGAATTAAGCTGTCAAAAGGCTGGTTATTAAAAATACAGTTTACCTTCATTTGCTTGCATAAAGCGTTCACCATATCAATATCAAACCCTTGAATCTGTCCTTTGTTGTCTACAAATTCAAAGGGTGGATAGGTGGCTTCTGTCCCAAAACGTAGCGTTTGTGGGAGGGTGCTAAAAGCACTTTTAGTTACGAATACAACTAAAAAAGTTATTAATGTTAGTAGTTTTTGCATACGTTGTCTTCCTCTGTAGAAAATTAATAACCTCTTTCGTTTTCCCCCTCTTATCCGTAAGTGCAAACTGATTTGTCGTTCCGGCAAGGAAGCCGGGATCCAGACTGCAGGAAGCAAAACGTTCACATCCTTGTGCTCTGGATCCCAGCATCCATGCTGGGACGACGTTGTCGCTTGCGCGTAGTGAAATCAAGGAAGCAATGAACACCTGTTTTTGGCCAGGTAATTGCTGTTCATCAACGCTGCATCGCTTGTAAAAATTGCTGAAACCGCTGTGTTTTGGGATGATGAAACATCTCCTGCGTATTGCCTTCCTCCAAAATAATTCCCTTATCCAGAAAAACAGACTTTGTGGAAACCATACGAGCAAAACCAAGCTCATGTGTAGCAACTAGCATGGTCATACCTTCTGTTGCTAGAGATTGCATGACATTCAGCACCTCATTAACCATCTCAGGATCCAGGGCAGAAGTTGGTTCGTCAAACAGCATGATTTCAGGATTCATCATTAAAGCCCTAGCAATCGCAGCACGCTGTTGTTGGCCACCAGATAATTCTAAAGGATATTTATTTTTTTTATCGCTCAAACCCACTTTGCGCAATAATTCTTCCGCCTGCGCTATAACAATATGTTTGGATTGTTTTAAAACATAAATGGGGGCGGCAATCAAATTCTGTAATACGGTTTTATGCGCCCATAAATTAAATTGCTGAAACACCATGCCAATACGTTTGCGCAATGTGGTAATTTGATTCACAGACAAAGGGTGGGGACGATCCCAGCTAAACTCAAAGATCTGGTTGTCAATTTGTATGATGCCTGTATCTGGAGTTGTCAACAGATTCAGACATCTTAGCAGTGTGCTTTTTCCAGAACCGCTCGAACCCATCAGTGTGACTACATCGCCTTGCCTAGCAGTAAAAGAGACTCCTTGTAAGATAGCGTGGTTATTAAAAGATTTTTGTAAATTCTTAACGATGATTTTTTCTTTCATAGCTTAGCTTTAAAGGCCCTAGTGTAGTCGTTGGCAACGCGAAAAAATGCTTCCAAAAGTTTACTTGCCAAGACAAGCCCTGTCAAACAATTTGATTTTTATGCAAAAAAATTGCATAATTATGCAATGAAAACTAAAAAAAGAACTGCTCAAAACATTTTAGTCGTAAATGCAATCAGAGCTTTGTTGAATGACGGTAAGCTTGCTACGCAGGGAGAGGTTCGTCAGTCTCTAGAAAAACAAGGCATGGTTGTTAATCAATCGCGAATATCACGTTTGTTTCGCAAATTAGGAGCAATAAAGAGAGTTAATCATGAAGGGAAGTATGTTTATGCTTTGCCGATAGAACCATTGCCACTGCCTAGACATAGTGCCCTTGAGCAATTAATATTGGATGTTTCAGCTAACGAAACGATGATAGTTGTTCGCACAAATCCAGGTTCTGCGAGTCTCGTTGCTCGTTTGATAGATCATCAATATCAAGAATTAGATGTTTTAGGGACGATAGCCGGAGACGACACATTATTCATTGTGCCAAAATCAGTGAAAAAAATAAAAAAAACTGTGTTAAAAATTCAGACTTTATTGGAGAAATAGCATCACGCAAAAACTTGGATACTCAAATATGAAAAAAATAACTATCGGATGCATAGGCACCGAAAGATTGGCTGACTGACAGTGCATTTCAAGAAAATGACGCGAGTATTTTGTAGAAAATGCTTTCCTGCCTTTCCTAAAAAAGTCCCCTCAACAACAAGTTTTGCACTGATCAGGCAAGAGGATTCGCCCGTCTTAGCTAAAAAATGATGTCCTACCTATGAGAAGTCTTGCGTTTATAAAAGGCTATGAATCTAATGTCAGCAATCTATTTATAAGCTTTTCACTTAGAAACTTTGTTTCCTTTCTTAACTCACGTGCTTTTTTGGCATTTTTTTCAAGAGATTTTTGAATTCCTTGATTTTTCTCAGTTTGATGTTTCAACCAATTATCATGCAAGTTCTTGGCTGCCTTAAAATTATCTGTTGTCAGATAATGCAGTATTTGTTTTTGTACGATCTCAGGTAAATCATTGAACATAGAATTATCCTTTCGTTGTTAGATATTAAAAATGGCACATTTAAATCAAATCTCCATGTGCACACTAACTTTAAGCGGAGTTATGCATGTTGCGATATGTTATAAAAAACTTAGCGCATAACATCTGTTAAGGATAAATTGTGTCATATCGGAAACGGAAAAAATGTCGTCTTTTGGCGAAATCTATTGTTTTGTCATGTTATATTTTACAAGAGCGTGGTTAATATGAAGGTAATATCTTAAAAAATGTTACATAAAGTACTCTCATAGCGCACCAGTCATATTGGCGAAGGCTCTGAGGAATCTCCGGGTTTTTATTTTTGCCTCTCTCCTTTGCGGCATATGCGTCCAGTTAAATGCGAATTACGAGCTAAGCGAACCCACGTTTTTTGTGGGTGAAGCAATCCACTGCGTGCATTATACGTAGCATTATATCAAAATTTCGCGCACTATATGGCTTGCCAGAGAAGCAATGACTGCATTGCATTTTTTTATCAAACTAATTTACTGCTATGCCAAAACGAACAGACATTCATTCCATACTTATCTTAGGTGCAGGCCCCATTGTTATCGGTCAGGCCTGTGAGTTTGATTATTCGGGCGCGCAAGCCTGCAAGGCGCTGCGTGAGGAAGGCTATCGTGTTGTTCTTGTCAATTCCAACCCTGCTACCATTATGACTGATCCGCGCATGGCGGATGCGACGTATATTGAGCCACTGCACTGGGAAGTGGTTGCCAAAATTATTGAAATTGAGCGTCCCGATGCGTTATTGCCAACCATGGGCGGACAAACTGCCTTGAATACCGCTTTGGACTTGGCGCGCGAAGGCATATTAGAAAAATTTGGTGTGCAGATGATTGGCGCATCGCGTGAAGCTATTGATAAAGCTGAAGACAGGGAACTTTTTCGTGATGCCATGCATAAAATTGGTTTAGACATGCCGCGTTCTGCTTTAGCGCATACTATGGGAGATGCACTAAATATTTTAGATAAACTGGGTTTTCCTGTGGTTATTAGACCCTCGTTTACAATGGGGGGGACAGGCGGAGGCATTGCTTATAATCGTGAGGAATTTGAGGATATTTGTGAACGTGGCTTGAATTTTTCTCCTACGGGGGAATTATTGATCGATGAGGCTATTTTAGGTTGGAAAGAGTACGAGATGGAAGTGGTGCGTGATACTAAAGACAATTGCATCATTGTGTGTTCGATCGAAAATCTTGATCCTATGGGCATACACACAGGCGATTCCATAACCGTTGCGCCGTCGCAAACACTGACGGACAAAGAATACCAGCTCATGCGCAATGCGGCTATTGCTGTGCTAAGGGAAATTGGAGTAGAAACGGGGGGCGCTAATGTACAATTTGCGATTAACCCTAAAGATGGACGTATGGTTGTGATAGAAATGAACCCACGTGTTTCCCGTTCTTCTGCTTTAGCTTCAAAAGCTACAGGATTTCCTATTGCTAAGGTTGCTGCCAAACTGGCGGTTGGTTACACGTTGGATGAATTGAAGAATGAAGTGACGCAGGGGCAAACACCTGCTTCGTTTGAACCAACCATAGATTATGTTGTCACGAAAATACCACGCTTCAATTTTGAGAAATTTCCTGCTGCCGATTCTCGTTTAACGACACAAATGAAATCAGTTGGGGAGGTCATGGCGATAGGACGAACTTTCCAAGAATCTTTGCAGAAAGCATTGCGCGGATTGGAAGTGAACGTGGATGGTTTAGACTCCGTTTTTTTAGAAGATATGGATCATCATAAACTCAAAAGCGAATTGCGTGTGGCAGGTTGGAATAGATTATGGTATGTGGCAGATGCCTTTAGATTGGGCATGTCATTGGTAGAATTACATGAGCTAACAGGTATTGATCCTTGGTTTTTGGCACAAATCGAAGAGTTGATTGCCATAGAAAAGCAAATATCGCAGCTGAGCTTACAGGAGATAGATGCGCGAACAATGCGCTCTTTGAAACGTAAAGGATTTTCGGACAGTCGTTTGGCAAGATTATTGGGAGTGAGTGAACAAACCTTATATAAATATCGCCATGAATTGGGGGTGAGGCCTGTTTATAAACGAGTGGATACGTGTGCGGGCGAATTTTCTACTAATACGGTTTATCTTTATTCTACGTATGAAGAAGAATGCGAATCGTGTCCAACGGATCGCAAGAAAATTATGATATTGGGTGGAGGTCCTAACCGAATTGGGCAGGGCATTGAGTTTGATTATTGTTGTGTACACGCTGCTTTGGCCATACGCGAATTAGGCTATGAAACTATCATGGTAAATTGCAACCCTGAAACCGTATCTACTGACTATGATATGTCTGATCGTTTGTATTTTGAGCCGCTTACCTTGGAAAATGTATTGGATATTGCGGCAGTGGAAAAACCCTTGGGCGTCATCGTGCAATATGGCGGTCAAACTCCTTTAAAGTTAGCGCGAGCTTTGGAAGCTGCCGGTATAACAATCATTGGTACATCGCCTGATGCAATTGACCGAGCTGAAGATAGAGAGCGGTTTCAGCAATTGATGCATAAGCTGGATATTTTACAACCTCCTAATGGCATTGTACGAAGTATGGAGGAGGGCATGCGTTTAGCCAATGTTTTTGCATACCCTTTAGTCGTTCGTCCTTCTTACGTACTGGGAGGGCGAGCCATGGCTGTAATTTATAATGAAAAAGAGCTTTGTCGTTATATTCAACAGTCAGAGAACGTGTCTTTTGACGCGCCTTTGCTGCTAGACCATTTTTTAGATCACGCGATTGAGGTAGATATTGATGCTGTTTGCGATGGCACAGATGTGCTGATAGGTGGCATTATGGAGCATATTGAACAGGCAGGCGTACATTCGGGAGATTCAGCTTGTTCTTTTCCGGCACACAGTTTAAGCGAGGATTTACAGAACAAATTGCGTGAGAGCATGCGCAAAATTTCGTTAGAATTAGGCGTAATAGGTCTGGTGAATGCGCAATTTGCCATCCAAGATGATAAAATCTACATATTAGAGGTCAACCCCCGCGCTTCGCGTACCGTGCCTTTTGTGGCAAAAGCATCAGGCGTTCCATTGGCTAAGATTGCAGCGCGTTGCATGGTCGGTGTTTCACTCAAAGAGCAGGGTTGTTTAAACGAAGCCGTTCTTACTCATTTTGCCGTTAAAATGCCGGTTTTCCCATTCGCAAAATTCCCAGGCGTAGACCCTATTTTAGGGCCGGAAATGAAATCAACAGGGGAAGTCATGGGAGTTGGCGAAAGTTTTGGCATGGCTTTTGCGAAAGCCTTATTAGGCGCTGGTCAAAGCATTCCTACGAAAGGCAAAGCGTTTTTAAGCGTAAAAGAAGCAGATAAGCAGCGATTAATCCCGATTGCGCAAAGCTTAATGGATTTTGGTTTTTGCATTGTTGCAACCAGTGGTACGGCTAAAGTTTTACAAATGGCAGGAGTCTGCTGCGAACCTGTTAATAAAGTGACTGAAGGTAGACCTCATATCGTAGATATGATAAAAAATGATGAAATTGACTTTATTATTAATACGACAGAGGGGGAGCAAGCCATTGCGGACTCTTATACAATACGACGCAGTGCGGTGCAACGTAAAGTGGCGTATACCACTACTTTGGCCGGAGGAGAAGCTATTTGTCAGGCGCTTAAACATGAGGTCGTAGGAAAAGTAACTAGATTACAAGATATGAGCCTAAAAACATTCAGATATGACTAACCATCCAAGAACATTGCACTTTGTCGACCCAAAAAACGATGTAGCGTTCAAGAAAATCTTTGGCAGTGATTATCACCATGAAACACTGATTGAATTTCTGAATAGTGTGCTTAAACTACCGGAAAAAAATCGAATCAAAATGCATCGACCTTGGTATTATTAAAGCAGTTATCTTGAGGATAAACCTATGCAAAGAACTCCAATGACGCTAGAAGGCGAGAAAAAAATCAAGCAAGAGCTGGAGCGTTTGGAAAAAATTGAACGCCCAAAGACTATTCAAGCTATTTCAGAAGCGCGCGCACATGGTGATTTGAAAGAAAATGCAGAATATCACGCTGCCAAAGAGCAGCAAGGTTTTATTGAAGCAAGAATCCGTGATATTCGGCATAAACTTTCGCATATACAAGTTATTGATGTTACAAAAATACCAAATAATGGGACGGTAATTTTTGGCGTTACAGTAACTTTATGTAATCTGGAAACAGAAGAAAAGCTGTGCTATAAAATTGTAGGTGAGGATGAGGCGGATATAAAAAATAAAAAAATATCTATATCATCGCCGGTTGCAAGAGCGCTGATTGGTAAGGCAGTAGGAGATGAAGTAGAGGTGCGTGCGCCATCTGGCAATATTACCTTTGAGATTACCGCGGTTGAACATTTTTAGAGATATAATCTCTGTATATAGTAACCGCGTTCGAGATTGCGATTTTTGCAAGACTCGAACGCAACAAAACCGGGGATTGTTATCGCATTTGGATGGGTGGGGTGCTCCCAATGACGTACCCACGCCTCGTCATTGCGAACCCACGGTTTGCGTGGGTGAAGCAATCCAGTGTTTTTAAGGATATGGATTGCTTCGTCGCGCGGGGCGCTCCTCGCAATGACGAAGAGTGGGTTCGTGACAAAGAGGTGATCAGGGCTATGTGTTTTTATGGTGAGCGGTATGCCAGAAAAAGCCCGAAATATGACAAAACGAGGTTATCATGAATCCTTTTGTGGGTGAATTGGTCGGTACTTTGTTTTTAATTATTTTTGGCGGCGGCGTTGTTGCCAACGTGTTATTGTGTCAATCTAAAGGCGAAAACGCTGGATGGATGACTATTGCTACCGGTTGGAGCATTGCAGTCACCATAGGTGTTTTTGTGGCGGAATCGTTTGGATCGGCAAATGCGGACATTAATCCTGCCGTTTCATTGGCTAAATTTTTAGCATTGCACAGTTATACATTGCAGCAAATGCTAATCATGCAGTGCGCGCAATTTATAGGCGCATTTTTGGGCGCTGTCATTGTATGGCTTACTTATTTGCCGCATTGGCGAGTAACTAAAAATGCACATTTCAAGCTAATGGTTTTTGCAACTTCTCCCGCAATTCGCCATTTTCCATACAATTTGTTGGCAGAAATAATAGGGACAGCTGTGTTAGTGATAGGTGTGGCAAGCATCTTTGGGTCAGCCACTCAACATGGCGCTGTTGCGACAGGGTTAGGCCCTTATTTGGTAGGGGTGTTGGTATGGGGAATCGGCTTGTCTTTAGGTGGTCCTACTGGTTATGCTATTAATCCTGCTAGGGATTTAGGGCCGCGGCTTGCGCATGCGATTCTGCCTATTGACGGCAAAGGCAGCTCAGAATGGTCGTATGCTTGGGTGCCAGTTGTAGGTCCTCTTATTGGCTGCGTATTGGGGTCTGCTGTATGGAAAGTGATTTTATAGAATGATGTAATCATGCACATCAACGACCAAATCGTTTTAATCAGTGGCGGTGCTTCGGGTATGGGCGAAGAAACTGCCCGCCACTTGGCAAAGCTTGGCGCCAAAGTGGTTGTGCTTGACCAAAATTTTGTCTTAGCAAAAAAAATAGCAGATGAAGTTGCAGGATTAGCCATTACGTGTGATATTGTCGAAGAAAAAGCAGTCATATCAGCGTTTGCACAGATAGAAACAAAATTGGGTATCCCACGCATTTGCATAAATTGTGCTGGCATTGCGCCAGGCAAATTGGTGGTAGACAAGCATCATGATCCCATGCCATTGCATGATTTCTCCCGCGTTATTGAAGTCAATTTAATTGGCACGTTCAATATGTTGCGTGTGGCTGCAGCACGTATGAGTACGCTTGATCTTATGAGCGATAGCCAGGAACGCGGCGTTATTATTAATACGGCTTCGATAGCAGCTTTTGAAGGACAGGTTGGTCAGATTGCTTATAGCGCGTCTAAAGGCGGCGTGGTTGCAATGACCTTGCCTGCTGCAAGAGAGTTGGCGCGCTACGGCATTCGCGTATTGACCATTGCGCCGGGCTTAATTGAAACACCTTTACTCTATGGATTGCCGCAAAAGGTTCGTGAGAGTCTAGCTGGCAGCATTCCTTTTCCTAAGCGTTTTGGCAAACCTAGCGAGTATGCCAGTCTGGTTGTTCATATGATTGAAAATGAAATGCTGAATGGGACAACTGTTCGTTTAGATGGGGCATTGAGAATGCCGCCGGCATGACGGGTTAATATGACTGTTGAATCCAAAATTGAGAAAAAGCTGCTGCATTATACAGGCAAAGCCATTGCTGATTACCATATGATACAAACCGGTGATAGAGTCATGGTTTGTCTTTCGGGCGGCAAAGACTCTTTTACTCTGTTGCGAATACTTAATTTATTGCGCTTACGGTCAGGCAGAAAATTTGAATTGTTTTCTTTTACCCTGGATCAAGGACAGCCTGGCTGGAACGACACACAGTTGCGCGAATGGTTAAAAGCAGCCGATATTCCGCATGAAATCTTAACTCGTGATACGTATTCCATTGTGCTCGATAAGGTGCCAGAAGGAAATACCTATTGTGGGCTATGTTCCCGTTTGCGCCGCGGCATTATTTATAGATATGCCAAAGAAAAAGGATTTAGCAAAATTGCGTTGGGCCATCATCGCGATGATTTAATACGTACTTTACTTATGTCTATTTTTTATAATGGCGATATCCGATCTATGCCGCCGAAATTATTGACGGATGACAAACAACATATTGTGATACGCCCATTAGCGTATTGTCAGGAAAAAGACATTATCCAGTATGCTAAAGAAAGAGCGTTTCCTATTATTCCCTGCAATCTTTGCGGTTCTCAAGATAATTTAGCGCGTCAACGCGTGAAAGTATTAATTGATGGATTGACCAAAGAAAACCCCAAAGTGCCTAGCAATATTCTGCATTCGTTGATGGCGCTTCGTCCCAGTCAGTTGATGGATGCTAATTATTGGGATTTTAAAAATCTGGAAACAAAAAGAGAGCGCAACGACAACCCGATTCTTCCTCATTGCGAACCCATTGCTGGTCATGGCGAGGGAGTATTTTTCAAGACCGAAGCAATTCAGGAAACATTAAAATGAATAACTATCTTCGCAACATTGCCATCATTGCCCATGTTGATCATGGCAAAACAACCTTAGTGGATAAATTGTTGCAACAAAGCGGCACAATTAAGGGAAGGGCTGCACAAGCCGAGCGCATTATGGATTCCAATGATCTGGAAAAAGAGCGCGGCATCACGATTTTATCAAAAAATACGGCCATACAGTGGAAAGACTATCATATTAATATCGTAGATACGCCAGGACATGCAGATTTTGGTGGTGAAGTCGAGCGCATCCTATCTATGGTAGACTCAGTTTTATTGCTGGTGGATGCTGTAGATGGGCCTATGCCGCAAACCCGTTTTGTAACGCAAAAAGCTTTTATGCATGGTTTAAATCCCATTGTAGTAGTAAATAAAATTGATCGTCCTGGCGCACGTCCTGAATGGGTAGTCGATCAAGTATTTGACTTGTTTGACCGGCTGGGAGCAAACCATGAACAATTAGATTTTCCTGTCATCTATACGTCGGCGCTTTTAGGCTATGCGACCTTAGATCTTAAAACACCCGGTGTCTCCATGGAACCTTTATTTGAGACGATAGTAGCAAAAGTAGCGCCACCAGACGTTAATTTGGATGGCGCATTTCAAATGCAAATCAGTTCGTTGGATTATTCGAGCTATGTGGGCGCCATTGGTATTGGTCGAATCAGTCGCGGCAAAGCGAAGAGCAATATGCCGATCGCGATCATAGATCATGATGGTAAGACCCGCAGCGGACGCATTCTGCAACTGTTGGGGTATTTAGGGTTAGAGCGCAGCGAAATTCCCGAAGCAGAAGCCGGTGATATTGTGGCTGTCACGGGCATAGAAAAAATACGCATTTCAGATACGTTATGTGATCCTAATTGTGTGGAAGCCTTGCCGCCGTTAACGGTAGATGAGCCTACTGTTGCGATGACTTTCCAGGTTAATAATTCTCCTTTTGCAGGTAAAGACGGGAAATTTGTCACCAGCCGACAAATTCGTGAACGTTTACATCGCGAGTTAATTGCTAATGTCGCACTTCGCGTTGAAGATACGGCAGATCCCGATAAATTCCGCGTATCAGGGCGAGGCGAGTTACACTTAGGGATTTTAATTGAGACCATGCGTCGCGAAGGCTATGAATTAGGCGTATCGCGCCCAGAAGTTGTTACCAAAGAAATTGATGGTGCGTTGAAGGAGCCTTATGAAAATCTAGTAGTGGATATCGAGGAAACGCATCAAGGCACAATTATGGATAAACTTGCGGTCAGAAAGGGGCAACTAAAAAACATGATGCCTGATGGCAGGGGACGGGTGCGTTTAGATTATATGATTCCAACACGTGGTTTGATTGGATTTCACACTGAATTTTTAACCAGCACTTCCGGGACAGGCTTAATTTATCATATTTTTGACCATTATGGTGATTTAGTAGACGCTTCTATAGGTGAGCGTAAAAATGGCGTGATGATTGCTAATGCGCCTGGGAAAGCAACTGCCTTTTCCCTTTGGAATCTGGAAGAACGAGGACGTTTGTTAATTCCTCCGCAAACAGAGGTGTATGAGGGTATGTTAGTAGGCATACATTCACGTGAAAATGATTTGGTTGTGAATGTGATTAAGGGCAAGCAACTCACCAACATTCGTGCAGCAGGATCGGATGAAAACATTATTTTAACACCTCCCATAAAATTAGCGCTTGAACAGGCTTTGGAATTTGTGAATGAAGATGAATTAGTCGAGGTAACGCCTAATTTTATTAGACTTCGCAAGAAGGTTTTGAAGGAAAATGATAGGAAGCGTGCTTCAAGAGTGAAGGATATTTAGCGCCTCTTGTTCGCAATTCGCGTTATTAAAGTTAGAACTTTCTTTCATCTGACACGATTTTAGGTATAATGGAGAATGGGCTGGGGTTTATGGAAAACCGTTCTTTTCTCTTCCCATTTGGGGTCGCTTGCGGCCGAGTTGTTGAAACCTTTTGAACGACATACGAGGATTTAAAATTTATGGTAGTTATTCGTTTAGCGCGGGTTGGCGCGAAAAAACGGCCTTTTTATCATGTAGTGGCTATTGATCGCCGCCATGCTAGAAACAGTGGCAATTATATTGAAAGGCTCGGTTATTTTAATCCGATGGCTAGAGGCGCAGAAGTACGCTTACATTTAGATCACGATAAAATTAATCATTGGGTAAGTGTTGGTGCTCAACTTTCTGATCGTGTGAGCAGCTTAACTTGTGAGGCGAAAAAAGTGGCATTGGGTCAACCTTCTAGCGTTGCAAAAAGAAAAACCAAACGTGCTGATAAGAAGTTAAAAGCAGCCGAGCAAAAACAAAAAGAAGCTTCAACTAAAGAAAGCGCTGTGTGATATAAGTATATCACATAGGTCGTCACTCCGGCGAAAGCCGGAATCCATGATATGGCGGATAGCTATCTTTAGTACGAAACTTAGTTGCATTTATAGCGAAATAATGCACCAGTCCAGTCAGAAGTTATGTATAAAATGATCGTAATTGGGCGCATAGGCCGTCCTTATGGAATTAAAGGTTGGATGAGGTTGATTTCTTATACGCAACCCATTGAAAATATTCAAAGCTATACACAGTGGCATATACAGATTAATCATCAATGGCAATCTCTTGATAGAGAAAATATCCAAATTAAATTTAACCCAAAAGGGTATTTCCATATTAAATTTGTTGATTGCAACACCCCCGAACAGGCAAGCTTATATAATCATGCTTTGATTGCAGTAGATCGGGAGGAGTTTCCCGAACTTGCAAAAGGAGAATATTATTGGTCTGATTTAGAGGGTTTGGTGGTTATGAATAAAGCAGGTATAGTGTTGGGAAAAGTGAGTCATTTATTTTCAACGGGTGCTAATGATGTATTGGTCGTAAAAGGAGATCGCGAAAGGTTAATTCCCTATACAGAAGATGTTGTTTTAGAGGTGGATTTGCCAAAAGGCGAAATCAGTGTGGATTGGGATGAGACTTTTTGATATTCCGGGATTGCTTCGTCACACGAGGCGTTTTTCGCAATGACGAGGGGTAGGATCGTCATCTATGCAAATTAGCCTCATCACTCTTTTCCCGGAAATGTTTGCAGCGCTTGATTATGGCATTGTAAGCAGAGCGATCAAACGGAAATTAGTCACGTTAAGTTATTGGAATCCGCGAGATTTTAGCTTAGACAAGCATCGAAATATTGATGATAGACCCTATGGCGGCGGCCCTGGGATGGTAATGAAATTCCAGCCTCTGTACGATGCCATTCAAATGGCTAAGCAGTATAATCCATCGGCAAGAGTTATTTATTTATCGCCGCAGGGGCGTGTTTTAAACCAGTCTATTGCGGCACAGCTTGCGTTGTTGCCTGGTTTAGTGCTATTAAATGGTCGTTATGAAGGTATCGATGAGCGTTTAATAGAAACTAAAGTAGTGGATGAAGAGTATTCGATTGGCGATTATGTAATTAGTGGGGGAGAATTTGCCAGTTTGGTGCTGATTGATACAGTGGTGCGTTGTATCCCAGGCGCATTAGGGCATGAAGATTCTGCTGTACAAGATTCATTTTCGGATGATAGATTAGATTATCCGCATTATACTCGCCCTGAACTAGTAGCAGATAAAGCAATTCCTGAAGTTTTGAAAAGCGGCAATCATAAAGCTGTTTTACGTTGGCGTCTAAAGCAATCATTAGGCAGAACTTGGCAACGTCGTCCTGATCTGTTACAAAAGCGGATACTGACGGCGGAAGAAAAAAAGCTCTTGGACGAATTTATAGCAGAGCAATGACTTCGACAGGCTCAGTCACCTGGATTTCGACAGGCTCGGTCACTTTGCGAGTTCCCTAAGCTTGTCGAAGGTGGAAAGAGTCGCAATAATGAGGAGAATGTAAAAATGCATCATCTAGTACAACAAATTAATCAAGAACAAATGGCGGATAAAAAAACTCCAGATTTTACGCCAGGAGATACCGTCATCGTGCAAGTAAAAGTAAAGGAAGGGGAGCGTGAACGTTTACAGGCTTTTGAAGGTGTAGTGATTGCTATCAGCAACCGTGGCTTAAACTCTTCTTTTACAGTTAGAAAAATCTCACATGGCGAAGGTGTGGAAAGAGTTTTTCAGACATATAGCCCGCTTATCAGTGGCATAAAAGTGAAACGTCGTGGCGCTGTGCGACGTGCTAAACTTTATTATCTGCGCAAGCTCCAAGGTAAAGAAGCCAGGATTCGCGAGGACATTTAACGTCAGTTATGGCTAAGAAAACGTCCTGTTTTCTTAGGGGCTGTTGACAATTCTACTACACCGGCCATAAATCGCCGATTTTTTGCGCTCCGTTTCTCACATATCAACAACATATGCTGCGATACGGTGCTCAAAAATCGACGATTTCTGTTTGGTCTAGCGAATTGTCAACAGCCCCTAGCCATAACTGTGATTTTTTTACCTGGATTCCAAACAATTTGCTTCATGGACGAGCAAATTGTTTGGGATAACGTGAATTCTGAGTCGCTTTAACCTGATTTTCCCAATTCACGTTATTTAAGCCCTCTTTTCTTTCAAACCAAAAATGACAACTGAAAGTAACATTCAAACGCTGCTGAACAACTACTTTGACAGTTATCTGCAAAAAACCTGGGGTGAAGTCAAAGCGGTTAAACAATGGAAACAATCAGACGGCGTATTAACAGCGGATATTACTTTAGGCTATCCCGCACTTGGTCTTGAACCCTCCTTATTTGAATCGCTAAAAAAATCCTTCTTGGCCATACCCGGCATACGTGAAGTATGCTTACAATTTACGGCGCAAATTCAAGCGCACGCTACTCAACCAACGCTCCAACCGCTTGCGCAAGTCAAAAATATCATTGCCGTGGGATCTGGAAAAGGCGGAGTCGGCAAATCAACTACTGCAGCTAATATAGCAGCAGCCTTATCGCTGCAGGGAGTTAAAACAGGTATTTTAGACGCTGACATTTATGGGCCTAATCAATCTCAAATGTTAGGCATCAAACAAAAAATAATCCCTGAAGACGGCAAACCGCTGCAACCTGTTTATGCACATGGAATGCAAACCATGTCAATGGCTTATCTGATTGATACCAATACGCCTATGATTTGGCGAGGGCCCATGGTAAGCAGTGCGTTGCAGCAATTAATTCAAAATACAGCCTGGCAAGCGCTGGATTATTTAATCGTGGATTTACCGCCGGGTACAGGGGATATTCAGCTTACTTTGTCACAGAAGATACCTGTTGCAGGGGCTGTGATTGTTACTACTCCGCAAGATATAGCTTTGCTCGATGCACGAAAAGGGTTGGAGATGTTCCGTAAGGTAAATGTTCCTATATTGGGCATCATTGAAAATATGAGCGCTTATATCTGTTCCGTGTGTGGACATCATGAAGCGCTTTTTGGCGAAGGTGGGGCAGAACGTTTAATACGGTCAACAGAAACAGAGTTGTTGGGTCAAGTGCCGTTAGTAAAATCTATCCGTGAACAAGCCGATGCAGGCGTGCCCATTGTATTGGCTATGCCAGATAGCGATGCAGCAGTAACCTACCAGCATATTGCACGAAGGATAGCGGCAAAATTATCGTTGCAACCTAAAAATCATAACAGCAAGTTCCCTAAAATTGTTGTTGAAAATAGTTAACCTGACATTAGGGGCTGTTGACAATTCGCTAGACCAAACAGAAATCATCAATTTTTGAGCACCGTATCGCAGCATATGTTGTTAATATGTGAGAAACGGAGCGCAAAAAATTGGGGATTTATGACAGGTATAG
>JACCDN010139107.1_pt1 | contig 24987 bp, 20 predicted proteins | sample 7441691 | NCBI WGS metagenome assembly JACCDN01 (sample SAMN15323439, study PRJNA562643) | freshwater metagenome | isolation source: river surface water | place: USA:Blue River Watershed | collected 2017-08-16 | reverse complement strand
GCAGACCAATTGGCCGATCTCGCAGAGTTGGGCGGGGCAGCCTTGGCAGGCATGGGCATCGACAACGTGCAAATCAACTTGGCAAACCAAGGCGCGTTGGATCAACTCCTCTTGTCTAACGTGGGCGCCGACGCTACGTTTGACCAACAACTGGCCAGCTTGAGCGGCATCAGCCTCACCACCATCGACATGGCTGCAGGTGCATCCGTGTCCTTGAGCGATGCAGACGCCTCAGCCTTGTTGGCTGATGGTTTGACTTTCGCAGCAGATGACAGCATCAGCCTGCAAGCCGAAGCTGGCAGCACGCACCTGAGCACGAGCCTCAAAGACCTCCAAAAATTGGGCATTGATGCCGTGTCTGTGGTCACCGGTGCTGCGGTGGGCGATGTATTGCACGTCAACTTAGGTGGTGGCGAAGCACTCACAACGGCGAACCTGCCAAGCTTTGACACCGACTTGAACGTAACGTTAGGCGTGGCTAACGCCGCACAGTTGGCCGAAATTGCATCTTTGGGCGGCGCAGCCTTGGCAGGCATGGGCATTGACAACGTTGAACTGAGCTTGGCAGGCCAAGTTGAGTTGAACGAATTGTTGGCCTCTGCTGGCAACGCGGCTTTGACATTTGATCTGGCCGAATTGAACAACCCAGATTTGACCGTCAGCACCATCGACATGGGTGGTTCGGTAATCAACTCTGCCGCGCACATCACTGATGCTGACGTGGCGACATTGGTCGATGCAGGCTTGCACTTCGCTGCCAACGACTACATCTCGGTTGATGCATCTGCTGCACAAGGTACCCACCTGAGCGCCTCGTTGCAAGAACTTCACAAGCTGGGCGTTGACACGCTCAACCTGTCTCAACACGCAGGCGATGGTGCACTCATCGGCGACCTGGGCGATCTGACCAGCTCACTCAAAGAAGCCGGCCTTGATTTGGGCCTCTTCGCTAGCGACTTGGCATCTGACGACAGCCTGCTCTCTAAAGTCGAAGCCTTCGACTGGGTACGCAACGGCGTGGACTTCTCGTTGCACATCGACACCCCAGTTGCCGCTCCAGCGCCACAAAGCGTCGACAGCCTGTTGGGCTTGGTGGACAACGGCATTGACCTTCTCAATGTTGGCCTGTCTGACGGCGAAACATGGGGTGACCTCATCGGCACTCTGCGCGATGCAGGCTTGGGCAATGTCGAAGTGGCCAGCCAAGCCAGCGTCAGCATCAGCGACGACTTGTCTGCGGCCTTGTACGAGTCTGGCATGCTGCACGCCTTGCCCGACGCCGCCATCACCATCGATGCGGGCCTCAACAAGGTCCTCAACACCAGCCTCAAAGCCATGGCCGATTTGGGTGTGGACAGCGTCAACGCCGACCACAAGGTCTATGTCGAACTCGGCATCAAGCCAGAAGACATGGGCACAGTGGCCGATCTGGGCGACTTGTTCAGTGCCTTTGGCTTGCACAGCGATGCACCAGATACGCAATTGTTTGGCGCCAAAGGAGCTGGCTTGGTCATTGATCAAACCACTTTCAACAACCTCGGCGAAGCCAACATCGAAACCTTGGTGGGCCAGCTCAGCAAGCTCGGCTTCACCGAGCTCGATGTCATGGGCAGCGACGACGTGTCGGCCGTCTACGAAATCAACGTCACGGCACAAACACCAGTCTTGTCACAAGTGGAGATCTTGGGTAGTGTCCAAGCCGACTTGGCCCACGTTTTTGACCCCGACATCTTGAACAAATCCAAGTAATGTCAGTCCAGTAAGATTGACAAATGCTTGAAGCCTTGAGTTCGCAGAAAAAAACGGGCATTGCAGCCTCCGAGGCCCCAGTTCGCAAAATCCTCTTGCAGTGCCGCAATGCTTTTTGGTATGCGTTTGGCCTGACTTTCATCATCGACTTGCTCAGCGTCACACCGCTGCTCTACATGATGAGCGCCTACGACCGCGTGCTGTCTAGCCGAAGCGGCGTGACCTTGGTGTCGTTGACTGTCGTGGTCTTGGCTTTTTATGTGTTTTGGTCAGCGCTGGAGTGGATACGTTCTCGCTTGCTTGTGCGCCTGTCGCTGCGCATCGACTGGGACTTGGCTGCCGATGTGTTTGACGCCTCATTCCGGCGCTACGTAGGCCGCAAAAATGTCAACGTCCACCAGCTCTTGGCCGACCTGCTGTCCTTGCGCCAGTTTTTCACAGGTCAATCTGCTTTATCGCTCATGGATGCGCCCTTCGCCATTGTGTTCATTGGCATTGGTGCAATGTTTCACCCATACTTGGCCATCTTTGCTGCGGTGTCATCACTGTTGATGATTGCAGTGTCTTACTTCACCGTCAAAATCACCAGCCCTATCCTCAAAGAAGCCCAAGACGCCAACACCGAAGCCTCACGCGTGGCCGCCAATAGCCTGCGCCATGCCGAATCTACCTTGGCGCTTGGCATGCTGGGCGCGGTGCGCAACCGCTGGTACGCCCAGCATCGCCACTTTTTGACCAACCAAGTCAATGCCAGCGAGGCCACGGGCCTCATGGGCGGCATGTCGGGCTTTTTGCAAAAAGCCATGCCCTCGTTACAAATGGCCTTAGGTGTTTTCTTGGCCATGGAAAACCTCATCACCGGCGGCATGATCATGGTGGCCTCCATGCTCATCAGCAAAGCCGTATCACCCATTCAAAAACTCATTGGCAGCTGGAACGACATCGTTGCCGCCCGCCAAGCCTACGAGCGCTTGAACGAATTGCTGGCCGAAGACCAACAGCGTGGCAACACCATGCAGCTGCCCGCACCCCAAGGCCGCTTAGAAGTCAAAGGCGCCACAGCTGTGCCACCCGGCCACAACAAAGCCGTGTTGGCCGACATGAACTTTGCGCTCACACCCGGTCAAGTGCTGGCCGTGGTGGGGCCCAGTGCCGCAGGTAAATCATCGCTCGTCAAAATGCTTTTGGGAGTGTGGAAGCCCGCCCAAGGCAATGTGCGCCTAGACGGTGTAGAAATATCTGAATGGAGCCACGACGAGGTTGGCCCACTGGTGGGGTATGTGCCACAAGAAATTGAATTTTTTGAAGGAACTGTCGCCGAAAACATCGCTCGCTTGGGCGATGTCGATCCAGCCAAGGTCGTTCAAGCTGCGCAACTCATTGGCATGCACGACAGCATTCTTGCTTTTCCCAAAGGCTATGACACCCCCTTGGGTGAAACTGGCTTTGCCTTGTCGGGTGGCCAACGCCAGCGCATCGCCATTGCCCGTGCCATTTACGGCATGCCCAAATACGTGGTCATGGACGAGCCCAACTCCAACCTCGACGAAGTGGGCGAAAACGCGCTCATCGGTGCGGTGAAGGCTCTCAAAGACAATGGCGGCACGGTCATCATCACCACCCACAGACCTCGTTTGGTCAGCATTGTGGACATGATGCTCGTGCTCAAAGAAGGCCGCCAAGTGGCCTTTGGCACGGCCAAAGACATGTTCGAAGCCGTGCGTCGCCTTCAAGCCGTGCCCGCTGCCCCTGATGCTGAGGCAACTGCGGGCGAGGGCGCTGCCGACCCCACGCCGCCATCCGCCGTTGGAGGCGCTGCGTGAGCAAATTAGATGATTTGATCGCCAAAGGCAAAGCCCTTGGCAACAGTTTTAAGCCGCGCGTCCCAACAGAGCCCGTGCTCGATGAGTCTGGCCAGCCCTTGGCCATTCAGCCTTCTGGCACCACCCGCGCTATTGCCAAAGCACAAGAGGTCGATGCCAAAGTTAGTGGCTGGATCGACAGCTGGAACCCCTACACCCCAGAAAAGCTGGCCGACAAAGGCCTCAAACCTGTTGAGGTGGAAGAGTCCGATATTCGCCGTGGTGCTACCAAGTGGTTCATGGGCTTTTTTGCTGTGTTTTTGGTCTGGGCTATCTTTGCGCCTATTGACGCCGGTGTAACTGTGCAAGGCACAGTCAGTGTGCTGGGTAACCGCAAAGCCATTCAGCACCCCACTGGCGGAGTGGTACAAGAAATCATGGTCAAAGAAGGCGCGCAGGTTGAAGCAGGTCAAGTGCTACTGCGCATCAACCCGCTGAAAAGCGAAGCTGAAATGACTGGCGTTGAGTTGCAATACATCAACTTGCTTGCCACCGAGTCTCGCCTCAAAGCCGAGCGCGACAACGCCAACACCATCACCTGGACAGACGAGCTTGGCAAACACTTCAAAGACAGTGACAGTCGCGTGGCTGAAGCCAAAAACCTACAAGTGCAGCTGTTCAACTCGCGGCGCGCCGAATACAACAGCCAAGTCTCTAGCCTGAATGAACAAATCAGCGGTCTTAGCGTCATGCTCAACTCACGCAAAATCCAGCAACGCAGTCTGGACGAGGAGATGACCAACACTCGCAAGCTTGCCAAAGACGGTTTTGTGCCCATGGCCCAAGCCAACCAAGCCGAGCGCCAAAAGAGCGACATTGACAGCAGCATTGCCAGTACCCAAGCCGACATTGCCCGCGCCAAGCTTCAAATCAGTCAGCTGCGAAGCGCCTTGCTCAAAGACGTGGATATCCAGCTTCAAGAAATTCAGAAAAACCGCGATGCCATGTCCTCCCGGCTTGACTCCGCTAAGTTTGACCGCGACTTGGCCGAAGTCAAAGCTCCCGTCAGCGGCAGTGTGGTCGGCCTCAAAGTCTTTACTGAAGGCGGCGTGATTACCAGTGGCCAAGTGCTCATGGAAGTTGTGCCCAAAGACGAGTCCCTTATCGTTCAAGCCAAAATTCCAGCCACCATCATTGACAAAGTCCGCGTTGGCATGCCCACCGACATGCGCTTTACCGCCTTTAACTCGTCAACCACACCGATCATTCCAGGCATGGTCAGCGTCGTTGGTGCGGACAAAGAGCCGGGCGGTAACGCCAATGAGGGCGAGTTTTATATGGGGCAAGTTGAAACCACCAAAGAAGGCCTGGTTCTTTTGGGAAGCCTTAAAGTGCAACCCGGTATGCCTGTGGACGTCATCATCAAAGCAGGCGAACGTTCGTTTATGAGCTATTTGTTGAAACCACTCTCCGATAAAACTGCTCGAGCCTTTAAAGACTAAAACTTGCTGAGGCACATTGCAAAACCACGCTCACCAACCGGCGTGGTTTTTGTATTTGAGCCCCCTAAATTTTTGTCTGCGACAAGGGATTAACCTTGTAAATCTGCTAAATTCAACAAATATACAAATCAAACTAATAAGGCATATGGCATTGAACAAAATCAGCAAAAAACGCGGCGCTTTGCTGGCTGCAATTGCGCTAGTGTGTGCCACCAGCGCCCATGCGCTAGACCTGGTGGGTGACTACCAAAAAGCCCTCACGTTCGACCCCGCTTACCAAACGGCCTTGGCCGAGTTTCAGGCCAACCAAGCCAGCGCCACCCAGGCCCGCGTGTCTTACATGCCTGAGGCTTCGCTCAGCAATCAGCGCCTAGACACTGACGTAACCACCCGCCAAACCGTGCGTGTGACGCAACCCCTCATTGACCTAGGCCGCTTTGCCACCTTGCGCCAAGCTACACCGCGCCAAGGCTTTGCTGAAGCCACGTTTTTGGTCAAGCAGCAAGACTTGGCCATGCGTTTGCTGAAAGGGGCCAACGCCATCATCTTGGCCAACGAAAACCTCAAGCTCAACGCCGCCAAAATGGCGGCGCTCGACCAGCAGGCCCTAGCCGCCAAACGCAAGCTAGAGCTAGGGCAGGGCACAGTAACAGACTTGCGCGACATTGAGGTAAAAGCGGCCCAAGCCAAATCGCAGCAGCTAACCTACAAAACCGCTTTGAGCGTGGCCCTTAAGCAATATGCAGCCATCACAGGCAGCCAGCCCAACCCCAGAGACTTTGTGCTAGAGCAAAAAGACCGCAGCTTGTCCCTAAAGCCAGCCCAAGAGTATGTAGACCTAGCCCTGCAAAGCAGCCCAGCCTTGCAAGCCACCCGCTTTAGTGAGCGCGTGGCTGAGCTAGAGCTAGAAAAAACCACAGGCGCCTTGCTACCCACACTCTCTGCCACCTACAACAGCAGCAAGGCTGGCAGTGCTGCAGCCAACACCTACACAGGCGTGCTGGTGAATATGCCGCTTAATGCTGGCAGCTACTACGGCCGTAAAAGCGTAGAAGCTAATTACCTCAAGGCCAAAGAAGCCACCCGCGACAGCGAAGAAAAAACCCGTGTGGAAGTAGAGCGCCTGCGTGAGCAAATAGAAACAGGCCTAGAAGCCCTGAAGATTCAAAAAGACGCTGTAGCAGCTGCAGAGCTGAGCCTAGAGGCCAACCAAAAGAGCTACGAAGGTGGCGTGCGCAGTGCTGTGGATATTTTGAATGCCACGCAGACTGTGTTTCAGGTGAAGAGTGACTATGTGCAGTTGCTAATTTCCGAAACTGAAAGCCTCCTAAGCCTATTGAACCTTTCTAATGGTGCTGTTCCAGAGCATATTCAGTTTATTTCAAAATCGTTATTGCGCTGATTGGTTACGAATGTCTGATAGCGATAAAAAAGATTTTCAAGTTTCAAAGCTTATTGCGCTAATTGCTGCTAAGTCAGCAAGTTTTAATGCGGATAAAAATGAAAATGCACTTGATGCAGCTGTTAATGTTATTAACAGTTTGCTTGAGTCTGATCAAAACTTAAAAAAGTTTGTTTACAAAAAAAATAACGTTAAAGATTTTTTGGAGTTCTTTGACTTGGACTTCATTCGCTCTCAAATGGCTGGTGAAAAGACATTTCAGAATGATTTAGAAGTTTACCTTTTTGGGTATTTCATTTCTGATTCAAAGAATATCATCAGTAGTCCATTTCTTTATTTGATATTGACGGACCCTGAAGTCAAAGAGTTAATCGCTAAAAAGGTATTTGCGCCAACAAATTACAACCTGTGGTTGCTGTTGAGTGAGTCGAAAAAGATTGCGCTGCCAGAGAAATTTATGGCGCCCGGAAATTCGAATATTGTCAGCTATAGCCAATTACTGTTCTATAGAAACTCAGTTCTCTATTATTATTTATTCCGTGCAGTGATGCTAGGTCGAGGCCTGGTGCGTAAAGATGATCGTTGTATCATCAAGAATGTAAATAAAATCACATTTCAAAAATTCAATAAGATTGAAGTTTCAATTGTCATCCCAGTATACGGTGCGATTGAGTTATTAAATCAATGCTTGATTTCGCTGTATAGAAGTGGTTTGCAGAATTATGAAATCATTTGTGTTGATGATTGTGCGCCATCAAATACACCTTATGACTATGATTTTTATGAAAATATCATTATCGTAAAAAATGATGGTAATCAGGGGTTTTCAAATACGTGTAACAACGGTGTAAAGCATGCCAAAGGTGAGTGTGTTCTCTTGCTTAATTCAGACACGATTGTTACCAATAGAGCAATTGAAAACGCCTTGGCCAAGCTTAAGTCTGATCCTACGATTGGTTTAGTTGGCTCAAAACTAATCAATATTGATGGCTCAGTTCAAGAGGCTGGTGGCGTAATTTGGTCTGACACGCGAGTTGAAAACTTCATGCGTGGCAAGTCAAACCGTATTCCTTACGTTGAATTTGATCGTGTATCTGGATATGTCAGTGGTGCTGCGCTATTTTCAACTAAGAAGATTTGGGATGAGCTAGGTGGCTTTGATCAAAAATTTACACCTGCTTATTATGAAGATACAGATATCTGCGTAAGAGCTAGATCTAAAGGCTATAAAGTATATTACTGTCACGACTCGGAGATAATTCATGCTGAGGGCGGTACAAATGGTACTGATGTATCAACAGGAATAAAGAGTTACCAAGAGAAAAATAAAAACAAGTTTTCTTTGCTTTGGAAGAAATATATAGAAAAAACATTTTCATCCTATGGTGATATTTTTGGTAATATGGCTAACGGCCGAAAGATTGTAGTCTTTGTTGACCACTATATCCCCAAGCAGGCCTCCGATGCTGGTTCTAAGGCGACAATTCACCTGATTGATTATTTCATTGAGCAAGATTATTTCGTTATTTTTTGGCCTGACAACCTGTATCCAGACGACGAAAACCGAAAAGTTCTCGCTAAAAAAGGAGTTATGGTTGTCTATGGTGCCGAATTTATAAATAAATTTGGTTCATTTATCAGGTCATTCGAAAGTCGTATTGAGAAGATTGTTCTTTCTCGTCCTCATATTTCTATTAAATATATTCCACACATTAAGGGTGGGTTGGTTGGTAAGACTGTCTACTTGGGGCATGATATACATTATGAACGGATGAATCGCGAGACTAAAATACGTTTCAATAGAGATTATATGTTTTTTGTTGATAATGAAAGTGTTAAAGAAACGCGTAGGCAAGAAGTTTTGCTTTGGAATCTCTGTGCGAAAGTTGCATACTTTACTCAGCGTGAGGCTGATATCGTTAATCGGATTACAGGACAGGAGAAAGCCATTGTTATTCCACTTTTTAAAGATCGGCAAAAATCTTTTGGCAGAGTGAAAGGCTTAAAAGGTAAGAGTGGGTTCTTGTTTGTGGGGGGGTTTGATCACCATCCAAATAAAGACGGTTTGCTATGGCTTCTTAGCGGATTGGAAAAACATGGTAGGGAATTACTCAATAAAGTCACTATTGTAGGATCAAGAATCCCTGATGATCTTAAGAAATTGCTGACAGCCAAAGAGGTGGTTTATTATGAAAATGTATCTAATGAACGGCTAGATCAAATTTACTCAACAACTGCCTTGGTTGTTGCACCGCTCCGCTATGGCAGCGGTTTTAAAGGTAAGGTTTTGGAGGCTATTGAGCGAGGTATTCCAGTTGTTACAACGAGTATTGGATATGAAGGGTTTAATTTGAATGAGCATATCAAGCCATGCGATGACATAATTGATTTTGTTCAAGAAATGAAATTTTTGGATCAGCATGAAGTTGAGCGTAAAAAGGTAAGTAGTTTGCAATCTGAAATGTTAAAGTCATATTTTCAAGTTGCGCAGTATCACAATATTTTGGAGAAAAATAAATGATGTACTCTAATGCAAGTTTAAACCAAATAACCCACTCAGGATGGGGCGGGCTTGAAAGTGGCTTTATTTGGTCGACAAGTCAATTTTCATCTATGCTGATACCTATCGAAAAGCAAGATAATCCTTTCGGTGTGCAAATGGTAGTAGAGCCGTTCCTTGTGCAGGGGCGCCACAATCACCAAGTAATTGAAATTTATTGTAATGGTTTATTCGTGCTCGGTTCTTTAAGTTCAGAAGCTAGAAAAGAGATTTTATTTTTTGAGGTGCATCCTTCCTTATCGGCATTTGGATCATTAAAAATTGATTTCAAGTTTTCTAATGCTATTTCCCCCAAAGAGCTTCAGATGTCTGATGACATGAGGACATTGGGGTATAAGTTTTTTGAGTTGCAAATTATTATCTAAGTAAATTATTATGGATGCTGTTATTACTTGGGTTGATTCGACTTCGCCTTTGTGGCGTAATTCATACGATGCGCACAAAGGTGAGGCTCCTTTTTTCGGTCTAAATGAGGCGCGTTTTCGTAATAATGGTGAATTAAAATATTTACTACGAAGTATTGACATGAATATGAAATTCATTGGCAATATTTATATATTGACCTCCGGTGAGGTTCCGGACTTTATTAACTTTGCGCATGGTCGTGTTCGTATGGTTCGTCATCAAGATATTGTCCCAGAAGGCTGTTTGCTACCTACGTTTTCTTCTGAAGTAATCGAAACGTTTATACATAATATCGATGGACTCTCAAATGATTTCTTGTATTTTAATGATGATTTTTTAGCCCTTAATCCAGTTGATAAAGATTTCTTTCTTAGTGATGATTCTTATTGGGTGAGCGAAGATTTGCCTGTTGTAAGTAAAATAATTCAACCTAGCAATCCTTGGGAAAGTAAGTTATTCAATACACGTCGTAAGTTGATTGACTTCGTAGGCGATTCTGTTACTTTATTGACAGCGCCCCATACGCCAAGGCTTTTAAGAAGATCAATTTATGCCGAATTGCTTGATTTGGTTTCAGATGAAATTAAATTATTGCGCTCAAAAAGATTTAGGAATGATGAAAATGAAATGCATTTTCTAACATTTTACAATGCTATGGTTCTTAACTATCTGCCAATCAAGGATAAATTTGATTTAACGGTTAAGTCACGTAGGTTAGATAGACAAAATTCTATAGCGCTACACATAAGAGATTCTGTTGAAGATTTTGACTCCCAGATTTCATTGATTGAAAAATTCAACCCTCAATTTATTTGTATACAGGATGAGATGGCTGGGAGTGTTAACCAAGGTGATCTCAGGCTTGAAGCTTATTACAACTACATGAATCGTGTCTTTCCAAATAAGGCAAATTTTGAAATTTAATGCAAATAATATTGTGATTTAATTTTCTTTTTTAAAAAAATTTTAAATTGACTACTAGTTATTTTTTGCCGATTATTTTGTCTGGGGGAAGTGGCTCACGCCTATGGCCGTTGTCTCGCGCCATGCGCCCCAAACAGTTTTTAGGTGTCACCGAAGATGCGTCGTTGTTTCAACTCACGCTGCATCGCTTGCAGGGCATCACGGCTGAGGTCATGCGGCCCATCGTGGTGGCCAACAACGACCACCGTTTTTTGGTGGGCGAGCAATGCCGCGAAGCAGGCGTGGAGCCGCACAGCATCGTGCTAGAGCCCGTAGCGCGCAACACCGCGCCCGCCATTGCCGCCGCTGCGCTGGCTGCACAAGCTGGCGGGGCCGACCCCGTGCTGCTGGTGTTGCCGTCAGACCATGTGTTTGCCAATGTGCCGGCCTTTCACCACGCTGTGCGCGTAGGCCTGAAGGCAGCAGAGGCTGGGGCTCTGGTGACGTTTGGCATCGTGCCCACGCATGCCGAGACAGGCTATGGCTACGTCAAAGCTAGTCAAGCGCTAGACGCCAATGCGGCCGTGCCGGTGCAGCAGTTTGTAGAAAAGCCCGACCTTGCCTCCGCACAGGCTTATCTCAAAGACGGCAGCTACACCTGGAACAGTGGCATGTTCATGTTCAAGGCCTCTGTGTTTTTGCAAGAGCTCGGCAAGACCAACCTCGCCATGCTGCAAGCCTGTCAAGCCGCATGGGCCAAGGCACAAAAAGACCTTGAGTTTGTGCGCTTAGACAAAGAAGCATTTGCCAGCAGTCCATCCGACAGCGTTGACTACGCCGTGATGGAGAAGACCAGCAAAGCCGTGGTCGTGCCCCTAGACGCAGGCTGGAACGATGTGGGCGCTTGGTCTGCCGTGTGGCAGGTGCTGCCCCAAGATGCCCAAGGCAACGCCACCCGTGGTGATGTGCTGCTAGAAAACGCCAAGAACAGCTATGTGCATGCGGACAGTCGCCTGGTGGCGCTGATTGGTGTGGAAGATCTGGTGGTGGTTGAAACCTCAGACGCCGTACTGGTGGCACACAAAGACAAAGCCCAAGATGTGAAGAAGGTGGTAGACCGTCTGAAGGCGCAAAAGCGCCCTGAGGTGGACCTGCACCGCGAGGTGTTCAGGCCCTGGGGAAGCTACGACAGTGTGGACAACGGTGAGCGCTTCCAGGTGAAGCGCATCACGGTGAAGCCTGGTGCTAAGCTGTCACTGCAAATGCACCACCACCGCGCAGAGCACTGGGTGGTGGTGTCGGGCACTGCCACCGTGCGCTTGGGAGACGAGGTGAAGTTGGTGACCGAGAACGAGTCGGTCTACATTCCTGTGGGTGTGACGCACTCGCTAGAAAACCCGGGCAAAGTGCCGCTGCATTTGATAGAGGTGCAGTCGGGCTCGTACCTCGGGGAAGACGATATTGTGCGGTTTGAAGACCTTTATGGTCGAGCTTAATTTTTGCAAATGACAATTTTTGTAACAGGCTGTGCAGGCTTCATTGGTAGTAATTTCGTTAGCACATGGCTGTCGTCCTCAGGCGAGGCAGTGGTGAATTTAGATAAGCTCACCTATGCAGGTAACTTGGCTAATTTGGAGGCTCTCAAGGGGGACCCGCGTCATGTCTTTGTGCAGGGCGATATTGGCGACCGAGCTTTGGCCTCTAGGCTGTTGGCAGAGCACAAGCCCCGCGCTGTACTGAACTTTGCTGCTGAAAGCCATGTAGATCGTTCCATCCACGGCCCAGGCGACTTTATTGAAACCAACGTGGTGGGCACTTTCAATTTGTTAGAGAGCGTGCGCGCTTATTGGCAAGACCTGCCTGTGGAAGAAAAGCAAGCCTTCCGCTTTTTGCATGTGTCGACTGACGAGGTGTATGGCACGCTCCTGCCCACTGATCCGCCGTTTGCAGAAACCAAAGCTTTCGAGCCGAACAGCCCATACTCAGCCAGCAAGGCCGCGAGTGATCATTTGGTGCGTGCGTGGCATCACACCTATGGCTTGCCCGTGCTTACGACCAATTGCAGTAACAACTACGGTCCGTATCACTTTCCAGAAAAGCTGATTCCTTTGGTTCTGCTCAATGCCTTGGCCCGCAAGTCACTGCCTATTTATGGCGATGGCCAGCAAGTGCGTGATTGGCTGTATGTGGAAGACCACTGCCGCGCCATTGCCCGCGTGCTAGAGGCTGGCAAAGTAGGTGAGACCTACAACATTGGCGGCTGGAACGAAAAAACCAACCTAGAAGTGGTGCACACCCTGTGCGCCGTGCTAGACGAGCTGCAACCTCGTGCAGACGGAAAACGCTATTCCGAGCAAATTAGCTACGTTAAAGACCGCCCCGGCCACGACCGCCGTTACGCCATTGACGCCCGCAAGATCGAGCGCGACCTTGGCTGGAAGCCGCAAGAAACGTTCGAGACCGGCATCCGCAAAACCGTGCAGTGGTATTTGGCCAACCAAGCGTGGGTAGAGGGTGTAACTAGTGGGGCTTACCGCCAATGGGTGGGTAAGCAGTACGGCGCTTAAGTCTAGCTATGAAAATTTTGCTTTTAGGCAAAAACGGCCAAGTTGGCTGGGAGCTGCAGCGCAGCTTGGCCCCTTTGGGCGAGGTGCTGGCACTTGACCGCTACAGCACCAGCCACTGCGGTGACCTGAGCCAGCCCGACAAGTTGGCTCAAACCGTGCTGGCCTTTAAGCCAGATTTCATCGTGAATGCCGCTGCGCACACGGCAGTAGACAAAGCCGAGTCAGAGCAAGAGCTTGCAAAGGTTTTAAATACCGATGCCCCCGCAGCCTTGGCCAATGCCGCCGCCCAAGTGGGTGCATGGCTGGTGCATTACTCGACCGACTATGTGTTTGACGGTAGTGGCACGCATGCGCGGCAAGAGGGCGAGGGCACTGGCCCGCTCAGTGTGTATGGCCAAACCAAGCTGGATGGCGAAAAAGCTATTGTGGCCAGTGGTTGCAAATATTTGATTTTCCGCACCAGCTGGGTCTATGCCGCACGTGGTGGTAACTTTGCCAAAACCATGCTGCGCTTGGCGCAAGACAGAGACAAGCTGACCATCATCAACGACCAACACGGTGCGCCCACAGGGGCCGACTTGATTGCCGACGTCACCGCACATGCCATGCGCCGTGTGTTGAACACGCAAAACCTTTCATTCAGTGGTGTGTACCACCTTGTGGCTTCGGGCGAAACCACTTGGCATGGCTACGCCTGCCATGTGATTGAGCAGGCCAAAAACCTGAGCCCGGCTCTCGATTGGAAAGTGGCCGAGGTAGTCCCTGTGCCTACCAGCGTATTTCCTACGCAGGCGGTACGCCCTTTGAACTCGCGCCTATGCACAGAAAAGTTACAGCAGGCGTTTGGGCTGGTATTGCCACCGTGGCAGCTGGGTGTAGACCGCATGCTGGCTGAAGTTCTCTGATATGACTAAGACAGTTAGCCAGTTGTATGACGAGCATCAAGGCTACGTTTCTGACAAATGGGCTTCTTATCTGCCCGTGTACAACCGGTGGTTTGCCTGCTACCAAGAAGCCCCTATTCGCCTATTGGAGGTTGGTGTTCAAAACGGCGGCTCGTTGCAAATATGGGCTAAGTATTTTGCAAACGCTAAAAAAATTGTTGGCAACGACATCAACCCCGATTGCGCTCAGCTTGAGTTTGAAGATCCGCGCGTGGCGCTGGTTATAGGCGATGTCAAAGCCACTGCTGTGCGTGAGCAAATATTGGCGCATTCAGAGGTGTACGACATCATCATTGACGATGGGTCGCATAAGAATGCAGACATTATTAAAACCTTCAAGCACTTTTATGCACGTTTAGCACCAGGAGGCATTTACGTGATTGAAGACTTGCACTGCAGCTATTGGGCCAAATGGCATGGCGGTCTATGGCGTGCTGGCTCGGCCATGGAGTTTTTAAAAAGCCTGACCGATGTGGTCAACCTAGAAAGCTGGGGCACAAAGTTCCTGCCTTCTAACTGGGTGACTAAGCTGAAAACAAAGTCGCACAGCCGCTTTGATCCAACTGATTATGCAGATATTGAATCCATCAGTTTTTATAACTCGATGTGTTTGATTGTCAAAGGACATGAGCCTAACAGCATAGGTAGCAGGGTGGTAGCTGGCGATGTGGCGCTGGTTCAATCAGCTCTGCCACAACCCGGCTCGGCACTGCCCGTGCCGTTTCAAAAGAAAACATTCAGCAAACTAAAGCTTAAATAATGACAAAAAGCGCCAAAAGAAAAGGCATCATCCTCGCGGGAGGCTCTGGCACACGCTTGTATCCCGTTACGCAAGCTGTCAGCAAGCAACTGATGCCTGTGTATGACAAGCCCATGATTTACTACCCGCTCACCACGTTGATGCTGAGCGGTATTCGTGAGGTGTTGATAATTTCCACCCCACAAGATACCCCGCGCTTTGCCGAGCTGCTGGGCGATGGCAGCCAGTGGGGCATGCACATTGAATACGCGGTGCAGCCCAGCCCCGACGGTTTGGCTCAGGCTTTCATCATTGGTAAAAACTTTGTGGCCGACCATCCCAGTGCATTGGTGCTGGGGGACAACATTTTTTATGGCCACGATTTGGTGAAGCAGCTGCACAGTGCCGATGCCCGCACCAGCGGAGCCAGTGTGTTTGCCTACCATGTGCACGACCCGGAGCGCTATGGCGTGGTGGAGTTCGACGGCCAGTTCCGTGCGCTGAGCATTGAAGAAAAACCAGTAGAACCTAAGAGCAACTACGCCGTCACAGGGTTGTATTTTTATGACGAGCAGGTGTGCAGCATTGCAGCCGATGTAAAGCCATCACACCGAGGTGAGCTAGAAATTACTGATGTGAACAAGCGTTATTTAGAGCTAGGCCAGTTGAATGTAGAAATCATGGGCCGTGGCTATGCGTGGCTAGACACGGGCACGCACGACAGCTTGCTAGAAGCCGCCAGCTTTATTGGCACACTGCAAAAACGCCAAGGTTTGATGGTGGCTTGCCCAGAAGAAATTGCTTTCCATGAAAAATGGATTGACGCATCAGCCCTAGAAAAACTAGCTAAGCCGCTTGCCAAGAATGGCTACGGACAATATTTGCTCAACCTGTTGAAGTAAACGCCATGCCTTACCAAGTAACGACGACGCCCATTGATGGCGTGCTGGTGCTAGAGCCCAAGGTTTTTGGCGATGCACGGGGTTTCTTTTTTGAAAGCTTCAATGCGCGTGACTTTGTGCAAGCAACAGGCTTGAAAGAAACATTCGTGCAAGACAACCACAGCAAGTCAGCCAAGGGCGTGTTGCGCGGCTTGCACTACCAAGTGCAGCACGCACAGGGCAAGCTGGTGCGCGTCACGCAGGGCGCGGTGTTTGATGTGGCGGTGGATATTCGCCAAGGTTCGCCCACATTTGGACAGTGGTTTGGTTTAGAGCTGTCAGCCGATAACAAAAAGCAGCTGTGGGTCCCCGCTGGCTTGGCGCATGGCTTTTTGGTGACGAGCGAGAGTGCAGAGTTTTTGTACAAAACGACCGATTACTACCACCCCGAGTTTGAGCGCAGCATTTTGTGGAGCGATCCAGCTATTGGCATTGACTGGCCCGTGCATTTGATTGATGCTGCGCCATTGTTAGCGGCTAAGGATGCGGCGGCACAGTTGCTAGCAGAAGCGGATTTGCCCTAATGAAAATCGCAGTCGTTGGTGCTGGCTATGTAGGTTTGTCCAACGGCATTTTGTTGGCGCAGCACCATGAGGTGGTCATGATTGATGTGCTGCCCGCCAAGGTGAGCCAGCTCAACAACAAGCAGCTGCCCATTGAAGATGCTGAAATGGCTAGCTTTTTGGCCACCAAGCCTTTGCAATTTAGCGCTACGTTGAGCGCGCAAGAGGCTTATGCCAATGCCAGCTTTGTGGTGGTGGCCACGCCCACCGATTACAGCGCCGATACCAACAGCTTTAACACCAGCTCGGTCGAGGCCGTGGTGGCCGATGTGCAGGCCATGAACCCGCAGGCGACCATCGTGATCAAGTCCACAGTGCCTGTGGGTTTTACAGCCAGCTTGCGCCAGCGTTGGCCCAAGGCCAGCATTGTGTTTTCGCCCGAGTTTTTGCGTGAGGGGCGGGCGCTTCATGACAACCTGCACCCCAGCCGCATCGTGGTGGGCTGCCAATCAGCACAGGGACAAGCGTTTGCTGATTTGTTGGTGGAGGGTGCTATTAAAAAAGACGTGCCCGTTTTGCTGACCGACAGCACCGAGGCCGAGGCCATCAAGCTGTTTGCCAACACTTACCTAGCGATGCGTGTGGCGTATTTCAACGAGCTAGACAGCTATGCGTCGTCGCTGGGCCTTAACACGCGCCAAATCATTGATGGGGTGTGCCTAGACCCGCGCATAGGCAGCCACTACAACAACCCGTCGTTTGGCTATGGCGGGTTTTGCCTGCCCAAAGACACCAAGCAGTTGCTGGCCAACTACGCCGATGTGCCGCAAAACATCATTCGCGCGGTGGTGGACGCCAACAGCACACGCAAAGACTTTGTGGCCGCCGATATATTGAAGCGCAAGCCCAAGGTGGTGGGCATTTACCGCCTGGTGATGAAGGCGGGCAGCGACAACTTCAGGGCCAGCAGCGTGCAGGGCATCATGAAGCGCCTGAAGGCCAAAGGCATTGAGGTGATCGTGTACGAGCCCGTGCTGCACGAGCCGCATTTCTTTAATTCACCCGTGGTGAACGACCTAGCCGCTTTCAAGCAACGCGCTGATTTGATTGTGGCCAACCGCCAAACCGCCGACTTGGCCGATGTGACCGACAAGGTGTACACGCGGGATTTGTTTGGGTCGGATTAGGTTTGTTTCGTCGGTGTTTCCGGCATAATGGTTAAAAATACACTTTTGCCGGAAACAAAATGAAGCTGCTATCTAACCAGCAAAGGCTGCACCAAGTCAATACAGAGCAGCTTTTTGAAAATTATCGGGCAGCTTTGGGGCATGCAGCGTCTTATACCTACGGTATGCGCTGGAAGAAGGTGCGCCAGACCGAGTATTTGTTTAAGGACAGAGACCGACATGGCAACGGCAAGTCGCTTGGGGTACGGTCGGCAGAAACCGAAGCTTTACTGGCTACATTTTTAGCGGGGCGTGCTGTTGCGCAGGAGCGTCAGGCACAGATTACCGAAAAAATTAAAGAGCAAGCTAGGTTAAACAAGGCTTTGCGGTTAAACCGCGTGCCAACTGTGGTGGCGCGTGTGCTGCGCGAGTTGGATCGCGCGGGGCTTTATGACGGGTTTACAGTCATAGGCACTCAGGCCTTGTATGCCTATGAAGCTAGTGCGGGAGCGCACTTTATTCTCGAACTGCTTGCATCGGGCGATGTGGACTTGCTTTACGACGCGCGTCAAAAAATGACGGTGGTATCTGACAAACTAGACGGCGAAGGCTTGTTGGGGCTGCTTAAAAAAGCAGATAAGACGTTTGAATGTGTTCGAGAAAATGGTTATCGCGCCGCCAATGCGGGCCAGTTTATGGTGGATCTGGTCATTGCGCCGCGTGGCATGAAGGCGGATGGTGACGTGACTTTTGCCAAGCCTGATTTGGTAGCCACTGAGGTGCCAGGGCTTCAATGGCTGTTGAACTCGCCCAAGCTTGATGCTGTGGCTATCGATGAAGAGGGCTGGCCAGTGCCGATGCGTGTGCCTGACCCTCGTGCTTTTGCTTTGCATAAGGTATGGCTCTCAAGCTTAACCACGCGTGAGCCGCTGAAAAAACCGCGAGACTTAGACCAAGCTCGTGCAGTCGCTGCGCTAGTGCAAGCGCAAATGCCACATTTGCCATTTGAAGCCACGCTGACATCTTTGCACGGTGATGTACGCAAGATGTTGCCCAAATTGTTGTGACCGACAAGGTGTGCACGCGGGATTTGTTTGAAGTGTAGAAAGAGGTAAGCAATGGCTGAGTCCATCGGTTTTAAACCAACGTCTGTCAATGTGCATGGTCTCACAGCCCTGATTCGCAACCTTGGCCGCGACTGCACGCCCGACCAGTTCATGCGTGAGTTTGTACAAAACTCTATCGAGGCTTGCCAGCGCACGGGCCTTGACGGGCGTCGGGTGCTGATTGACTACAACCACGGCATTCAAACGCACAGCGGCATTTTTAAGCTGAGCTTTACCGACAACGGCGATGGCATGAGCCTAGAGCAGATGAACAATTTGCTCAACAGCATTTCGTCTTCAGGTGGTGCGGGCAATGCGTTTGAAAACTATGGCGTGGGGGCCAAAATTTCGTCACTCACGCGCAACCATTTTGGGGTGCAGTACGAGTCGTGGCAGGGTGGGGTGGGGCACTCGATCATCGTGCGCTACAACCCGAAATACGATGTGTATGGCATTCAAGGTTTTCCTGATACCGAGGGCAAGGTGCACTATTACCGCACCATTGCGCCCGCGCAAAAGCCAGACATGATTGACCAGCACGGCACGCGCGTCACGCTGTTTGGCAACAGCCTAGAGCAAGACACGATGGCCCCGCCATGGGGCATATCGGGCGACAAGGGTAGCTGGCTGTTTGACTACCTGAACCGCCGTTATTTCGAGCTGCCCAGTGGCATAGCCATTGATGTGCGCCAAGGTTACGACCAAGACCGAAGCAACCCACAGCTGCACTACTTGCGTCGCCAAGTGGGGTTTAAAGATACCTTGATGGCGCATGCCAGCCACTACGGCACGCTGGCTTTGCGCGATGCCAAGGCGCACTGGTGGGTGCTAAAGCCCGATAGCCCTGTGAAGGGGCAAAGCGCATTGCTGAACCAAGATGAAATTTTCAATGTCGAGGGTGATCGGTCAAACCGGTTGACGCACTTTGGTATTTTGTTGGGGCGTGACCGGGTGGTGATCATCATCGAGCCCAACGAGGCGTCGCAAAACATTGCGCGTACGCAGCTCAAAAAGCCCGATGGCTCCGAGTTTTCATGGCATGCGTGGCAAGACGAATTCAGGTCCAACTTGCCGCCCGAAATTCAAGCGTATTTAGAAAGCTTGCTGAGCCAGCGCAACAAAGCGAGTTCGTCGAAGGCGATTCAAAAGCGTTTGATGTCGCTGAAGTCGTTGTATGACATGTGTGGTTTTAAGCCGCTGGTGGTGAATGCCCCTGTTGAAAATTTAAAAATTGAAAACCTCAAAGCCGACGAGCCCGTGGCGCTCGATGCCCTGCAAGACGAAAGCGCGATGGATTTGATAGCGCCACATGCATCCGAACCTGATCGTGGGCCAGCCGAAGAAGCTACACCTCAAGCACAGGTGCAAACTGACGAGGCCGAGCCGGTCGAGAACTATTTCCCAAGGGTGGAGTGGACGACCGAGGCGCAGTCGCCCCAGTTGACAGGGCGGGCGGCAGAGTTTGTTGAGTACTCCAACATCATCTTGGCTAACCAAGATTTCAAAGGGTTTCAAGACCTGTTCAAGTACTTCACCGACCGATACGACATGCCCGACGACCGCATGAAGGCGGTGCGCCACACCCTTCTAGAAAATGCCGAACAAGCGCTGATGGAAGCGGTGGCAGGCGTGCTGTCGCTCAAGGCAGAGCCACATTGGGGCGGCCAATACCAACAAGCCCTGACTAAGGAAGCACTCAGCGCTGTGGTCATGCAACGGTTTTGGTCTGTGAAGGCGATTGAGGCTGAGTTGGAGGCGGTGCTGGCCAAGTAATAGTCACGCTAGATTCTTCTCATACTGCGATTAAACTCGCCTTAGTACTTATGCGGAGTAATCACAGTGGCGACATCTAAACCAAAAACACCAAAAGCTGCAGCGCCTAAGGCTGCTGCTAAATCAGCGCCAGCCAAAGCAGGCAAGACCAAGGCTCAAGCTGCTGAAGTTAGCCCAGTTGCGGCCGAAGCCGCTGTAGCCCAAGCCGCGCCAACAGAGCAAGTGATGCAAAAAGTGGTGACTCCGCCTGCTGGTAGTAATGTGCGCCCCATGAAGCGCGGTGCGCCAATGGCTGCTCCCGTGGCCACGCCTGCTGTGGATTCGAAACTTGAGAAGAACCTAGCCAACAAACCGCCCCGTGCTCTGAATTCGCCTGTGCGAATTTTTCAGATTTACTTTGAACCATGGCAGCGCGAGTTGTTAGACCCCGCGTTTTACCCGCTCGACAACAGCCGTGGCAGCTCTGAGCTGATGGAGTTTGCGGTGTTTGAGCAGCTGCAAAAAAACGCCGCCACACAGGGCGCAACCTTGTGGGGCGCTTTGTCATGGCGCTTTGGCGAGAAGACAGGCATGCAAGGGGCTGACTGGGTGAAGCAAATTGTGGATCACCCGGGTCACGATGTGTATTTTTGTAACCCGCACATTCACAACGAAGCTATCTTTCACAACATGTGGTTGCAGGGCGAAACATCGCACCCCAACTTTGTAGAAATATGCAAAGCTTTCTTTGCCGCTGCTGGCTTGGATGACAAAGAGATCAATGCCATGCACCCGTCTAGCAGCTATTCAGCCGCTAACTACTTTGTGGCGACGCCCAAGTTTTGGGAGCGTTACATCGCCTTCATTCGCAAAACATTGGTCGCTGCCGACAAAAAGATGAACCCCAAACTGCGCGATGTGCTGCACTCAAAAGTTGCCGACGAGAAAGGCTTGCACGCGGGGGCTACGTATGTGCCTTTCATTGTGGAGCGTTTGTTTGCCTACTTCATGCGTACCGAAGGCAAAGACTTGAAGGCCTACAAGATTGCCTTGCCCGAGCGCGAGCGTGAGCTCAACGTGCACTTGAAGTTGCTGCGTGAAATGAAGGACGTGGCCCACCGCACGCAGTCGGCTTGGCTGGCAGCATGCTGGGTGAATTACCGCAATTTGTATTTGAGCCAGACCAACACCAAGGCGTGGTGCGAGAAGTACTTGCGCCCGATCACGCCAACCGAAGTGCGTTTCGTATAAGGCTACCCGGTCATGCAAACGGCGTTGGTAGAGGCTTCACAGATTGCATCGATAGCTCCTCAGCTCCAAACAGAAGGTGCGTTGGTGGTGATGCCGTCCACTGACCAAGCCATGGCCCGCAAAGCCATGCATTTGGCTGCCTCTCGGGCCAACGCCCCAGGCCTGTTGTTGGTGGTGATGGACACCGAGCGCATGGGGTTGGTGAAAGTGCACAACTTGGTGTTTCGACATTCACAAAGCCCTTGGTATGGCTACCTGGCCCAAGACGCGTTTGCGGGGCGGCAATGGTTGAGCCAAGCGCAAGCGGCGTTGGCGCAAGCAAATGCGTCGCTGCTGGGTTTCAACGACGGCAAGTGGCAAGGGCAAATTGCCTCCTTTGGCTTAGCCAATCGTGCTTGGGTGGACAGCTTGTATGAGGGAGATTTCTTTTTCCCCGGGTATCAAAGTCATTACGCCGATGTTGAGCTCACGTTGATTGCCCGCGACCAAGGCCTGTATGCCTATGATCCCCATGCGGTGATGATGGAGGTCGATTGGGACAAAGACCGCGCGGGGGTGAATATGGCGGACAAGTCGCTCTTTAAAGCGCGTGCCCAGAATGGCTTTGCCGGGCGGGTGAAGAGTGAACAGCTTCGCGGGTTGTTTGCCTAAGGGGTGACTGCCTCAGGCGCCGCAGGCGACTTCCGCCCCACCACCGCAAAGATCGACCCTTGATGCTGCGCAAACACTTGGTAGGGGCGCAAAAAGGTTCGCAGTGAAACCCCGCTGACTTGGCTCTGCGCAGGCGTTCCGTCCAAGAATTTCACGATCTCTGAGGACTTCAAGCCATAGCTCACGTTGACGGGCAGGTCATTGGTTTTTTCAGCGACGCTCAAGGCGTTGAGTTTTTTCTGCACCATGCCCACCACCGTGCCATCTGGGGCGAAGATGGGGCCCCCTGAGTTGCCTTGTTGGACCTCGGCGCTGAACTGGAAATAGCCGCTGTCAAAACTCTCGTTACGGTCGCTGCGGTTGCCGTTGATGAGGCCTTGGGTAATTTTTTTACTCAGTCCTTGCAGGCGTGGCTGTGGGAACCCCACAACGAAGACTTCCAGCCCATTGGGCACCTCTGACCAACGGGCCAAGCTGAGTCCAGGGGCATCCAGCTTGACGGCGATCAAGGCCAAGTCATGCTGTTCGTTCACTTTGACCACTTGTGCTTTGAGCCAACGCCTCGGCTCGATAGGGCCTACCCACACGCTGTCTTTGTCACGCAGCACGTGGGCTGCCGTGACCATATATCCTTCGGCCACCACAAACCCTGTGCCCATGCTGAGGCTGGACGACGTGGTTTGCGACCATGCAAAGGACGCTTGGATGACTGCCGTGCAGAAGAGGATGAGCGCGAAGATTTTTCTCATATTGCAATTAGACTACGTCTCACAAAATCAGCGAATTCACATGAGCATTACGCAGTTCAACGCCACCTATGTCGCCGAGGAGGACCGGGTCCTGTTTCGGTTCAACACCAGCCAGTCGCAAGAGTACCGTTTGTGGTTGACCCGTGTGGTGGTGCGGAATATTTTGGCGTTGGGTGCGCAGGCCAGCGTGGCTGTGTTGGCGCGTGAGCATCCGCCTGAACAGGCCAAAGCGATTGCCGAATTCAAGCAGCAGGCCAAGGTGGAGCAAGCCAAGTTCACAACGTTTGTGCCAGCGACTCATTTCCCTATGGGGGCAGACCCCATCCTTGTGCACCAAGCCCGTGTCAGTCTGAAAGAAAAAGCAACTGCGCTTGAGTTGGTGATGTCCAAGGGGCAGGTGATGACCATGAACTTGACAGAAGACATGATGGCCCAGTTGAGGTTGTTGTTGCAAACCATTGCACAGCGCGCCCAATGGTCATTGGAAGCCCCCACACAGGTGGCGCCAGAGCCTGAACAAAAGTTGGCGACAGACCCTGTGCCAGGCACCAACACCAAGGTGTTGCATTGAGCGCCGATTTGCAAGCATTGCTGCAGCGCGGCCAGGTGGCCCTGGAGCGCGGAAGATGGGGCGAGTCGGTACAGTGTTTTGGTTTGGCTGTTCAACGACAAGCTGACAACGCCGCGGCTTGGCACAACTTGGGCTTGAGTCTGTTTGCACTGGGCCGAAATGAAGCAGCTGTAGATGCCTGCAAGCGTGCGTTGCGTTTGAACCGCTCCATGTTGCCTACCTATGTGGTGTTGGGAAAAGCCAGCAAAGCCTTGGGTGATGCGACACAAGCGGAGGCGTGCTTCAAACAGGTGTTGAAGGCAAATCCTTCACATGCGCAGGCGCGCGTAGCTCTGGCAGATTTGTGCATGAACGTATTTGGGCAACCGCTGGAAGCGGTTGAGTTGGTCAAGCCCTTGTTAGGCGATGCTGAATACGGCGAAGATGCCGAGCTCACCACCTTGATGGCTGGCTTGTATGACCGAGACACGGGGGCAGAGGAACACAACGCCAGGTTGATTGGGTTTTCTCAAACTTCGCTTCAGTTGGATCCCGCTGAGTTTGATTTTTTACCTGCGGGGCATCGCGTGGATCGAAGCGACTTGCCACTGCCCAGCCACCCCGAGTGGCGGCCCGCCTCAGGCAGAAAACGTCCACGGGTGGGTCTGTTGTCGCCCTTGTTTTGTGTGTCGCCGGTTTATTTCTTAACCATCGCTGGCTGGAAGCAAATTGCGAGCGGTTGCGAGTTGGTTGTTTTTAACCGTGGCCACAAAAGCGATTGGGCGACACAGATTTTCAAAGGCCTGTCTGCCGAGTGGCATGACGTGCAAGAGATCAATGCTGAACAGCTGGCGGCACGGCTGTATGGCGCGCAGCTCGACGTGCTGTACGACCTGGGTGGTTGGATGGACCCGATTGGGCTAAAGGCACTTTCTGTGAAGCCTGCGCCGCAAATGTTCAAGTGGGTAGGTGGACAGAGCGTGACAACGGGCCTGCGTTGTTTTGATGGATGGATCGGTGATGCGTGGCAGTCACCTTTCGCGTCGCAACATCTGTACACCGAACCCTTGGTGAACATCGAGGGCGGCTACGCCACCTACACACCACCCGACTACCTGCCTGCAACACCCAAAGTCAAAAGCGATGTGCCGGTGATATTTTCAAATCCCGCCAAACTCTCGCGTGCCTTTTTGACGCATGTGCAAGGCATGAAGGGAACGAAACGGTTCGTGCACCAGCAGTTCAAGTACGCACAGTCGCGCGCGCAGGTACTGAAGTTTTTGCCGGAATCCGAGGTGGAGTTTGTGACGCCCACGGGGCACCAAGAGGCCTTGGAAGTCTTAGGGCAGCACAAGGTCATGCTGGATACCTTTCCCTACAGCAGTGGCTTGACGGCGCAAGAGGCATTGGCGATGGGGGTTCAGGTGAAGGCGAGGGTGGGTACCCTTTTTTGCGAACGGCATTGCGCGCGTTTGTAGAATCAAAAAAAACCTCGTTAGCCTCACACCCAACCAATCGCGAATGCCCACTAAAAAATCAACTCCCAAAGTCCAATTGCCCGACCGTGACGATGGCGGATCGGTGGTTTTAGAGCGTCTGACGCAGCGCACCAAGCCGCCACAAATGTTTCAGGTGTTGATGCTCAATGACGACTTCACGCCCATGGAGTTTGTGGTGGTGGTGTTGCAAGAGTTCTTCAACAAAGACCGCGAAGCTGCGACCCAAATCATGTTGCAAATTCACCT
>JACCDN010978031.1_pt1 | contig 24996 bp, 22 predicted proteins | sample 7441691 | NCBI WGS metagenome assembly JACCDN01 (sample SAMN15323439, study PRJNA562643) | freshwater metagenome | isolation source: river surface water | place: USA:Blue River Watershed | collected 2017-08-16 | reverse complement strand
TTGACTGGCGTCCCCACGGGGATTCGAACCCCGGTACTCACCGTGAAAGGGTGATGTCCTAGGCCTCTAGACGATGGGGACAAAAGCTTGAATTCTGTCCGTACTGCAGGCCTATGTTTGCAACCATTTACTGCGCTTCTGCTGCCGTTTGCTGCGCACCGAATTGTATCTCAGTGGTGGAGGTAAGCGGGATCGAACCGCTGACCTCTTGCATGCCATGCAAGCGCTCTCCCAGCTGAGCTATACCCCCTTGTGCAGCAGAAGCGAGATTATAGACCGATTTTTTCTCGGATGTAAATCACCCCCGGGCACTTTTTTTACAACCAGGCCGAAACCCGCTGCAGCACGACATCGCGGCCAAACAGCTGCAGCACCGCATCGACTGACGGGGTCTGCAATTGACCGGTGACGGCCAGACGCAGCGGCATCGCCAGTTGCGGCATTTTCATGCCATGGTCAGCCAGCACCTGCTTCATCAGCGCAGAAATCGCTTCCTTGCTCCAGTCGATGGTCTGGCAGGCTTCAGCGAACTGGCGCATCGCCGCTTTCGCGGCATCGGTCATGTGCTGCGCCACCAGCGCGGGATCGGGCTTCGGATCGCGGTAGAACAGCATCGCGGCATCGGCGAGTTCATTGACGGTGTTGGTGCGGTCCTTCATCAGCGCGATCACGTCTTGCAGTGGCGGTGCGCCGTCGAATTTCGCGCCGTCACGCTCGAGCTCGGGCATCGCCAGCTGCGCCAGACGCGCGTTGTCGGCAAGCTTGATGTAGTGATTGTTCAGCCAGGCCAGCTTCTCCGGGTTGAACTGCGCGGGGGACTTGGTCAGGTGGTCGAGATCGAACCATGCGCAGAACTGATCCATGCTGAAGATTTCATCATCGCCATGGCTCCAGCCGAGACGTGCAAGGTAGTTCAGCATCGCTTCCGGCAGATAGCCTTGCGCCGGGTATTCCATCACGCTGACCGCGCCATGGCGCTTGGACAGTTTTTCGCCATCGGCGCCGAGAATCATCGGCACATGACCATAAATCGGCAGCGTGCCGCCGAGCGCCTTCAGAATGTTGATCTGGCGCGGCGTGTTGTTCACATGGTCATCACCACGTATCACGTGCGTGATCTTCATGTCCCAGTCATCGACCACCACGCAGAAGTTGTACGTCGGCGTGCCATCGGGACGTGCGATGACGAGGTCATCCATTTCGCGGTTCGAGATCGTGATCGTGCCCTTGACCGCATCGTCCCAACTGACATCGCCGTCGAGCGGATTGCGGAAGCGCACCACCGGTCTGATGCCCTCAGGGATGGCCGGCAGGGTCTTGCCCGGCTCCGGACGCCAGGTACCGTCATAGCGCGGCTTCTGGCCGGCGGCACGCTGGCGCTCGCGCATCGCTTCCACTTCTTCCGGCGTGCAGTAGCAGTGATAGGCGGTGCCGGCCTCGAGCATCTGCGCCACCACCTCGCGGTAGCGGTCCATGCGCTGCATCTGATAGAACGGGCCTTCGTCATGGCTCAGGCCCAGCCATTGCATGCCGTCGATGATGGCCTGCACCGCTTCCGGTGTCGAGCGTTCGAGGTCGGTATCTTCGATGCGCAAGATGAAGGTGCCGCCAAAGCGGCGCGCATAGGCCCACGCGAACAGCGCGGTGCGCGCGCCGCCCAGGTGCAGGTAACCGGTGGGGCTGGGGGCAAATCGGGTGCGAACGGTCATGGGAAGGCGGGACAAGCTTGGAAACCCGCTATTTTAGCTGCTGGCATGGTTCAGGGGCAGCAGCAGGCCTGCAAGAGGGCGCAAGAGGGCAACAGGAAGGCGGCACTGATAAAATCGCGGTTTCCCCAATTCAGTCCCGCCTTGCAATGAGCGTCACCGCCCCCTCCCCCCGCAAGCTGTTCGTCACCACCGCGCTGCCGTATGCAAATGGCGCATTCCACATCGGCCACATCATGGAATACATCCAGGCCGATATCTGGGTGCGCTTCATGCGCATGCGCGGCCATGAGGTGAACTTCGTCGGCGCGGATGACGCGCACGGTGCGCCGATCATGATCGCCGCCGAAAAAGCCGGCGTGACACCGCAGGAATTCGTGGCGCGCATCGCTGCCGGCCGCAAGCAGTACCTCGACGGTTTTCACATTGCGTTCGACAATTGGCATTCGACTGACGGCCCGGAAAACCACGCGCTGTCGCAGTTCATCTACAAGCGCCTGCGCGACGACGCGAAACTGATCACGACCAAGACCATCGAGCAGTTCTATGACCCGGTCAAGAACATGTTCCTGCCGGACCGCTACATCAAGGGCGAGTGCCCGAAATGCGGCGCGAAAGATCAGTACGGCGATTCCTGCGAGGTCTGCTCTGCTGTCTACGCACCAACCGAACTGAAGAACCCGTACTCGACACTGACCGGCGCGGCACCGGTGATGAAATCGTCCGAACATTATTTCTTCCAGCTGTCGGATCCGAAGTGCACCGCCTTCCTGCGTGAATGGGCACTGGACCCGACGCGCCTGCAGCCGGAGGTGGCGAACAAGGCGCGCGAATGGCTGGACAGCGAATCGGGCCTCGGCGACTGGGATATCAGCCGCGACTCGCCCTACTTCGGTATCGAGATCCCGGATGCACCGGGCAAGTACTTCTATGTGTGGCTGGATGCGCCGATTGGCTACCTCGCGTCGCTGAAGAATTATTTCGCGAAGACCGGCCGTGACTATGACGCCTTCATGGCTGACCCGGCGACCGAGCAATATCACTTCATCGGCAAGGACATCACCTATTTCCACACGCTGTTCTGGCCGGCGATGCTGCATTTCGCGGGACTGAAAGTGCCGAACAATATTTTCGTGCACGGCTTCATCACCGTCAGCGGCGAAAAAATGTCGAAGTCGCGCGGCACCGGCATCTCACCGCTGCGTTACCTGGATGTCGGCATGAATCCGGAATGGCTGCGCTATTACATCGCGGCCAAGTTGAATGCGCGCGTCGAAGACGTGGACTTCAACCCGGATGATTTCATCGCACGCGTGAACAGCGATCTGATCGGCAAGTACATCAACATTGCCAGCCGCGCGGCCGGCTTCATCACGAAAAAATTCGACGGCAAGCTGGGCATGGCGTGGGCTACCGAGTCGGACAGCTTCCTGTCGTCGCTGCGCGCAGCCGGTACCGAGATCGCCGCCCTGTTCGAAGCACGCGAGTACGGCAAGGCACTGCGCGTGACGATGGAACAGGCCGATGCGGTGAATGCCTATGTGGACGCGAACAAACCCTGGGAACTGGCCAAGGACCCGGCCAACAATGCGAAGCTGCAGGAAGTCTGCAGCCGTCTGCTGGAAGCCTTCCGCATCCTGACCATTTACCTCAAGCCGGTGTTGCCGGCGCTGGCCACGCAAGTCGAGGCACTGCTGAACGTGAAGCCGCTGCAATGGACCGATGTTGCGCATGCGCTGCCCGACCAGCATGCGATCAACTCGTATACGCACCTGATGACACGGGTCGAACCGAAGATGCTGGATGCACTGTTCGAGCCGCCGGCCGACGCAATACCGACTGCGACTGCGACTGCGACCGAGAACGCGGCTGCCGCAAACATCGAAGACATCGACGCTGAGATCAAGATCGACGATTTCGTGAAGGTGGACCTGCGCGTCGCGCAAATCGTCGATTGCGAACATGTCGAAGGTTCGGACAAGCTGCTGCGCCTGACACTGGATGTGGGCGAAGGCCGGTTGCGCAATGTCTTTTCCGGCATCAAGTCGGCCTACACGCCCGAAGACCTGAAAGGCAAACTGACCGTGATGGTTGCCAATCTGGCACCGCGCAAGATGAAATTCGGCGTATCCGAAGGCATGGTACTGGCGGCGTCGGCCGCCGATGAAAAGGCGGATCCGGGCATCTACATCCTTGAACCCTGGCCGGGCGCGAAGCCGGGCATGCGGATTCGCTGAAGCGGCCGGGTGACCGGGTAAAATAGCGCCTCCATTAGACGACCCTGCCTTGCGCGATTGAAATGAGCATTTTCAAGCTGAAAAGCGGCTATGTGTCCGACTTCACCCGTTTCATCGACGACCTGAAGCAGCAAAAGCCGCAGATCGAGGCTGACCAGCAGCAGGGCCGCGCGCGCCTGTGGGACATGGACAAGCTGGACCTCGACGACATGCGCCGCGCGCAGGAATCGCGCGTGAAGCAGCAAGCCTACGTGTACCAGTCGCACTGAACAGCGAACCATCGCGCCTTATCTGAAGAGCCATCGTGGACACCAGCACTGACAACGGTATCGAACCCGGCAACGGCGACAGCACTGCGAGCGGCACCGATGCCGCCGTCATCGACGCGGCGACCGACACCGCAGTGATCGACGCCACGCCGGACGTGGTCGATGGCGTCGCCTTTGCAAAGCTGTATGGCGAGCCGCTGTTCAAGCTGCCAAACGACCTGTACATCCCGCCGGATGCGCTGGAAATCTTCCTCGAAGCCTTCGAAGGCCCGCTGGATCTGCTGCTGTACATGATCCGCAAGCAGAACTTCAATATCCTCGATATTCCCATGGCGGCGGTCACGCACCAGTACCTGGACTATGTCGAGCAGATCCGCCAGCGCAACCTCGAACTGGCCGCCGACTACCTGCTGATGGCAGCGATGCTGATCGAGATCAAGTCGCGCATGCTGCTGCCGACGAAAAAGAGCGATACCGGCGAAGAAGCGGTCGATCCACGTGCCGAGCTGGTGCGCCGCCTGCTCGAGTACGAGCAGATCAAGATCGCTGCGATGAACCTCGACACGCTGCCGCAGGTGGGCCGTGATTTCATCCGCACCCAGGTGTACGTCGATCAGCAAGTCGTGACCCGCTTCCCGGACGTGAACGTGGTCGACCTGCAAACGGCGTGGAGCGATATCCTGCGCCGTGCGAAGCTGACCGCGAAGCACACCATCTCGCGTGAAGAACTGTCGGTGCGCGAGCACATGACCGGCATCCTGCGCCGGCTGCAATCGGCAAAGTTCGTCGAGTTCGCCGACCTGTTCGACCCGTCGCGCGGCGTGCCGGTGGTGGTGGTGAACTTCATCGCCCTGCTGGAATTGGCGAAAGAAACCCTGATCGAGATCACCCAGGCCGAAGCCTTCGCGCCGATCTACGTGCGCCTGTCTTACTCGCCGACCTGATCCCCCCGAAACGCCGTGGCGGCAACGGCGCCGCAAACGGCGACTCAACGACCGAGAACCTGATGAAGATCATTTCCTCCATTGCGGAGCTGCGCGACCAATTGCGCGGCCAGCTGCGCACCGCCTTCGTGCCGACCATGGGCAACCTGCATGAAGGCCATCTGTCGCTGATGCGGCTGGCGCGCAAGCATGGCGACCCGGTAGTGGCATCCATTTTCGTGAACCGGCTGCAGTTCGGCCCGAACGAAGATTTCGACAAATACCCGCGCACCTTTGCCGCCGATATCGAAAAGCTGGAAAAAGAAGGCGTGTACGTGCTGTTCGCGCCGACCGAGAAAGACCTCTATCCGGAGCCGCAGGAATTCCGCGTGCAACCGCCGGGCGAGATTGGCGACATCCTCGAAGGCGAATTTCGTCCCGGCTTCTTCAAGGGCGTGACCACCGTGGTGCTGAAGCTGTTCTCCTGCGTGCAGCCGCGTGTGGCCGTATTCGGCAAAAAGGATTACCAGCAGCTGATGATCATTCGCCAGATGGCACGCCAGTTCGCGCTGCCGACCGATATCATTGCCGCCGAGACGTTTCGCGCTGACGACGGCCTCGCGCTATCGTCGCGCAATGGCTACCTGAATGATGCGGAGCGCGCCGAAGCACCGACGCTCTATCGCGAGCTCAATGCGGTGGCCGATGCTGTCCGCCATGGCAACCTCGATGTGTCGCTGCTGGAAAGAGATGCGATGCAAAGACTGGCTGAGCGCGGCTGGAAGCCCGATTACATCGCAATCCGCAAGCGCATTGACCTGCAGCCGCCCACCGCAGGCGATCTCGCGCAGGCGGAACCGCTGGTGGTGCTCGCCGCCGCGAAGCTCGGCACCACGCGCCTGATCGACAATCTGGAAATCTGATGCACCGGGCAGCGCTGCACGCATCGGGGTGCGGGCTGCCGGCTGTCTGTATCGCGATCGGGCTCGTGCTGGCTACCGCCACGGCGACGCCCTTGGCCCGGGCGGTGGTCACCGCCACCGATGACAGTGGCCATGTCCTCTCCCTGCCACGTCCGGCCACGCGCATCATCAGTCTTGCACCACACGCGACGGAACTGCTGTTCGCCGCAGGTGCGGGCGCCCGACTGGTCGGCGTTTCCGAATTCAGCGACTATCCGGCGCAAGCGCGCCAGCTGCCGTCCATCGGCAGCAGCATGCAACTCGACATCGAGCGCATCGTGATGCTGAAGCCGGATCTCATCATCGCGTGGCAGAGCGGGAACAATGCGCGGCAGGTCGCGCGACTGCGCAAGCTGGGCTACGCCGTGTACGACAGCGAACCCCGCAGCATGGAAGATGTCGCGCGCACGCTGGAGAATCTGGGCACGCTGGCCGGCAGCGACCAGAGTCATGTTGCGGCACGCGATTTTCGTGAGCGACAGCAGATGCTGCGCCGGTCCTATGCGGGCAAGGCACCGGTGCGCGTGTTCTATCAGATCTGGCCTTCCCCGCTGATGACGCTCAACGATAGCCACATCGTGTCCGACGCGCTGGCGCTGTGCGGCGCCGTCAATGTCTTCGGCAAGCTGCCCCAGCTTGCGCCCACGATCAGCCGCGAGTCCGTGTTGGCGGCAGCACCCGATGTCATCATCGCCAGCGATGAGCGCGGCGAAGACTGGCAGCGCTGGAAAAGCTTGTCGCAGCTGCGCGCAGTCAGGCTCGGCAATCTGTACCGCATTGACGGCGCAGTGATGAACCGGGCCGGGCGGCGCATGCTGGACGCGACTGCCGATCTTTGCCGGATGATCGATCAGGCGCGCGAGCGTCTGGCGGCCGACAGCGTTTCGCCAGCAGCACCCACACACCACAAGGAAAAACCATGAGCGAAGCCATGCTGAAGCAATTGATGGAACACCAGAAGGGCACGCTGCCCGATGTCAGCGGCTTCGAGCTGATCAGCGTCGAGGACAGGCAGCTGACCGCCGCCATCGACATCCGGCCGCATCATCTCGCACCGAACGGCTACCTGCATGCGGCCTCCGTCATCATGCTGGCCGACACGGTATGTGGCTACGGCTGCATGCTGCACCTGCCGGAAGGCGCGCAAAGCTTCACGACGATCGAGCTCAAGAGCAACCACCTTGGCACGGCGCGCGAAGGACGGGTCGAGGCCACGGCACGCCCGGTTCACCTCGGCCGCACGACGCAGGTCTGGGATGCCACGGTCACCGCCGGCGGCAAAACGATTGCACTGTTCCGCTGCACGCAGATGATCCTCTGGCCGAAGGCCTGATGACTCATGCCGGGATCAGTACGTCGCCTAGCAAGGAGAATTGGCAGTCGAACACGCGCTGCAAGACTTCCGGCGTGAGTACCTTGCCCACCTCGCCGGCGACATGAAAGCCATCGCCGATCAGCAGGGCATGGGTTGCAAAGCGTGCAGCAAGGTTGACGTCATGGCAGCTGGCGATCACTGCATGATCCCGTGCGCGGTCGCGTAACAGCCGCATTACTGCCAGCTGGTGTCTGACATCCTGATGCGAGGTCGGCTCGTCGAGCAACATCAGTGGCACCTCTTGCACCAGCAATGCCGCCAGCGCGACGCGCTGACGCTCGCCGCCGGACAAGCGCGTCACATCATCGTCAGACTGATCGCGCATCTCCACCAGCGCCAGCGCGTCATGGATTTTTTGAGCGTCTTCTGCATCGTCCCACATCCGGCCAATACGCAAAGGCGTGCGACCGATCGCGACCGCATCAAACACCGAGCAAGAGAAGCTGTCGACCACTTGCTGCAGCATCAGGCCGCGCCAGCGCGCCAATGATAAGGGGTCTATCGTCGCCAACCTGCGGCCGGCTATCTGCACCGAACCCTTTACCGGCGCTGTCAGACCTGCCAGCAGATGCAGCAGGCTGCTCTTGCCGGCGCCATTACGACCCAGTACACACCAGAATTCGCCAACATCGACTGACCAGTCGAGCGCGCGGATGAGATGGCGGTGCTCTGCCTGCAGTGACAGTTCGCGGGTCTGCAGCAGGCTCATAGTCTGCTCCGGTTGAGCAGGTACAGGAACACGGGGACACCGACCAGCGCGGTCACGACACCCACCGGCAGCTGGATCGGAGCGACCACAACACGTGCTACGAGGTCTGCCAATGTGAGCACCGCTGCGCCTGCCAGCACCGATGCAGGAAGCAACAAGCGCTGGTCATTGCCCAGCCATAGTCGCAGAATATGCGGCACCACCAATCCGATGAAGCCTACGGCCCCGGCGACCGAAACGGCTGCCGCTGTGGCGAGCGCTGACACCAGCAGCAGCATCAGTCGTAGTCGATGCACACGTATGCCCAGCAACTGTGCTGCCGCATCGCCATGGGCCAGCACATTCAATTGCGGCGCAAAGCGAACTGACCACAACAAGGCAACCATCAGCATCGCCAACGCTTCAACCGGAAAGCTGTCTGCATCGAGATCACCCATCAACCAGAACAGGGTACCCCGCAAGGTTGAATCCGATGCCAGCGAAATCAGCAAGGTAATGAGCGCGCCAAAGCCTGCCGAATTCATTACGCCGGTAAGAATCAGGTGCGCACCGGGAGAACCTCGTACGCCCGAGACACCGGACAAACTGCGCCAACACAGTGCAAACAAAAGTGTCGTGGCCAATGATGCACCAGCCAGTGCGCCGAACTGCAATGCAAGCACGACACCGGTGGCAGGTACCAGCAGACTGGCCAACAATGCCCCGCATGCCGCGCCGCCCGACACGCCCAGTATGTACGGATCAGCAAGCGGGTTGCGCAACAATAGTTGAAGCAACGCTCCGGCCAGTGCCAGCAGTCCACCGACTGCGGCTGATGTACTGATCCGGGTGATGCGCATCATCGACACACCGTGCTCGGCATGCCATCCGCAGCCGGACGACCCACACCACATGGACGCCAGTGCTACCAATACCAGAGATGCCAGTAGCATCGACCATGTCCCCCAACGCAGCACCCGTCCATGACATGTGGGGAGTTTTCGTCGGAAAGACATGGGGTTGATCCGCTGGCGTGTCAGAAGTTGTACTTCGCAGTGATCAGCACCGCGCGCGGGTCACTGGGATAGTAATAATAACGGCTGGCTCCGTTCGGGTCGCCGGTATTGCTGACACCGGGCAGCGTCACGAAGCCGTATCCACCGTAGGTCGAATACCTTTCGCCGGTGAGATTTCGCACTGTCAGCTGCACCTCCCAGGGTCCCTGCCGGTAGCGAGAATAGACATCCGCTGTCCAGTACGCCGGCATCTTGCTGAGCGTCGGACTGACCACCGGGCTTGCATCGTAGCGCTGGCTTCCCACGTAGCTGGCGACCGCTCCGACACTGAGGTGCTCGTCGGCCGCATAGAAAACGCGGGCAGCGAAGGTTTGATCAGGTACGAGACTGATTGCCTGTCCCGCATAAGGGCCACCGGCATAAACGGTTTGCTGAAAGCGACCACCAGCCGACACGGTCAGCCGGGGGGTCCAACGATAGTTCACATCCCACAGCACTCCCGTACGACGTATGTCACTCGCGCTGTTGTTATTCATGTAAGTGCTCGGGTCGTAGCGAATCTCGTTGGTGGAGACCGATCGGAACACGGCGGCGGTGAACCCGACAGCCTCATGACGCCAGTCACCACCAAATTCGATGGCATCGGCTGTCTGGGGCTTCAGTGCCCCGGAAAATATACGCGTCATGTAGGCATCGAAGCCCCAGAACTCATCCAGGTTGGCAAAGCGGAACGAGCGATTCCACTTCAAGTACATGCGACCACGATCGCTATACCGGTGGTGGAGCGCCAGATCGAAGGCATTCGCCGCATAAGATTGCTCCACGCTCTGCGCACCGGCTGCGGATGCCTTGTTCAGGTCATAGGTCGATGCGTCTTGCCACTGTCGCCTCACACCGCCGACCAGATCGACGGAGCTCCTCAGTGGCACGCGACCAACCAGATAGAGCGAGTGATTCGTCAGCGTTGCATTCTGCCTGTCGTTCAACAGGTTGTTGAAGTACGAGGTACTCTGGTTGGCCAGAATCACTTGCTGGGCGATAGCGCCAAATTGATTGCTCGACCATTGCGCCGCGCGGGATACGTCATAACCGACAACCATTGATTTGCCGTCACCAAGGTCCAGCTTGATTCTCGGCGTCATGGCAAGCTCCCACCCATCCAGATAGGATTTCGTCGGACCAGTGACATAACCATACGGTGTGTAGCTCGCTACCGAGTCTGCCGAATGGTAATAGGGCGTCGACAGATCGGAGGCTCGTCGACGATAACTGAGCTCGCCCTCGAACATCACGCCTTGTGTCAGTGCGCGCGACAATCCGGCACGGATGCCGGCATTGCCTCCGTCATTGAATGCACCTGCATTATTGAACTTCGCAGCACGTTGATCACCTTCGCCCACTTTGCCGATCACACCACCCGGCATGTAAGCGCGTGACTCGCTCAGATAGGCCTCGGCAAATGCTATGTCTTGTGCTCCCAGTTCTTTGGTATAGCGCAAACGTACGGTGCTTGCATGTGCACCGGAATTGTCGCGCCAGCCGTCGGTAGAGGAGCGGGAAGCCTGCATCGAGAATTTGGCATCTTCCGTGACCCGACCATAGCTGGCGTTGGTCATCAGCGTGTTGAAGCTGCCGACGGTCTGCTCGACACTCGAACTACTCCCCTTGCGTGTGATGATATTGACGACCCCGCCCACGGCACCATTGCCAAATTGAACGCTGGCTCCACCTTGGAGAATTTCGATGCGCTCGATCGCATTCAGCGGAACCACTTCCCAGGACACACCCTGCGAATCCGGCGGGTTCATCCGTTGTCCATCAACCAGAATCAGCGTCGTGCTGTTGGAGGTGACACCATGGCCACCGAGGTCAACATTGGCACCCAGCCCAAGCTGCCCGAGGCTGGAGCCACTGACGGGGATACCGCCCAGCTGGGCCAGCAGTGCCGGTATCGAAAATGCACCCGAACGCTGGATCTCTTCCGCAGAAATGACGCGCACGTATGCGGGGACCTGATTCAGGCTCTCTTCGAAGCGCGATGCAGACACGACGACAGGCGGCAATTGCGCATCATCCAACGCGGCCTGGGCAGGCGATGCGAGAAACAATGACAATGGGGATAGCACGGCACTGGCACCAGCCAGCGCGCGTTTGAAGCTGTGGGACGACATGAGAAAACCTTGTGCAAACGCTTCCCGCCAGCTTCCCCGCAGGCAGGACAAACACAGGAGCGACAATGCAGATACCGCGCAGCGATCGTGCAAGATCAGAGTACGGACGAACCACCCGTTCGTCGCTCCCACCTGTCCGGCCGGTATCCGGGCTTGCAAGTCTGTCCGCCTAGCCTTCCCATGTCCGTGGACACAGTGGCTATCGAGGCGGATGCGTGACGGATAGTCACGCGCTTGCTTACCGTTGCGGGGGCAGCACACGTTGGCCTGGCCTGTTGGGCGTGGGCGTCGTGTTTCCCGTTTAACTGCCCGTCGGAACCGACGGGCGAGCACCAAGACGCGCGCAGTGTAGAGGCTAGCCTGTTGCCAGTCAATGAAGACTGATCAGTCATTTTTTTGAAGAACCGATCTGCGCTGCATGGGCTGCAAATGCAGTGCAAAGAAGGTATGGCTTTGGCAGGCGTGTATCTGCATGGCGCCACGAGACACTGCACGCAGCTGCAAGGCGCTATGAAGCGTTGCAAGAAGCGGAAGCAGCATTGTGCAACCCGGCCTGATTCACCTGCCCCCGAGTCAAAATGCTCTACACTCGTGCAAAACAATCACAAATCAGGGGAGCGCAGCCGCATGAGCACCAAGCACCAGCAACCGAGCTTTCAGAATGATGCCGAAAAGACTGCGTATTACTCGAAGCAGTACAACGCGCGCGCCGGTATTCCGGATCATCCGCAGATCTTTGCGCGCTGGCAGCATGAATCCGCACTGGTGCGTCGCACACATGCGGGTGTGCTCGACATACCGGTCGGCGATGCTGCGAAAGAAAGACTGGACTTTTACCCAGCGCACCGTCCGGGCGCGCCGCTGTTGGTGTTCATCCATGGCGGCTGGTGGCGTTCGCTGGACAAATCCGATTTCACCTTCATCGTGCCGGCTTACCGTCGTGCCGGCTTCAATGTAGCGCTGACCAATTACACACTGGCCCCCGAAGCGAGCTTGCAGGAAATCGTGCTGCAGCAGTTACGCGCGCTGTCCTGGCTGTACCACAACGCCGAGGCACTGGAGTTCGACCGCGAACGCATTGTGGTGTCCGGTCATTCGGCAGGTGGGCATCTGTCTGCGATGATGATGGCTGCGCACTGGCCGGTATGGGACCCGCGCTTGCCCGCTGACCTGGTGCGTGGCGGCGTGCTGATGTCGGGGCTGTATGACCTCGATCCCATCATCCACACTGACTTCGTCAATGGCGATCTGAAACTCGACCGGGCCAGCACATTGAAGCTGTCGCCGGCGCAGATGCCGCAATCGCATCCGACGCCTTTCCTGACGTCGGTCGGCGATCTGGAGTCGGAGGAGTTCAAACGGCAGACCGCACTGATCGCCTCCGAATGGCAGCCCATGCATCGCGGTGACGTGGCACTGCAGGGTATCAATCATCTGACCATCTGCGATGCGTTCGGCGATGCATCACACCCGTTGTTTACGGCCACCTGCGATCTGCTCGCATCGGTCTGATCATCCCGCCGCGGCCCCTCAGGCAGGCGGCTGCCACTTCGCCTGCTGGTTCATGAATTCCGTGGCCAGCAGGATCTCCCGCAACAGGTAAATGAAACTGCCTGTCAGCGACACCATCGCCAGCACGAACATCCCCGCAATCACGGACGCCAGCCGCAGGTTCAGCGCATCGGTCACGAACAGCGCGGCCACCACCATGCAGATCAGCAACGCGCAGGTCGTTGACAAGAAAATCGCGCGGTTGATCTTGCTCGCGCGGCGGAACAGTACCTGAAGTTCATCACGCGCCGCCTGCTCCTTGTGCTGCGCATGGCCACCGGGCTCGTCGAGTTTCTCTTCCAGCGTACGGGAGCGGTCGATGATGCGCGCCAGTCGGTTGGTCAGCACCAGCATATTGGTGCCGACGCCGGTCAGCAGGAAAACCGGCGCAATCGCAAGCTGAATGATGTGGCCGATCTCTCCGGGCTGGATGTTCATGGTGTGTTGATGAAGTCGTACAGGGGTCGTTGGTTTGATGCGCGACAAAGCAAACGCGCAACCGCAGTCTATCAGCGCGCGCAATTTCCCTGCGCAATCAAGAAAATTTCCCCGCAGACACGCTTTCATTCCATCACGGAAATGAAAGCGAGTGACACAGCACAAATATTCATTCCCGGTGCTGTTTTTGATCCAAATCATCTAGGTGCGTCGGTCAAAAGCTGATACATTTAACAAAAATGTTGCCAATTTGTTACTAACGGGAAAACGTCATGAAAGCCAGATTTTTAGCGGCCGGTCGGCCGAACCGGGGGATCTGAGGTGGCCGGCACCGGGTGGGTCACGCGGTCGGGCGATGGCGGGCGGACATGATCCGCGTCGTGATCGCGGACGACCATGCCCTGATGCGCGAAGGCTTGAAGCACATCCTGCGCAAGGCCGAAGACATGGAAGTGGTCGCTGAAGCAAGTGACGGATTCGAGGTAATGGCGCTGGTGCGCAAACAGGCATTCGAGGTGCTGGTGATGGACCTGTCGATGCCGGGACGGAGCGGAATGGACCTGATCAAGCAGATCAAGGAAGAAGCACCAAAGCTGGCCGTGCTGGTGTTGACCATGCATGACGAGGACCAGTATGCGGCGCGCGCGATCCGTTCCGGTGCGCATGGCTACATGACCAAGGAAAGCGCCGGTACCGAACTGGTCACGGCCATCCGCAAGGTGCATGCGGGACGGCCTTACATCAGCATGGAAGTGGCGGAGCAATTGGCGATGGATGCCATGCCGACCCGACAGGACCAGCCGCACAAGTCACTGTCGAATCGCGAGTTCGAGGTCTTCAATCACCTCGTGTCCGGCAAGACCGTCACCGAGATTGCGGAATTGCTGCACCTGTCAGCCAAGACCGTGAGCACGCACAAGACCAACATACAGCTAAAGATGGAAGCATCGTCACTCGCAGAGCTGGTGCAGTACGCCATGACGCATGGCCTGCTGGGCAAGTACAAACCATGAAGCAAAAAACACATGAGATGCCGCAATAGGAATGGGCCGAAGCAAGCTCGTCCCGGCGACAAAAACTCTACAGGCAAGCCCGATAGATTTGAAGAACTTGGATCGTGATACTAGCAACTCGCAATGAGCATGACGTGCAGAAACCGGAGAAGGCGATGCGCGATTGATTCAGCGACATCGGGAACAGCAGCACGATGCGACGACGTCATGCCAGGCACGTACCTGGCAGTCCCCGAAGCCTGCAGCGGCTCGGCGATCAAAACCTCGCGCATGGTTGGGTCTCGTTGTTCATTCGTTCAAGTCCACAATACCAGGAGATCATCATGACCTCGACATCCATTTCCGAGATCCGCACTGAACCGGGCAGTTCTAGCATCCATGGCAATTCGAGCGAGGCGGGATGGCAACGCCAGGGCAAGCTGTGGTCGAACCTGAAGGAACTGTGCGAGCTGCTCCGCATCCCGGCTGCGCCGTCGGTCAATGACGAAGAATTCCTGTTCCAGCATGTGCAGTTCAAGACCGGGCAGCGCATCCATACGATAGGCCAACCTTTCGATACGCTGTTCATCGTGCACTCCGGTTTCCTGAAAACCGTACTGATCGATGAATTCGGCAACGAGCAAGTGCTGTCCTTCCCGATGAAGGGCGACCTGTTCGGCGTCGATGGCATCCACACCAAACGCTATGCGTCCGAAGCGGTGGCCTTGTCGAACTGTGACCTGATCCTGCTGCCCTTCAAGAAATTCACCGCGCTGGGCCGCTCGTATGTCGAGCTCGAGCATGCGATGTACAGCGTGATGAGCCGCGAGCTGGTGCGTGAGCAGGCCATGGTCAGCATGCTTGGTGCGCTGTCGGCCGAGGCCCGCGTGGCACGCTTCCTGGTGTCGCTGTCGGAGCGCTTTGCCGAAATGGGCTACTCCAGCAAGCTGTTCAATCTGCGCATGACCCGGCATGAAATCGGCAGCTACCTCGGCCTCACGCTGGAAACGGTCAGCCGCACGCTGTCGGCCTTCAATGAAATCGGCCTGATCACGGTGGACCAGCGCTCGATAGGCATCAAGGACATCGATGCGCTGCGCACCTTGCGACGACTGCCGCCCTCCAGCTCACGCTCGAAGGCCGCAGGCAAGCGCGCACGGGAAGCGGCGGCAGCAGCCAGTGCTGCGGGTACCGGAGCCGTTCCGGCGGCGGTTACAGCGACGATTGGCACTGCTGGTGCTGCTGGTGCTGCTGGTGCTGCTGGTGCTGCTGGTGCTGCTGGTGCGGCAGCGGTCACGGCGGGCGGCGCTGCCACCGCCGCCACGATCAGCGCCGCCCGCATACCGACCAACGGCAGCACTGAACTCAAACCTATCGCTGCGTTGTGATCCACTTCTGTGTGCTGCGGCGTTGTAAGCTGAAGTGATCACTACGGAGCACAGATAGCGGCCCGCCCACTGGCGGGCCGTTTCATTTCTTGCGTGTGTGGCGGCGCGTACCGGGCCCGTGTTCCTCATGCGCATGCGATGAGTGCGACGTGTGCGATGCTTTCGTACCCTGTGGCTGATGTGACTGAGACGATGCTTGCGAAGGGTGAGACTGTGGCGACTGTGGCGACTGTGACGCATGCCCGTTGCCGGCCGCTGCCTCACCCGCGGCATGGACAGCGTCACGCGCGAAACTGGCCGCCTGCTCGGCGCTGCTGCTGGCCACCATCATGTTCTGGCTGGCGAGCCGGCTGGCTTCGCGGAAGGCTTGCTCCCACATCGAGATCATCCCGAAGAAGGGATTCATCATGCCGCTCTCAGGCAGCATTGCCTGCGCACGCGCTCCGGCACCGGCGGCCTCGCCGGCATGCCGCGCGGCCTGTTCGCTGAGCTTTCCGGCAACCTGGCCGATCACCTGCTCACCGGCACCGACGACGCGCTCATTCGCCAGCTCGCTGCATTTTTCCATGCAGTCGCGCATGGACTTGCCGAATTCGGCCTGAATCTCGACCAGCGCCGACATGATCTCGTGCTGACATTGCATCGCTTTTTCCGGGCGACCCGCGATCGCTACCTGCAATTCAGCCACCCGTGACGGGTCGCGCATGTCGGTGACAGCGCGTGCAAACTTCAGCTGACGGTCCACCGCCTGGTGGGTGACGACCAGCATCGCGCGGTCGATTTTTTCGGTGCCGCTGAACACGGCGTCGGCCAGATGCATCGATGCCTCGAGCTGGTACTGCACGATGTTGACCATGGGGTGTTGCTGCTGCTGGCTTTTACGCATGTCCGGGCTCCTTGCGATCGATGGGTAGACGTGAACCGAACCAGTTTGTCATTCGAAGCCTGCCGGGCGTTGAGAGTTCACAAAGCCGGGGCGGCACGATCAGGTTTGCAGAGCCAGCTCGGGGGCAAGGCCGAAGCGCAAGCGGACAGCGCCACGGGGACAGCAAACGCTGGCAGCGCAAGGCAAGTACGCCTGCCCGTTTTTGCAGAGGGAGCCGGGTATAATACCGGCCGGAAAGCACGCCCTTGCCCCGACGGCAGCCCCCCGAGGCGGCGGTCGGCCGTCAATGACCGGGACCGTATGTCAAAAAGCCAAGCCAGGAAGCCCCTGGAAATCAAGATTTCCACCGTGGTCGCCGTCGCCGCCCTGCTGGGCGACACCGACCAAGCCAAGCTGTCTTCAGCGCTGGCGCAAATTACCGGCGGTACGCCGGACTACTTCGAAGACGAATTCACGCTGATCGACCTCGCGCCGCTGCCGCCCACCGAGGCTGGCAAGATCGCATGGCCGGAGCTGATCGCGCTGTTCCGCGAGCACCGGCTGAACCCGGTGGCGGTGCGCAATGCGCCGGCGTCGCTGGAGGACACGATACGCTCGCACGGCCTGTCGATCGACGGCGTCGAGCAAGCCAAGCCTTTCGAGCTGACCCCGCCACCGTCGCCGGTGACCGAGGTGCCACCTGCCGCCCCTGCGGCACCTGCAGCCTCAGCAGCGCCGGTGGCTGCACCGGTGCCGGCGAATGAAGCTGCTGCCACGGCACCCGCTGCACCCGCAGCGCCTGCTCACCACGCCGCCGCGACGGCAATGGCACTGCCGGCGATGATCGTCGACACCCCGGTCCGAAGCGGGCAGCGTATTTATGCGCGCGGCTCGGACCTGATCGTGACCGCCACCGTGAACCCGGGCGCCGAAGTCATCGCCGATGGCAGCATCCATGTGTATGCACCGCTGCGCGGCCGCGCGCTGGCCGGTGCCTCGGGACAATCGGATGCGCGGATTTTTTCGCTGGCGATGGAAGCCGAGCTGGTGTCGATCGCCGGTGTTTACCGCACCTTCGACGAAGGCTGGCAAAAAGAACTCGTGAGCAAGCCGGCGCAAATCCGGCTCAAGGATGATCGACTGGATATCAAGTCGATCCCGATGAAGTAAACCGAATTCATTTTCAAAACTCAGGCAAGGAGTTTTTCGTGACAAAAATCATCGTCGTAACGTCCGGCAAGGGCGGCGTGGGCAAGACCACTTCCAGTGCGAGCTTCGCCTCCGGCCTGGCCCTGCGCGGCCACAAGACCGCTGTGATCGATTTCGACGTCGGTCTGCGTAACCTCGACCTGATCATGGGCTGCGAGCGCCGTGTGGTGTACGACATGATCAACGTGATCAACCGCGAAGCCACGCTGACGCAGGCGCTGATCAAGGACAAGCACTGCGACAACCTGTTCGTGCTGCCGGCGTCGCAGACGCGCGACAAGGATGCGCTGACCGAAGAGGGTGTCGAGCGCATCCTCGACGAAATGAAGGCCAGCGGCTTCGAATACATCGTCTGCGACTCCCCGGCCGGCATCGAGCGCGGCGCGGTGATGGCACTGACCTTCGCCGATGAAGCCGTCATCGTCACCAACCCGGAAGTGTCGTCGGTACGCGATTCGGACCGTATCCTTGGCATCATCCAGGCCAAGTCGCGCCGTGCGCAAAACGGCGCCGAACCGGTGAAGGAGCACTTGCTGATCACCCGCTATTCGCCAAAGCGCGTCGAGGATGGCGAGATGCTGTCGTATGAAGACGTGCAGGAAATCCTGCGCATACCGCTGCTGGGCATCATCCCCGAGTCGGAGTCGGTGCTGCAGGCATCGAACCAGGGCAACCCGGCGATTCATATCGAGGGCTCCGATGTGTCGGAAGCGTACAAGGATGTGGTCGGCCGCTTCCTCGGCGAAGACCGGCCGCTGCGCTTCGCCGAATATGAAAAGCCCGGCCTGCTGTCGCGCATTTTCGGAGGCAAGTAAGATGGATCTGTTTTCCTATCTGTTCGGCGGCAAGCAAAAGGCGTCCGCCAGCGCCGCCAAGGAACGGCTGCAGATCATCATCGCGCGTGAGCGCCACATCCTGAACGGTCCGGATTTCATGCCGGCGCTGCATCAGGAGCTGATCGCGGTGATCTCCAAGTACGTGAAGGTCAACCCCGAGGACATCAAGATCTCGCTCGACAAGCAAGGCAACCTCGAAGTGCTGGACGTGAACGTCGTGCTGCCGGATGCCGGCGCCTGATCGCACACCATCCCGCGACACCCCCCAGCTGCACGGCGTCGATTTCACTTCGGCGCCGCGCAGCAAAAAAGGCATCACCATCGCGTCCGGTACGCTGGACGGCGATACCTTCCGGCTGCAAGGCCTGCTCACTCTCACCGATTTCCCCGCATTCGCCAGCTGGCTCGATCGTCCCGGCCCGTGGCTGGGCGGGTTTGATTTTCCGTTTTCGCTGCCGCGCGACCTGGTCATTCAACTCGGCTGGCCGACCGACTGGCCGGCACTGATACGGCATTACGCGTCGCTGACGCGCGCCGAGTTGCGCGAGACCTTCAAGGCTGTCTGCGATGCGCGCCCGGCCGGCAGCAAATTCCTGCATCGCGCGACTGATCTGGTCGCGGGATCGTCATCGTCCATGAAATGGGTGAACCCGCCGGTGGCCTACATGCTGCATGCAGGCGCGCCGCTGCTGCTGCAGGCGAACGTGAGCATCCCCGGCATGCATGCGGGCGATCCGCAGCGCATCGCGCTCGAAGCCTACCCGGGACTGATCGCACGCAGCATCACGCGGGCGTCCTACAAGAACGATGCGCCGGCGATGCAAACCCCCGAGCGACGCGCCGCCAGGCTGGCGATCGTGACGGCCGCAGAGCGCGGCGACTACCCGCAACAAGTGAAACTGGATGCGGGCACTCACCGCCAGGCCTTGCTCGATGATGGCAGTGGCGATTTGCTCGATGCGGTGCTGTGCGGGCTGCTGGCCGCATGGGCCTGGCAGCGGCGTGATGACCATTACGGACTGCCGCCGCACGATGCGCTGGAAGGCTGGATCGTCGGCGCACGGGATAATGACACTGGGTGATGGAACTGGGTGATGACTCTGGGTGATGAACCTGGGTGACGACACGGGGTCCCGGCTTTCGCCGGGATGACATAAGAAAGAACGACCGCCATGGATGCGTGATCCCGGCGCAAGCCGGGATCCAGCGACTTCAGTGACTCACGCGGCGTTGCGCTTCGCTGCGAACGCTGCATACCACTGCAGCGATTGCGGATTGGCCATCGCATCCGGGTTCGCGACCTTGTCGATCGCTTGCCCGAGCAACAGCTTCTTGATCGGCAGCTCCATCTTCTTTCCGGTCAGCGTGCGCGGCACCTCGGCGACCTGAATCACGTCATTCGGCACATGGCGCGCCGACAGGCGCGTGCGTATCTGCTCGCGGATCAGCGCTTCGAGCGCTGCATCGAGCGTGAGGCCTTCGCGCAGCACCACGAACAGCGGCATCCAGGATTCGCGACCGAGGTATTCGAGGTCGACCACCATGCTGTCGAGCACCTCCGGCAAATCTTCCACCACGCGATAGATTTCTGCCGTGCCCATGCGTATGCCATGGCGGTTGATGGTCGCATCCGAACGGCCATAGATCACTGCGCCACCGCGCGGCGTGATGCGTATCCAGTCACCATGCCGCCACAGGCCGGTGTAATGCTCGAAATAGCTTTCGAGGTAGCGCTTGTTGCCGGCATCGTTCCAGAAGTACAGCGGCATCGACGGCATCGGTTCGGTGACGACCAGTTCACCGACCTGGTCTATCAACGGCTTGCCATGGTCATCCAGTGCATGCACGGCCACGCCCAGCGAACGGCACTGCATTTCACCGGCATACAGCGGCAGGTTCGGGCAGGCGCCAACGAAAGCAGCGGCGATATCGGTGCCGCCGCTGATCGATGCCAGCAACACATCCGCTTTCACCTGCGCATAGATCCAGTGATACGCCTCGGCCGCCAGGGGCGAACCGGTGGAGCCGATGGAACGCAGCGCGGACAGGTCGGCCATGTCTTTCGGCACGATGCCGGCCTTCATGCAGTTCGCATAAAAGGCCGCGCCCACGCCCATGAACGTCAGCTGGTGGTCAGCCGCAAAGCGCCACAGCCGGCCCATGTCGGGATAGCCGGGGTTGCCGTCATAAATGCAGATGGTCGCACCCACCATCAAGCCGGTGATCTGTGAATTCCACATGATCCAGCCGGTGGTTGAAAACCACAGGAAGCGGTCCTGCTCACCCAGATCAAGGTGCAGCGCATGGCCTTTCAGTGTCTCCAGCAGGCTGCCGCCATGACCATGCACGATGGGCTTGGGCATGCCGGTCGTACCGGACGAATACAGGATCCACAGCGGGTGGTCGAACGGCAGCTGCTCGAAGCGCATCGCGCTCGCGTGCGCCGCCGGATGCGTGAACAGGTCTTGCCAGCGCAGTACCTCACCGGCCGCGCCAGACACGCCGGCAGCGCCGGCAGCACCTGCAGCGCCGCCAGCCTGATCCAGCGCTGCGTCCGGATCGAGATAGGGAAACAGCACCGTATGCTGCAGTGTGGTGAGTTCCGCACGCATGGTCTGCACGACATCGAGGCGGTTGAAGTCCTTGCCGCCGTAGCGATAGCCATCGACTGCGATCAAGATCTTGGGGTCGATCTGGCGGAAACGATCCAGCACGCTGGAGGTGCCCATGTCCGGCGAACACGACGACCAGATCGCACCCAGGCTGGCGCACGCATAGAACGCAATCGCCGCTTCGGGCGTGTTCGGCAGGTAGGCAACCACGCGGTCACCCGGTCCCACGCCCAGTGCGCGCAGGGTATTGGCGACGGCGGTAACTTGCGCGCGCAATTCGCGCCAGCTCAGCGTTACCGGCGCACGCGTCTCGGACTCGGCAATGATGGCCGGCTTGTCGGCCGTCGCATCGGTCAGATTGAAGCGGAACAACTGCTCCGCAAAATTGAGCCGGCTACCGGTGAACCACTGCGCACCCGGCATCGCATGGGTGGACAGGATCTCCTGATACGGCTGCGAGCTGCGGATCTCGAAATACTCCCAGATCGACAGCCAGAAATTCTCGATGTCATCGACTGACCAGTCCCACAGGTGCTGGTAGTCGTCAAAGCGCAACTGGTACTGTTGTGCGAGCCAGTTCGTGTAATGGGTCAGCCTGCTGTTCGCGATGCGCTCTGCGCTCGGCGTCCACAGCAGCGGGTACGCGTCCGCCATGCCGGTCTCCGTCGGTTGTTTTTGTCAGGGGCCGGAGCATGATAATCGAAACAGGCGGAATCGAAACAATCACAGCAAGCAAAGACGACGCGCCAACACGCGGGTCCGCCGCAGGCCGTGATCGGCGCGCAGCGGACCCGCGGTCTGCGGCGGCATCAATGTCGCGGACAGATCAGTGTCACGGTCACATCAATGTCGCGGGCACATTACTGTCATCAGCATTTCAGTGCTGCCGGCGCTTCAATGCAACTGATGCTTCAGTTGCGAAAGCTCCTGATGCGCCTGCAGTACCGCCTGCTTCACCTGCTGATTCACATCGCCGCCCTTCTCGCAGGCAGCCTTGGCCTTGTCTCCCAGCTCTTCCAGCTGATCCACGCATTGCACAATGGCTTGCTGATCTTGCGCTTGCTGTAATTGCTGCGTGGCCTTGCTCGATTGCTGGTCCAGTTGCTGGATACTGTCTTTCAAGTCCATCGGTATGCCGTCGCCGGCTTGCTGGCAAGCCTGGCTTGCCTGCTGAATGGTTTGCTGAATCTGCGAAAAGCGCTGCCGAACTTCCTCTGCTTGCATCATGGTCCACTCCTGTCGTCGAAGGTGAGGTCATTGCTGATCGGTGCCGGGGCCGTCCCGGCCACGATTGGATGACAGCCTGACAAGCGAGTTCAATGCAGCACATTGCCGCCGGTCGCACCCGCAGCCCCGGCAGCCCCGGCAGCACCGGACCCGCCACCTGCGCCCGCCCCTGCGCCTGTTCCTGTACCTGCAGCACCGCTACCTGCGGTGCTGCCGGCAATACCGCCCTCGCCGGTCGGCAAGCCACGCTCGATGAATTGCTTCATGCGCCGCAAGTCATCCTCCAGCGCCTGATCCGGGTCGACACCGGTCAGCATTGCCAGGGCCTTGCCGCTGCCACCGGCCGGCGCGTACCAGCGCATGCGCACGGTCGCACGCGTGCCACCCGCAGCGGGCTCCAGTACGACCAGACCTTCGGTATCGATATCGGATCCCGGTTCGCTGTGCCAGGCCAGCCGCGACGGCCGCTCGACCGCCGTCAATGCGGACACGAACTCAACCTCGCTGCCGGCCGGCCCCTGCACCACCCAGTGCGAACGTCCATCACCGAGATCGCGCACCTCGATCACATGCGACATGAAGTGTGGGAAGTTTTCGTAATGGCTCCAGACATCGAAGACCGTTTCCGGCGCCGCCGCGATGGCGATGCTGCGCTGGGCATCGATGCCCTCGCCGAATTCACCCACATCACCCGATGCATCAACCGATGCATCGCCGCCGCTTCTGATGCCGGACGCAGCACGGATCCCGGCAAAGCGGCCGCTGCGCAGCGCATCGAAGCGATGCATCCAGGCTTCGGCCACGGTACCCTGCAGCGCCTCCCGCAATCCACCCCGCAGGCCACCGCGCCCGCGTGCCATCAGGCCGAGGCCGGTCGCGGCCGCCACCAGACCCAGCGGCTGCCGGCGCGACAGCGTGTACCAGGCCAGCGCACCGGCACCGAGTGCCGCTGCCGTCCACAGTGTGCCGCGCATCGTCAGGTGGCGTGCGTCAGCCATCGCAGGCGTTGACGCGCTGCTGCCTTCTTCCTCACGCAGCAATGCATCGCTGACCGATTCGACGCCCGGAATTGCTGCGACGGCATCGATCAATACCTGCGCGGCTTCGTCATCGATGCTGCCGGACAGCGTGACCACGCCGTCGTCAGCAGCGATCGCGATGCCCTGCAGGCCCGGCATCGCGCGGCCCAGTCGCGAGCGCACTCGGGCTTCGAGCACATGGTTGTCCAGCGGCTTGACCTCACGCGGTGCAATCGCACGCATCGCCTCGGCCTGCAAGCCGGCCAGCCGGTGCCTGGCGTCGCGCATGGTGCGGTTCACCAGCGTTGATGTCTGGTGCGATGCGCTGCTGACCTTGTCCTGCAACAGCGCGCGGCGGCGACGTCCTTGCGACGGATCGGCGATGTACATGGCCAGCGCGCCGATCGCGACGCCACCGAGCAGGTTCATCCAGGGCAAGGCCTGGCGACGTGTCTGGTATTCCACGGTGTTCTCCTTGTCAGTCCCGGCGCGATGGGTGTGCTCGTACTGCACAGGCCTGCCTGCATGTACGCCGGCGCGCCGTTCCGCTTTGACCGGCCGGCCGGCCGAAAGCTCAAATTTCAAATCGGTAAAATTGGCGACCAAATATCCGGTTTTCGCCAACCCGGCGCCCTGAACTTCGCCGGCGCAAGCCATTCTGAATCTGCAATCGCTGCTTACCGAACTCACATGAAAAAATTACTCGCCATCGCGCTGACCGTAGTCGGCCTTGGCGGCCTCGGCGGCCTGGGCAGCTGGCTGGCGTCAGGCCCGACAGCCGCTTTGTCGCCGGCGATCTCCAGCGCGCACGCGCAAACGACGGACTGCCTGCCGCTGTTTCACGAGCAAACACCGCCGGCACTGACGCGGCCTGCGCTGCAGGCCAGCACGGTCGGACTGTGTTACGAAGCGTTTGCCGTGATGTATTCGGGTGTATCGCGCACGCCGCTGTGGTCTGCCGAGCGCCTCACGCGCGATAGCCTCGCGCGCGCGAAAGAAGTAAAACGCGAAGACAGCTTCCATGCCGAAACCGCGCTGCCCGACAGTTACCGCGCCGAGTTGTCCGACTATGCCCGCTCCGGCTATGACCGCGGCCACCTGAGCCCGGCGGCGGATATGCCAACCCGGCAGGCGCAGCATCAAAGTTTTTCGCTGGCCAATATCATTCCGCAAAACCGGCACAACAATCAGGTGCTTTGGTCAGCCATTGAAGGGGCGACGCGTCACCTGACCCATATGCGCGGCGAGCTGTATGTGGTCACCGGCCCCATCTTCGACGGCGACAAACTGGAACGCCTGAATGGCCGCGTACTGGTACCGACCCATGTGTTCAAGGCGGTGCTGGACCCGGCCACGCAGGAAGCGGCCGCGTGGATCGCCCCCAATACCGACGGCGATGTGTACGATGTGGTATCGATCGCCGAGCTCGAAAAGCGCGCAAAGATCGATGCCTTCACGAAGCTGCCCGCCAGCGCGAAGCAAAAGGCCATGAACCTGCCGGCGCCGCGCATC
>JACCDN010092326.1_pt1 | contig 24998 bp, 24 predicted proteins | sample 7441691 | NCBI WGS metagenome assembly JACCDN01 (sample SAMN15323439, study PRJNA562643) | freshwater metagenome | isolation source: river surface water | place: USA:Blue River Watershed | collected 2017-08-16 | reverse complement strand
TCATGGGGCTGTTCATTCAATATTTAGAAAAAGAAATGAAAGCCATGCAGGCCGAAGGCGTGCGCCTGCGGGTGTTAGGCGACATCAGCCGTTTTCCGCCTGAGCTGCAAGAGCGCATTCACGCTGCCGAGACGGTCACGGTGCACAACCACACCATCACCCTCAATGTGGCCGCCAACTACGGTGGCCAGTGGGACATTGTGCAGGCCGTCAAACTCTGGCACCAAGCCAACCCCGGCCAAGACCTGCAAAGCCTAGAGCCCGAAGCTTTGGCCCAATACCTCAGCACGGCAGGCATGCCCGAGCTAGACCTTCTCATTCGCACAGGGGGCGAGTCGCGCTTGAGCAACTTTCTCATTTGGCAAGCCGCTTACGCCGAGCTCTACTTCACCCCAACGCTTTGGCCCGACTTCGATGTGGCGCAGTTTGAGCATGCCTTGCAGTGGTTTGCCAGCCGTGAAAGGCGTTTTGGGGCAGTATCTAACTGATTACAATCACCGGCTGACCTAAAGAAAGTTGCCGATGTTTCGTTTGCCTGCCAATTTCCTGCATAAAACTATCAGCCAGTGTTTTCGCCAGTTAGGTGGCCTTTACTTTGCTTTTGCGGCACTGTCACTCACTTTGACGTGGGGTGGTGCACAGGCTCAAATTCAAATGTCGCAAGGTTTGCAATTGCCCCAGGGCATGCAAGGTGCAGCGGGTAGTTTGGGTGGACTCACAGGTGGTCTTTCTGCTGGCGGCGCTTCTGGTCTTGGCTCGCTCAGCATTGGCGGCAACAGCGGCCTGCGCTCAACCGACCCCCTGCTGCAAAACTCCCAGCAAATGACGGCCAACAGCTTGTTTCAGCCGTTAGAGCCCTTAAAGCCCAACGACTTTCAAAAGTTTGTGCTCGAAACCGCTGGCTACAAGTTGCCTTTGCACGGCCAGTCTTTCTTTGAAAACATGCAGTTTGTACAACGCAATCAGCTCAACAACCAACCAGTAGCTACTCCATTCGCTCCGATCGAAAGCTCCCCTGTAAGCGCTGACTACCCGCTAGGCCCTGGCGACCAAGTGCTTATCAGGGGCTGGGGTTCGCTAGAGATTGATGTGCGTGCCGTTGTGGACCGCAATGGCATGGTCAACATTCCCAAAGTGGGTGCTGTTTCACTCGCTGGTGTGAAGTTTGCACAGGCTGAGGGTGTGGTCAAGGCGGCTGTGGCCAAGTACTACAAAGACTTTCAGGTGAGCGTCACCATGGGGCAGTTGCGCACCATCACAGTATATGTCGTGGGCCAAGCGCGCCGCCCTGGTAGCTATTCGCTCAGCAGTGTGTCCACCCTGACCACCGGTTTGTTTGCCACTGGTGGGCCTAACGCCAATGGCTCTATGCGCCGTGTGCAGCTCAAGCGCACCGGCCAAGTGGTCACAGAGTTTGACCTTTACAGTTTTTTGGCCCAAGGCAACAATGTGGGCGATGTTAAGTTGGTCGATGGCGATGTCATCGTCATACCCGAGGCAGTGGGCTATGTGGCCTTGGTGGGCAAGGTCAACAACCCTGCGGTGTATGAAATTAAGGCGGCCAACGAAACACTCGAGCAACTGCTGACTGTGGCTGGTGGCCTGCCCGTGGTGGCTGACCCACGCCGCGCGGTGTTAGAGCGCCTAAGCCCAGAGCAAAGCCAGCCTCGCCGGGTCGAAGATGTGGTGCTCAATGCCCAAGGACTCAAGACCCCACTTAAAAATGGCGACCTCATCACCGTCAACGCCATCACTCCAGAGCTTGGCAATGCCGTGACCTTGCGCGGCAATGTGGCACAACCCACCCGCATGGCGTGGCGCGAAGGCATGCGCGTGAGCGACCTTATACCCAGCAAAGAAACCCTCATCAGCCGCGACTCCGTGCGCCGCCAAAACGAGGTTTTGTTTGATGGCAACCAACGTGAAAGAGCGCTGCGTGATCGCGAAATCATGTCGGAAGATTTACTTGACGACCCAGTGCTTGACATGCGCATTGACCAAAAAGGTTTGCGCGAGGCTCGATTGAAGGCTGTGAGTGAGTCAGAAAAAACGGCCAACTCACCGGCCGCTCAAAACGCCGCACAAAAAGTGGCAGCCAAGGAGTACGACGGTCGTACAGCCACGGCTGAGCGCGAAGCAAGAAACATCGAGTCATACCGCGAGTCGCGTCAGGCGCGTATGTTTTCTAACCAGCCGCCTATCAAGGTCAATGAGCGCAATACTGTGCCGTCAGTCGCGGAGTCTGTTGGCAACTTGTACGACGAAATCAATTGGGACTATGCCGTCATCGAGCGCCTCAACCGCAAAGATTTGAGCGTCAGCCTCGTCACCTTTAGCCTGAGCAGGGTGCTCAACAACCCCAAAGATGAAGACAACCACTTGCTGCAAGCGGGCGATGTGGTGACTGTTTTCTCGGCCACCGACATGCGCGTTCCCATAGCTAAGCGTCGCATCATGGTGCGGGTGGAGGGTGAGGTGGCCAAGCCCGGTATTTACCAAGCCAAGCCGGGTGAAACACTTTCTGCCGTGTTGCAACGTGCCGGCGGCCTCACCCCAGACGCCTATTTGTTTGGCTCAGCCTTCTATCGCGACGAAGTGCGCAAAAGCCAAATTGACAACTTAGACAAACTGGTGCGCCGCTTAGAGAGTGAATCAAGCGCCCAGTTGGCACAAGCCAGCCAAAGCTTGGGTGCCTCGTCTGACGCCGCCATTTCGCAAGCCAGAATTTTGGCGGCTCAGCAAGCGCAGCGCCAAGCTTTAGAGCGCATTCGTTCGCTCAAACCTGAAGGCCGCATTGCCTTGGGCTTAGAGCCTGACACGGCCAACTTTTTGACCAAAATACCAGACTTGCGCTTGCAAAATGGCGACCGCTTCATCATTCCAACACGACCAGACTTTGTGTATGTGTACGGCGCTGTCAATACCGAGTCCGCTTTGATTTATAAAAAAGACCAAACGGTTAATGACTATCTCAAGCTCGCAGGTGTGGGCTCGGGAGCTGACCGCAACTCGGTCATTTTGGTGCGGGCAGACGGCTCAGCCCTAACAAGCAACGGCAGTTGGTTTGGTTCTATCAACGGCATGAAGGTCATGCCGGGTGACTCTATCGTCATGCCTGACAAGTTAGACCGCGAAGCCGCTTGGAGCGCGGTGGTGCGCAATGCCAAAGACATCACGCAAATCTTTTACCAACTTGGTCTTGGCGCTGCGGGCCTCAAGGCTTTGGGTTACTAAGGCTGACTATGTCTGAGCAAACCTCAAACAACACTGTTGATGCAATGGAAGAAGACGAAATCAGTCTTCTCGATTTAGCCATTGCCTTGGGTGAAGAAAAGAAAACACTTTTTGGTATTCCTGCAATTACCACCACCTTGGCCATTGTGGTGAGCTTGCTGATGACGCCCATCTTCACCGCCAAAACCGTCATGATGCCGCCTCAGCAGCAGCAAAGCGGCGCTGCCTCCGCATTGGCGAGTTTGGGCGCGCTAGCTGGCTTGGCCGGTGGTGGTGCTGGTATCAAAAGCCCTGACGAGATGTATATAGCCTTTATGCAGGGCGAGAGCTTGCAAAAAGCCGTCATTCAGAAGCTTAACCTTCAAGAGCGCTACGAGAAAAAAACCATTTTTGAAACGCGTGAGCACTTGAAGCAGGTTGTCAAAATCGCTTCAGACAAAAAAGCGGGCCTCATCACCATCGAGGCTGATGACAAAGACCCAGAGTTTGCGGCCAAGCTAGCGAACGCACATGTAGAAGAGCTACGCAATTTAATGGGTCGATTGGCTGTCACAGATGCACAGCAACGCAGGGTGTTTTACGAGCAGGCCATTACAAAAACACAAAACGAACTGGCCGAAGCTGAGGCAAACTTTAGGGCTGCCAAAGAAAAGTCTGGCATGCAAGTTACTGCTGTCATTGCTGAATCCTCTGTCAGAGCGGCGGCAGAAATGCGCGCCCAAATTGCAGCCAAAGAAGTTCAGCTCTCAGCCATGGGCAGCTTTACAACCCCACAGAATCCAGATGTTCAGCGCTTGGGTGGTGAGCTAGCTGCACTGCGCTCACAGCTAAAGAAACTCGAGCAGGGCAGTGGTGCTGACGAAAAAACTTCCCCCTTGCAGCAGCTCGCTGTGAAGTCTTATCGGGACATTAAAGCCCGCGAAGCCATGATGGGTGTGCTGGTGGCTCAATACGAGTCTGCCCGAGTGGATGAGGCCAAAGAGGGTCCGCTGATCCAGCAGGTCGATGTGGCTTTGCCACCGGAGCGTAAATCTAAGCCCAAACGCGCAATCATTGTTTTGGTTTCTGCTTTTGCTGGTTTATTCCTTGGCGCATTGGTGGCGTATGTTAGGCGCGCTATGCGTAAGGCTGTCGAGAGCCCTGAGACCGATGGACAGATTGCAAAGCTAAAGGACGTTTGGCGCTTTAAGTCTGTTTGATTAATGATTTAGCAGGCTGCAGCTCCACTCGATGTGATGATTTTGATTCGTTTGATGAACGGCTTGTCTAGCTTTGTCGTGCAATTTCAACATAAGCGCTTAGGGTTCTCAAGACTCATTAATCAGAGCCGCTAGGTGGTCTCATACCATGTCAACTGTCCAAGTCTTAAGCTGACACTTAAAGAAGTTTTCTCGATAATTTTAGGTTTCATGCTTCCATTTCTTTCATATACAGCTCCCTCCGTAAGCACTGGCCTCGAAGGAGCTTGTGATTTATAGGGCTTTTGTTCAAAAATGAACAAATCAAACATTAACGGCTAGAATACTTAAATCATAAAGGCCAATCCTCGCCACTTGTTCTAGCCGCCCAGAGGTGGTTGGACTTGCGGTAGCGTTGCTGATTCAATAGATACATGCCGGTAAAACAGACGCATACGCAAGAAGATACTTACTTTCGGGTGCTTCGTGCTTTGAACGAAAACCCAGATCTTACGCAAAGGGAGTTAGCACTAAAACTTGGAGTGAGTGTTGGAAGTCTTAACTACTGCTTGAAAGCTTTGATTGAAAAAGGTTGGGTCAAAATGCTGAACTTCAGTCAATCCAAAAACAAATTTGGCTATGTCTACATTCTGACTCCTAGGGGTATTGCTGAAAAGGCGGCGTTAACTGGTGATTTTTTGAAACGTAAGCTTGTCGAATATGAGGCGTTGAAAGCAGAAATTGAATCTCTTCATACAGACCTTAAGCCAAGCAATAAAGGTAACTAATTAAAATGCATGATGTCGTTCCGGTGATCCTCTGCGGCGGCTCTGGTACGCGTCTTTGGCCATTATCGCGAGCAGGTTTTCCTAAACAGTTTTTAGTCCTGTCTGGTACGACCAGTTTGTTTCAGCAAGCTGTTGATCGTGTAAACAAATTAGGGGCTGGAGATATTGCGTTGGGTCAGACCCTGGTGGTTACCAACGAAGAGCATCGCTTTTTAGCTATGGAGCAATTGCGCGAAATTCACGACAGGCAGGCCACATTGTTGCTTGAGCCTGTCGGGCGCAACACAGCGCCTGCCATCACTCTGGCTGCGCTACAAGTTGCAAAGAACGATGAAGACCCGATCCTAGTTGTCACCCCTGCCGATCAAGCCGTGCAAAACGAGGTGGCATTTAAGGCTGCTTTGCAACAAAGCATACGAGTTGCTGCTGCAGGAGGTGTTGTCATTTTGGGCGTCATTCCCGATAGGCCCGAAACTGGCTACGGCTACATCCAGCAATCGGGTAGTGCTGGAACGAATGGAGAATACACTGTGGCCCAGTTTGCCGAAAAGCCAAGCCAAGAGGTCGCCAAGGCCTATTTGGCTGGTGGTCAGCACACTTGGAACAGTGGCATTTTCGTCCTTAAAGCCAGTACCTGGATTCAATGCTTGCAGCAATTCCGCCCCGATATCCTGGCCGCCACACAAACTGCTTGGGCTGATAAAATCACGGATGCATCGTTTGTCCGCCCTAACAAAAAAGCCTTTGCCGAAGTGCCATCAGAATCCATTGACTATGCTGTGATGGAGAAATGTCCGGGCTCCAACATCCCACTACACATGGTGCCCCTCGATGCTGGGTGGTCTGACCTTGGTGCATGGGGTGCAGTGTGGCAGGTAAATCAGGATGGTAAGCAAGATGACCAAGGAAATATAGCTAGTGGAGATGTACTGTTAGCTGACGCATGCAATACTTTTATATATTCCTCTAGCCGCCTGGTGGGGGTAGTGGGGGTGAATAACCTAATTATTGTGGAAACCGCAGATGCAGTATTGGTAGCTGATCGTAGTCAAAGTCAAAATGTCAAAAAACTGGTTCAACAGCTCGAGAGCCAAAATCGCGAAGAACTCAAATTGCACCGCAAAGTACATCGCCCTTGGGGGTGGTACGACAGTATTGACGAAGGTGAGCGCTTTAAAGTCAAGCGCATTCAAGTCAACCCAGGGGGGAGCTTAAGTTTGCAAAAACACCATTACCGTGCTGAGCATTGGATAGTGGTTAAAGGTATTGCTGAAATAACCAATGGAGACAAGGTACTGACACTTACAGAAAACCAATCCACATACATTCCGTTGGGGGAGGTGCACCAGTTGGCTAACCCTGGAACAAGTCCGCTCGAAATCATTGAGGTACAGTCAGGTAGCTATTTAGGTGAAGACGATATTGTCCGTTATGAAGATGCCTATGGGCGAACGGCTTGAATTTCTGTACTGAGCGCGTACTTCGGTTACTTTCGAAACTCTGAACTGACGATGCTTAATCTAAACCAGTTCGCACATTCGCATGACACTCTCAAGATTGTTCAGCGAGAGCATTTGTCTTTTGTACTAAAGACATTTCATAATGACTTAAATAGGGCAAGACGCAACATAGACAAACAACGTTTGTTTCGACCGCTGTATACTGGGTCAGCCCGAATCAGTGCGGCGGAGGTGCTTGAGTTTAATATCGCATCTGATCATGTGGAATTATTGATGCCTTACATTGAGGGAATGACAGGACACACATTCCCTGTGTTTGCTACGCGAAAAATAGCTCAAACACTGAGTACAGCATTGTCAACATTGATTTATGCAGAACTCAATGATAGTCGAGAAGAAAAGGTTGAGACGATAATATTTCTCGACAAACTGGCATCAGTGTCAGAGCTAACTCACATACCAGAACTGAAGCGACTCTTAGATGCGTGCTCCAACATGATTAAATCTTTTCCGAAAGAAATGGCATTTCCAATGGGAGTATGCCATGGTGATCTAACCTTGAGCAATGTGATTCTTGATCCTCTTTCCGGGATCACGCTAATTGACTTCCTAGATACTTATCTCGAGACACCACTTCAAGATGTAGCCAAGCTAAAGCAGGATTATTTCTTTGGATGGTCTTTTCGAAATAGCGCGCCACCCCTAAGTGTTAAAGCGGGAATTCTATGTGACAACCACTTACCACAAGCAATTATTCAGCTAGAACGAATGTATCCGAAGCAAGTCCACCTCCTTACATTAATGACGCTGGTCCGAATAGCCCCATATGTAAAAGATAAAGTCACTCAACAATGGCTTATTAGTAGTCTAACAACCGCCCTCAGAGTTCAACCTAAATGAATTACCTTATTACTGGCATAGCTGGATTCGTGGGCTCTAGCCTTGCAAGAGCTATTCTTTCCAGCAATCCCGTCGCTAAGATAACTGGGATTGACAATTTGTCCTTTGGATACATCGAGCGTATTAAAGACATTGCTGATAAGATTGAATTCATTGAGGGTGATCTAGTCGATATTAACAAAATGCTAGGCAATCGAACCTTCGACGCTATTGTTCATTGCGCTGCTATCGCCCCCCTTCCCGAATGCCAGCGTGACAGTTATCGTGCACTTCATCAAAATGTGGCCATCTGCGGAGCGGTGTGCGATTACGCATTAGCAAGCGGGTCGCGTGACATCGTATTTTTTAGCAGCGGAGCAATTTATGAGGGTACTAATCAGTTCCCTACTCGTGAAGATTCTGAAATTGTAACAAGCCTAATTTATCCAACAACTAAGCACATAGCAGAACAATACTTTGCGGCGATGTGTAGATCGCATAATTTAAATGTTACAGCTATACGACTGTTCAATCTGTATGGACCACATCAAGACTACTTTCGCAAACAGCCACCATTGATCGGCTATTTACTCACAAGCCTAATTCGAAACCAAAAAGCTGTGCTCTTCTCCACAGGCGATCAATGTCGTGATTACCTATATATTGACGACCTATTGGAATTAGTGCAAATGAGTATTAATAAAATGAACAACTGTGTCAACGGTGGACAATACTTAGCAGTAAACGCTGGCAGCGGCATTCTTGTTTCTGTAAACGAAATAATAAAAATACTAGAGGTAATATCAGGTCGTCAGCTCTGTTTAGAGCGGAAACCTGCAGCACAATACTGGGACAAGTACAGCGAGATATTCGAACGCAGAATTGCAATAGATCGAAAAGTTATTGAGAGGGAGGTCAACAAGAGAACCCAAGCATCAATTGAAAGGGCAAGCCAAGAGTTGGGGTGGACTGCAAAAGTTGATCTGCATCGCGGTTTAGATGCATGTTTTCAACATGCACAAAACATTATTACAACTTGAGAGAAAACATGAGAAACTTAATATTACCTGTTGCCGGACGTTCTTCTCGCTTCCCGGGCATGCGTCCCAAGTGGCTACTGACTATGCCTGACGGTAAGCTCATGCTAGAAAAAGCTGTTGAGGGGTTAGAAATGAGTGACTTCGGCAGAGTAATTGTTATTTGTTTAAAAGAGCATCTCGATGCTTATCTAACACAAGAGTCTCTCGAGGAAGTTCTCATGGGCATTGGACACCCCAATGTTGAACTTTGTGTACTTGAAGAACCCACAACCTCACAGTCAGAAACTGTAGCTATGGGGTTGATTCACGCTAATGTAACTGGTTCATTTTTTGTTAAGGACTGTGATAACAAATTCAATGTTCGGTGGAATGGCGGTAACGAAGTAGCGGTATTGGATTTGAATAATATTGGATTAATAGATGCGAAAAACAAAAGTTACGTGAATGCTGATGCAATGGGGAATATTTCAAACATAGTAGAAAAGCAGGTAATTAGCAATTATTTTTGCTGTGGGGGCTATGGATTCAGTAGTTCTGAGGAGTTTCTTAATCATTTTCGTGCAATAAATAGTCCACATGAAATTTTTCTCTCGCATGTTATCTACAGCATGCTTATGAAGGGAGAAAATTTTCGAATGAGCAAAGCGGATGGTTATATCGATTGGGGTACTCTACGTGAATATCGACATTATACAAGGACTTATTTAACAATATTCTGTGATGTCGACGGCGTACTATTTTACAACGGTAGTAAGTTCGGCAAGATGGGATGGAAGACGAAACCTATATCTGAAAATCTAGAGTCAATTTCTAAATTGCAAAAAGCAGGACAACTTTATTTAGTAATAACCTCAAGCCGACCAGAGACAGAAATTGAGTACATAAGGAAGCAATTGGCAGAGTTTGAAATTTATCCTAATAAATATGTAATGGGATTACCTCATACCAGAAGGATATTGGTTAACGATTATTCGGCAACAAACCCTTATCCAACTGCAATAGCAATTAATCTTGAACGAGATGAGAAAACCTTGTCGAGTATAATTAATTCAATCTAAGATTTATTATAAATTGGAAATTATATTAATCATTTAAAATAAAGAATAAAAATAAAAAAGCAAAGTTATTTTAAATAAATTAAAAACAATGCCTATGAAAATAATAATAATTAAGTAGGCTATAAAAATGGAACTATTATAAATACAAATACAGAATAGAATGCATAAAAATTTAGATGAATAAATGAATAAATTAGTAAATTAATTTAAGTATAGAAATAATAATATAGACCAGGATAAAAAATACAATAATCAAAAACAAAAATTGTATGAAAAATGGGAATAAAATATTAATATACGGGATAGTGCTTGCAATGACGGTACTTGCAGACGCGTATTCTGTAATCGCAGTAGGTAAAATTATAAACGAAAAAATAAGTCATGAATTGCTTTATTTTAGTTGTTTAGTAGTTATAATATCGGCACTTTCACATTTCCTTCAGCCGCTATTAATATTTGGGATATCTATAAAATTAAGGGAGGCTAAATTTAATTTCATATACTCGCTAAAAGACAAAAACTATTTCAGTCTGGAAAGATTAATACAAAAAGATGAAATGATTTTTCATAACTTGATTGTTAGTAATGTACAAATAATAATAAAAGTTGTTTCTCTATTAATGATATCTTTGGCTTTGATAATAAGCAGTGATCTGAAGCTACTAATTGCTATAAGTCTCATACCGTTAGTAGTGCTTTTATACAGGGCGATATTTTCAAAAAAGTTAAAATTTATTACAACGCAAATAAGCGAATCATTCCACGCCATAACAGAATTGAGAAAAGTAGGTGGCGCACTTTCTAAGGCTGCATATTATAACGCACCAAGAACATTAATTCCATATATAAACAAAATATATGAAAATTACTACTCAGGTCTAGCAAATCAAAATGCAATGTCAAACGGGTATAGAACATCTATTGAGGTATCGGCTTATTTAAGTATTTTTATATTGGCGAGTGTATATCAAAATAAAGAATTATTGAACTCATTAATAGTAATGGGATACTCTGGATTAAAGGTATTACCATTGGTTCAGCAGCTAAATTTCTATGTTAATGTAAGGAAAAATGGAGTAGAGCAGTTTGAGATTGTAATAAATAATAAGTTGAATGAAAAAAAGATAAATGAAGAGCAATTGAAAGCACTTTATGATTCAAGAAATTCAGTTTTGGTAATCAAAGGGATATCTGGATCCGGTAAGTCAACTCTTATGGATTCATTTGCGGATGAATTAAAAGCGAAAAAAATTAAATACAGTTATTATGTGCAGAATCAATATCCCTTGAGTGAAATTTTAAATGCAAAAAATTCAGGTAGGCTTAATATAAAAAATTACAGTCTTTCAGATATACTAAACGGCAAATATTCTATTGGAGAAATACAAAGAATAGCTTTTTTGTCAACTATCGAAGATGATGTTGAATATTTATTGTTAGATGAGCCTTTTAGCAGTCAATCGACAGACTATATGAAACAGATGGTAAAAATGCTTCAAGAGAAAATAGCTAGGGGTGTAAAAATAATACTAATATCACACATAGATGTAACATCAAATTTTCAAAACTTCAGTATAATAGAGTGTAACTATGATCGTAATAATTCAGGGACCAATTGATACTGAAGAGTCCTTAAATAATCTAGAGCTAAACATTAGAGCTTTCTGTAGGTTGAAATGTGTAAAAAAAATAATTGTTAGCTGTTATAAAAATGAATTTACCGAACGGATTGATCATAAAAATAGACTTGAAAGAATATATATAAAGTATAACGATGATCCTGGAACAAAAATAATCGAACCGATAAGGAGAGTGCCTTTCAATTTAGATAGGCAAATGAGAACTTCAAGTATTCCTGATTGGTTAGACATACAAGCTAACGAACCTATTTTAAAAATAAGATCTGATCTAAAGGTGACAGGCATAGGACTTTTTTTTATCAAAAATATAATTAAAAAGTGGGAAAAATTTGAAAGTAAAATATTTGTATTACCTGTTACGACTACAAACCCAAGTGACCTAAACTATCCGGCCTTACAGGTGTGTGATTGGTTTTATTTGATGAGACACTCTATTTACAAAAAGGTATTTGATGCTGAAAGAGACAAGAAATATTCATATGAGAATGAAATTTCAAATGAATCAGGCCGACTAAATTTCGGGGTTGAAAACTTCATAACAAACAGAATACTAGATGCAATTGGAATTAAAAAATACGATGATATGTGGGATTTAGACAGGGATAAATGGAATGCCGAATTTAATGATAATTTTGAAATATTACCATATATATTATGCTTTAAGAGTATTAAATATAAAAGAGTTTATAAGAATTTACTAGCTAGTCCAAAAATGAAAACCTTAAAAACTACCATGAAAGTAATTGGTTTATGAAAATATTAATTATTAAGCATGGCGCATTAGGGGATGTAGTAAGAATGTCATATTTCCCCCGTTCAATCATTGAAGAAAATGAAAATCTAAGTATTTATTGGAAAACAAGTTCTCAATCCTTAGAAATTTTAACTGGTAATCCGTATATCAAGATGGTTACAGACTCTTATGAGGATTTAAAAGATATAAATTTCGAAGTAATATACTCATTTGATGATGAAATAGAAGTGCTGAAAAGTGTAATGGAATTAAAATATAAAAGAATTGTAGGTGCTTTTATAAGAGACGGAAAGTCCGATTACACAGAAGATTCAAGTAGATGGTTTGATATGGGCTTGCTGTCAAAGTATGGAAAGGAAAAGGCTGATAAATTAAAGAAACAAAATGAGTTAACATATGGAGAAATATTTAGTGAAATAATAAATGTAAATGTGCCTGTGCCACAGGAGTATATGAACATTAAAAAAAATAAAAGCGAGAAAGCAGAGCACAATATTAATGTAGGCATAAATCCATTCGCAGGAAAGCGATGGCCATCAAAAGAGTTAGGTGTTGACCAGTTGGTTGAATTAATAAAAGAACTTTTGAAAAATGAAAAAATAATTATCTCATTATTTGGTCAGGGTGAGGATGAAAAAAAGAATTTAGATATTGGAAACCAGATTAAAAATAAACGCGTAAAAGTTGTAAATACAGAAAAATCTATTTCAATTCTGTCATATAAAATATCTCAAATGGATTATATGATAACAACTGACAGTCTTGCAATGCATCTTTCAATTTCAAACAGAATCCCGTTTGTGGCATTTTTTAATGCTACATCGGCGGCAGAAATAGACACTTATGGGTTGGGTGTAAAGATTAAGTCAACTGCAAGTGATTATTGTTCATATACAAAGAACGCAGATAGCACGACCATAACTGCAAGACGTATCTTAGAAGGCTTGAAAGAATTAGGATTAATATGTTGACAGTAGTCATACCAAATCTAAACTCGAATTTATTGTGGAAAAGAACTTTAAGCGGAATAATTAAGAATAAAGAATACATAAAGCATATCATCATTGTGGATGGATATAGTAGTGACAATTCCGGAATTGAACTTTCGAAAGAATTGGCTAAATGTAATATTAGTAGTGAAATATTATATGCTGAACCAAGGGGGATCATAGACGCAATCAGATACGGAATAAGTCATGTAAAAACTGATTATGTATTGATAAATCTTTCTGGTGACGAGTTGATCTCGATACCAAATATCAAAGAAGATAACAAGGTGGGAATTTATTATGGAGCATGCGAAATATACAATAAAGAATCAAAAAAAATTGGGCTATTTTATGAATTAAATCCGAAGGTATCGAAATACAGAATGCCTCATATAAATATGAATTCAATTATTTGGCCAATGAATTTTATGAAGTCCTCTGAGGCATTGTTAAAGGATTATAAAATTGCCTCAGATCATGCAATATTACTTGAGGCTCTTAATAAGGGTATTGATTTTATGTTCGTGCCAGAATTAAGTGCAATTTTTTATAAAGATGGAATATCATCAAATAATGAAATGTACTCTTTTGGGCTTGGGGAGGGTTTCTATATTACACTCAATTATGGTGCCGTTTTAAAAGCATGTGCATACAATATTTATAACTTAATATTCAGAAGAATTCGGTTTAATCAATTTATTCATGGTTTTAAATTTGCGAAAGGTATAAATAAATGAAAAAAACACTAATATTCGGAGTGACTGGTCAAGATGGTTCATATTTATCTGAGTTATTATTGGATAAAGGACACGAGGTAATCGGTGTAAAAAGACGGTCATCGAGCATCAATACAAAAAGAGTTGATCACTTGGAAAGTAATCACAAATTCGAATTGATACACGGTGATATAACTGATACTTCTTCTGTTTACAGTATTATAAATAAATATAAACCAGATTGTATTTACAATTTAGCTGCTCAAAGTCATGTTGGAGTTAGTTTTAATGAACCAGAATATACATCTCAAGTAGATGCAATAGGTACTTTAAGAATTTTAGAGGCAATTAAAACTTTGATTCCACATTCTAAATTTTATCAAGCTTCAACATCTGAATTGTATGGCGGACTAAGCGGAGAATTATTGAATGAAAAAACAGTTTTCAATCCGCGATCACCGTATGCAGCGGCGAAACTATACTCCTATTATCTAGTAAAACAATATAGGGAAGGCTATGGATTGAAGACTTATAATGGAATATTATTTAATCATGAAAGTCCTAGAAGAGGTGAAAATTTCGTATCAAGAAAAATAACTACTGAATTAAAAAAAATACTAAATCAGAACAGTGAATTCGTATCGTTAGGAAATCTTAATTCAGTAAGAGATTGGGGGCATGCAAAAGACTATGTGGAGGCCATGGTAATCATGTTAGAGTCTTGTTCGCCCGATGACTATGTCGTATCGACTGGCAATTGTTATTCCGTAAGAGATTTCTGCATTCAATCATTCTTAGAAACGGGTAATGTAATTGAGTTTAGCGGGGAAGGGTTAAATGAGGTTGCAACCGTTGTAGGGCATACCAGTTCAAATATAACTGATAAAAAAATAAAAATTGGTCAAACTGTTGTGCGGGTAAATGAAAAGTATTTTAGACCATTAGATGTGCCGCACTTGCATGGTGATTCCAATAAATTTAGAAATTTAACAGGTTGGATGCCTAAGTATGATTTTAAAAGCCTTGTAAATGAAATGGTAAAATTTGATGTGCGATAATAAGCTGCCATTATTAATGAAAACAGATATAAGGGCGGATATTCGTGGGAGTATGAATATATTATTTGAAAACCGAAAATTTGAAACTCATATTTTGAAAATGACTATAAGTAAACGCGGAGTTTTAAGAGGTTTTCATTATCAACCTAAGCCTCTTGAGCAGTCGAAATTGATTATTGTTTTAGAAGGAACAATTCAAGATGTTTGTTATAATATGACGAATGATGAAACTTCTTTTCATGATGTAATTTTGGGTGAGGATGAAAAGTACAATGCACTAATGATTCCGAAAAGTTTTGCGCATGCCTATTTAACCCTTAGTGATTACTCAAGGGTTTTATATTTATGTGACCAAAAATACGGTGGAGAAATTTCAATAAATCCTCAAAGAAAATACAAAAAATGGATTTTTGAGCATAAAAATATGATTATTTCAGAAAAGGATCTGCAAAATGACTAATTACGCACTTGCTTCAAATACTTGGGATTCTAGCGAGATCGACGCAATTAATAGAGTTATAAAAACAAATCAATTTACTATGGGTAAAGAGGTTTCAGAATTTGAGGATAGATTTTCGGAATTCCTTTCAATAAAACATTCAATTATGGTCAACAGTGGAAGTTCTGCTAATTTAATAGCATGTAGTTCACTGCTTCATTCTCAAAAATATCAACTTGGGACTGTGCTTGTGCCGGCTGTTAGTTGGTCTACAACTTTTTTCCCATTGCACCAATGTGGATTTAAATTAAGATTCGTTGATATTAATATAAATACCTTGAATATTGATATTTCTAAATTAGAGGAATGCCTTGACGAAAGTGTTGTGGGGGTTTGTGGTGTAAGTTTACTTGGGAATCCAGTCGGAATGGATCAATTGGCTGAGTTTGCGATGAAGCATAAACTATTCTTTTATGAAGATAATTGTGAAAGCTTTGGGGCGTCCATTTTAAATAAATATGCTGGTACATTTGGAACGATTTCAAGTCACAGTTTCTTCTTTAGCCATCATTTGCAAACGATGGAGGGTGGGATGGTTTGTACAAATGACGATAAATTGGCTAAAATTGCGCGATCTCTTAGGGCTCATGGATGGACTAGAGATAAGAAATCTGGTGATCTTTCTGAGTTCCCAAGTAATGATTTCCATAGTAGTTTCGAATTTATTTATCCAGGTTATTGTGTTCGTCCGATCGAGTTTATGGGGGCTGTTGGAAAAGAGCAACTTGCAAAATGGCCAAAAATGTATGAGGCCCGTAGGGCTAATGCGTATAAATTTAAAGAGATAACAAAAAAATTCGACGATATAATAATCACACAAGATGAATGTAATTCTAATTCTTCTTGGTTCGGTTTTTCATTAATACTTAAAAATGATGCCGAAGGAAAAAGAGAAAAACTTATAAATATATTTAAAAAATTAGGAATAGAAAGTAGGCCAATAGTAGCTGGGAATTTTACAAGACAAAAGGTAATTGAGCGATTAAATTGTGACAAAATAGGAAATTATATTATGTCAGATAGAGTGCATTTTGATGGTATTTTTGTTGGAAATGACTCTAAGGAATTGAGTGAAGAATTACAATTACTAGAAAAGGCACTTCAACAGTTTAGGTTAGAATTATGAATGTTGCATTTTCCCCATTTTATGATTCTGAACCAAATAAGGTTGAAGAAGAATATTTAAGAATTCTTGAGCATCATCATTCATTATTTGTTTCTTTCGCAATAAGAAACATAAAAGAAAGTAATTTAAATTCAGCAGTTGAGATTGGATCTTATCTAACAAACGTTGCTGTTGAATTAAGACCTCATTTGAAAAAATATATGGCAACGGAGGTCGATACTGGTAATACTCGCGATGAATACAAAAAGTGGGCATCTAAAAATGGTTTAGATGTTGGAATTAATCATATAGACTCGGATGGAATAAATATATATAGTCAAGATGGGTCTAGTGTAGGTTTGTATGATTTATTCCTTGCCAGTGAAATCTTTGAACATTTGCATTATAACCCTGTTGATGTATTCGAATCTATAAAAAAATATATAACGCCAAATGGTTTGGTGGTTGTAAGTGTGCCTAATAGGTTTTCATTAAGTAAAATATTGAATTTCTTTTCAAATAAACATCCATATATAAAATTCAATGATTTTATTAGTTCCGATAAAGTGCTAAGAAATTATGGGATACACTGGCTAGAATATAATTTGCACGATTTAGATTTTATTTTTAAAAATGCAGGTTTTCGGAGGGTAAATTATGAAACAAGAAATATAAAATACTCTAGCAAATTTAATTATTTAATAAAAAATATTGTTAAAGTCTTTTCATTCGGGTTAATATTCGATCAAATTTACAGTTCATATATTCAAGATCATGAATAAACAATATTCCATCAGAAAAAAAATATTGAGTTACGCAATGATGTCAAGAGAAGGGCATGTTGCTAGTAGCTTCTCAATTGTGGACATTTTAGTGGGTATTTTTAACTATCAGATTAAAATATACGGGCAGGCTAAAGTGGACAATCTAGTATTGTCAAAGGGCCATGCAGTTTTTGCTTTATATGCTGCTATGGCTGAATATGGTTTGCTTTTTACAGAGTCTGAAGATGCTATATGTAAAAATAATAGCCCAATGATAGGTCATGTACCTGTTTTGCCAGAGTTGGGTTTAAATTATGGAACTGGATCTTTAGGTCAGGGCTTGTCTTATGCAATTGGTGCTTCATACAGAGAACGCACTAAAGATTTTAACCCAGAATATTTTGTCATTTTAGGTGATGGAGAAATGAATGAAGGTTCATGCTGGGAAGCTATACTTTTATTAAAGAAATTCGAACTGCCTTTAAGGGTGTTTATTGATTTAAACTTAAGTTCAGAAAGGGCGCTACCAGTAAAAAATTTTATTCATTCCATTGTAGAGAATTTTGATCATGTTATCGTGGATGGACATGATCCAGACCTGCTTGTTCAGAGTTTATCTAGATGTAATAAAGATAAACCAGTCTTTTATATCTGTAATACTTTAAAAGGTTACCCCTTAGTTGAGCTATCTAGCCCAATTTGGCACCATAAAAGTCCATCCCCAGATGAATTTGGTTCATTCATAAATAAACTAGAAACTTTTTTTCAATAATTATGCGTAAAAAATTTGTTGAACTGTCAAAAAAAGAATTAATTAATAACCCTGGTTCGTATGTTTTATTGGGAGATATTGGTGTGGGGGGTTTTGTTCTTCAAGATGAATCTTTACCTGATAGAGTGATAAATATGGGAATAGCTGAACAATCTTTAGTGGGTTTTGCTGCTGGATTAGCAGATAAAAAGGCAAATATAATTGTTCATACTATTTCCCCCTTCCTTGTTGAGCGTGCTTATGAGCAAATAAAACTTAACTGTGGTTATAATCAAAAAAAATTGATCTTGATCTCTGCAAATGGACCTTTTGATTATGAAAAGCTTGGACCAACTCATCACTGTCCTGCTGATATTAACTTACTTTCAATGATTCCATATTTGGAGTTAAGAACCCCATCTACTATTGAAGAGTTTGAATCATCTTTTAATGATGCATGCAATTCTAATTTATCTTTTTATATTAGAGTTACCAGTAGATATGCTCACTCCATAAATTATACTGAATTAGAAGATGGATGGAAATTATTAAAAAACAAGAGTAATCTAAAAGTAAATAAGGCATACCTTACTACTGGTGAATCATTAAAATATTTATTAGATAACAATTTAAATATTAATGCAGATATATATTTTACTTCGAATCCTAAATCAGTAATTCCAAATATTATTAATAAGTATAGCAAGGTTTATTCTGTTGAGCCATATTTGAGAAGCGAATTTGTTAGAAGTGAATCTGTTACCGCTCAAATTGCTAGCATATTATTTGACAATAAACCAAAGAAAATCATTAAAGAAAATTTAGGTTGGGAGGATTTTGATCATGAATGAATCAGGATTGCAAAAATACATAAATAAATATTTTCTTGATCACATTAATTCTGAAAATCTTTTTTCCAAGATTGAGGAAACCAATTTCCATATATTTGGTGCAACAGGCGCGCTTGGACTTTCTTTTTTAGTTGTACTTAAGGAATATAAAATAATACCTAAGTCAATTACATTATATGTTAGACCTAATTCTAATCTAACTCAATGGATCGAATTCGGTAAATTGTTTGAGTTTTCTATAAAAATCATTAAGTCAGATTCATTTATTGATATAAACGTTAATAACATAGATGAAAACAGTACTGTTTTGTATTTGGCAGGTTATGCGCAGCCTGCATTGTTCATGAATAACCCAGGCGAGCTTTTTGATATCAATATAACTGCATTGAAAAAAATTATTAATCGGAAACCAGGATTTATTTTTTATTCCTCTACAACAGAAATATATTCTGGTTTGAGTGGTAGGATTCAGGAAGATACCCACACTTTATCTGCCCCTAGTCATCCAAGGGGGGCTTATATTGAATCCAAAAGATGTGCAGAAGCACTTCTTTATCACTGCTCAGGACTTACAAAATCTGTATCTTTCAGAATTGCATTAGCTTCCCCTCCATATTATATGAATGGAGATAAGCGAATTTTGTCAGATTTAATTTCTAAGGCCATATCGAAGAATGTTGTAGAATTAAATGGAGGATGGGATTCATTGAGACAATATCAATGGGGCCCTTTGTGTGTTTTAAAAATGTTATATATTGGTTTTTTCGGAAGTGGTAATTTATATAATATTGCCGGTGGTGAAATAATAAAATTATCTGATCTCGGTAGATCAATAGCTGACAAATTAAATGTAATATACATAGAGAATCGGACGCAGGAGATAGATGAAATTGGTGCGCCAAAGTCAGTTATTATTTCTACTGATAGACTTGAAAATGATTTAGGTTTCAAATTACCAATTGAAAAATTATCAGATTTACTTGATATTTATCTTTTGAATATAAAATGAGAATAATATCCTATTTTGGTAAGGGTGGAGGTGGTTTAAATGATTTAAAAAACCTTCTTTTAGGCTCAAATAAATTAGAATTACAAAAAAAATTTATATTGTTTACATTGTATAGATTTCAAGACCTCGAGTCTATTGCTCATGGGGTTGGTTTCGAATATATATATGCCATAGATAAAAAAAGAATTAATATTATTAATGAACTATATGCGAATTTTATTGCTTTGATTTTTCTTTGCAAAAATTTCTCAAGAATTTATGCTATTTTAATACTAATGCCTCACCCTTTGGACATTTTTATTCATTTTTTAAAAAAACTGCATAATAATAATTTATCTATCTATACAATAAGGCATAATCCCCCCGGCTTCATTCATGTAAAATCATTCCTGAGAAATAAATTTATAGTATTAATAGATAACTTAAACACGCGTAGGAGTTCAAGACTCTTCTTTTTTTCGAAAAATGTCTTGACAAAGTTTGAACAAGACCCACATTTTTCTCAAAAATGTATATTTATCGGCTTTGGTTACAATAAGTTTGGGTCTGGAGTTAATTTAAATTTATCACTTGACAGTCCTGTTAAACTTCTATTTTTTGGAAGGATACTTGACTACAAAGGATTGGATATCCTTTTGGATGCATTGCCTTTAGTAAAAAGTAATGTTAAATTAACTATCGCTGGTGTTGGTATTACGGAATCAGATAAAATAAAAATAGAGAAATTAGGTGATAAAGTTGATTTTTTTGATAAGTGGATAACTGATAACTTCGCTGATCATTTGTATTCAATCGCTAATGCTGTTGTATTGCCTTATCGTTCAATTTCACAAAGTGGTCCATTATTAAGCTCAATAGGTTATTGTGTGCCAGTGATTGGTTCAAATTTACCAGGTGTGAAAGAGTTTATTAGTCATGGGCATAACGGTTTAATTATAAGGAGTAATACAGCATTTGAGTTAGCCAGAACAATTGATGAATTTTGTTCGGATGATTTATATAAAAAATTGAAAATTAATTGTATTAATTCTATTGAAGAATTTAGTTGGGAAATGGTCTCTAAAAGACTTTTTGAAATGATTGATTGATGTACACACTTAAAGAAATAATTTGGTATGGATTTCACAGAATGCTGTGGCTTCTTTTGAGTTTCCCATCATTATATTGGAGACGCTTTTTACTCAATTTATTCGGAGCGAATGTTGGTCGAGTATCAATAATGAGTAATTTAAAAGTTATTGCTCCATGGAAGTTGGAAATAGGAAATGGTGTAACTATAAATTCAGGTGTATTTCTTGATTCAAGAGGGGGTATTTGTATTGGTGATGATGTTATGGTTGGATATAATACAGCAATACATAGTATTGGGCATAATTATCATTTAAACGGTTTTCCCGTGTTCAAAAAACAAGTTAATATTTATAAGGGTACAATCATTTATTCTCATTGCTATATTGGGCCAGGTGTTTCAATTAATGAGAATTGCACATTACTTCCGGGTACTTTTATTTTAAAAAGTACTTCCGCATCAAATCAAGTTTACACAGGAAACCCTTGCCAATTGATTAAAACCTTAGATGTTGAAATTGATAGGGGGCCACAATATAATTCAAGTCCATTGGGTTTTTAAGTGTTTTATTTAATAGGTTTTATTTTTCTTTATTTTTACTTTGTATCTGTTTTTTTTAAGTTAAAATTTTCTGGAGTATTTCATTTACTTTTGTTAACATATTTAATAATACTTATAGGGACCAGATTTGAAATTGGACCTGATTGGATGGTTTATCAGTGGATTTATGAAGATTCTTGCAAAAATTTAGAATTCCTATTTGGCCCTGGAGACTATGTTTACAATTTAATAAATTGTTTATCACTTTACTTGAATTATGGTATTCTTTTTGTAAATATAGTTTGTGCAGTAATAGTTGTTATTGGTTCATATTTGTTTGCCAAACTTTGTTACAAACCATACATATTTTACATATCGGCCTTACCTTATTATTTATACATAGTATCAATGGGATACACGAGACAGTCAGTTGCGATTTCACTATTTATGATCGCAAATTACTATTTTCTTAATAGGAAATTTCATCAAGGATTTTTTTCATTTCTGGTTGGTGTTGGTGTACATAAAACTTTATTTTTTGTTTTTATACCTTTGATGACTAGGATTTTTAAAGTCCGATATACTTTTTTTATTATTACATTACTTTTACTTTTTGTTATTTTATTCGTAGATTTCCAAACTAGTTATTTTGAATACCTTAAATTAAACTATTTGGATGGTGATATGTCATCATCTGGTGCTTTTTCAAGAACTCTTTTTTCTTTGATTTGTACATTTGCTTATTTTTATAAAGTTAAAAGAATTCTAAATAAGAATATTTCAAATTTTTTTGATTTATTTGCAATATTACCTATTGTATATATATTGTTTCTTACTTTATGGCCTGAGCAATCAACAGCGATAGACAGGCTGGGACTTTATCAATTGCCATTTAATTTTATAATAATTAGTTACATTTTTTCTTTTGCAAAAAATAAAATTTCTCTATTTAATTATATAAATTTATATTTTGTTATTAATTTATTTTACTTTTTTACATGGTTGTATATTAGTAATTTTAGGGATGCTTGGTATCCATATAAATCTTTTCTTTTTGAGTTGCTATGAAAATTTCAATAACTGGTGGTACCGGTTTTATTGGCAGAAAATTGGTTAAACATCTTTCCGAAAACGGACATCAACTTAGAGTTTTAACGAGAAAAATAAATGTATATACTAATTATTCGTATTCAGAAAATATTAGTTATATCAATGGAGATTTAATAGAAGATTTTAATTTGAATGAATTCATAGGTGATTCTGAAATTTTAATTCACTGCGCTGCTGAGTTAAAGAATGAATCAATCATGAATTCTTTGCATGTTGATGGGACAAGAAATCTAATTAATGCAGCAGCAGGTAAAATTAAAAAATGGATTCAATTGAGTAGTGCCGGAGCTTATGGGCAACCTATGAATGGCCTAATTAATGAAGAGAGTACACCGAATCCTAATGGAGTGTATGAAGTATCAAAAGTGGAATCTGATAAATTAGTTGAAAACGCGCAGAAGGAAAACCTATTTCAGACAATTATTTTGCGCCCATCAGTTGTCTTTGGTTCGGATATGCCAAACCAGTCACTTTTTTCACTTATTAAAACTTTGCAGTCGGGATACTTTACATTCATTGGTGAAGTTGGCTCTTCAGCGAATTACATACATGTTAATAATGTTGTTCACGCAATAAATTTGTGTGTTCATTGTAACCGCTCTATAAATGGGATTTTCATATTAAATCACCATTCAACTTGGGAAAACTTTATTTTTTGTTTATGTGATAACCTTGGAATTCCAAGGGTATCTAGGAGATTCCCAATATTTTACTTTAAGACATTATTGCTTTTTAAATTTCTCATCCCATTCATTCCACTTTCAAGTACTAGATTGAATGCTTTAACAACAAAGGTTATTTACGACTCTAATAAAATATATTCAGTATTGGGTTATAGTCCCATTCTATCATTTGAACAGGCAATTTCTGAATTTGTTAATGGAAGTATTGAATGAAAAAGAAAACAATTTTTAGAGTCGTTACAAATAGTGAGGCTGTCAGATGGCATATGGGAAAGTCCTTGAATTATTTAGCTAATGATTTTAGTTTAATTGTGATCGGAGACGGCGTTTCACTCAATAAAGCGCTCTTTAAAGACATTACTTGGATCGATTTAAAAATTAAAAGAAAAATTAGTCCGATTTATGATTTATATGCTTTATTCTATTTGACTTTTTTGTGTTTGAAATATAAACCAGTAATAATTCATTCTATAATGCCAAAAGCCGGTTTGATTTCTGCTATTGCTAGTTTCTGTGCCTTTGTACCTATAAGGTTACACACTTTTACAGGGCAAATTTGGGATACCAAAAAGGGGATTAAAAAAACATTATTAATTTATATAGATAAATTTATTGCATTATTAAATTCAAACTGTTTAACAGATAGTGTGTCGCAATCTAATAAATTATTTTTTAAAGGTATTTCTAAAAATAACCAACCACTTTCTGTTCTAGGTCACGGCTCACTTATTGGCGTTGATCTTTCAAGATTTGACAGGAAAAGAATATCGGAAAAATCTAAATTGACGCGTGAATCTTTAAACATTAATGAAGATGATTTCGTTATTTCTTATATTGCCAGAAAAACAATAGATAAGGGTGCCATCGATATGATCAGTATCTTTGCGCATTGCTTAGGTGTAAATAATAAATTTAAACTATTATTCATTGGTCCCGATGAGTCAGATGGATTATTGGATGACTTAAAGCTTTCTAATCCTAATTTATTTATTAATATTATTGAATTCGGAATCGTTGATAACCATGAGGAATTCCTTAATATCTCAGATGTTTTGTGCATGCCCAGTCATCGAGAAGGCTTCGGTACAGTTGTAATTGAAGCCGCTGCATTAAGTGTGCCTTGTGTTGGAACTAAAATATCTGGATTAGTTGATTCTGTCGTTGATGGTAAAACTGGGCTACTTTTTGAAAGGAATGATTTTTCTGAATGTGCAAGGCAATTGCTTAGCCTTGCAGATGATCGAGGATATCTAAATAAGTTAGGTAGAAATGCACATGATAGGGCCTCCCATTTTTTCTCTACTGATTATTTATATAAAAGTCTTTATGCATTTTATATGTCAGAAATAAATAATTTAAAGTAATTTTAATCGTGTCTGTTTTAAATCTTAATTTCAAAAAATCAACGATATTAGTGGTTGGTGATGTTATGTTGGATACATATTGGTACGGTGCGGTGGACCGCATCAGCCCCGAAGCCCCTGTGCCGGTGGTGCGCATCACCAAAGAAGAAAACCGTTTGGGTGGTTGCGCCAATGTGGCCTACAACGTGGTGAGCTTGGGCGCACATGCCAGCTTGTTGTCGGTGGTGGGTGACGATGACGCCAGCCATTTGCTCGAAGCCTTGGTGCAAAAAACAGGCATCACACCGCACTTTGGTCGCGATGCACTGCTCAAGACCACCGTGAAGTTGCGCGTGATTGGTCGCCAACAACAACTCATCCGTGTAGATTTTGAAAACACACCACAAACCGAAGTGTTGGCCTCGCAGTCAGATACTTTCAAAGCCTTGTTGCCTCAGCACAAAGTGGTGCTGTTTTCTG
>JACCDN010043671.1_pt1 | contig 25002 bp, 20 predicted proteins | sample 7441691 | NCBI WGS metagenome assembly JACCDN01 (sample SAMN15323439, study PRJNA562643) | freshwater metagenome | isolation source: river surface water | place: USA:Blue River Watershed | collected 2017-08-16 | reverse complement strand
TGTGAGGACACAGTAATAGGCAACACAACCGTGGGCAGCGATGGCTCAGTCTTTATACAGATGGGTAGTTTCAGCTCGGACGGAAGCACCAAATTGGGAACCACGGCGACCGGGTTGGGGGCTGTATTTAATCAAGACGAAGAAGATCGCTTCTGAGGAGATAGCTGTCAACTGAGAATTATTTATTTGCTTGTTGCAAATTTAACTGCGACCTAAGCCAATTGGCGCAGGTGCGCGCATAACAATTTTTGTAAATAATCGGTCATAAACTGGAATTCTTTGAATTCTTTCAGACAACGGATCAGTATTACTTTGAAACGCTGAATCTAGCTTTTCCCAATCTTCATCAGTCAATAATTTCAGAGCTTCTGGGATGATGAGTGTATCCTCACGATTCATATGATCCATGTAAAAGTCGATGTAATTCAATGCTTCTTTTTCAAACTCTTGACGGCGTGATTCACCTAACATTTCCCATGCGGCAAGTAAATGTTGCAACTCGCGAACGGCTGGTTCACCTGTCTCGTGATCTTTTTCGAGTTTTTCAATGACAGCAGCACACTGAGCCGAACGAGCTGCTAGAGGCGGGAACAAAAGAGTTGACTCTTTGATGTGATGTTGTTTTTCAGGGATTTCATCAATATAAAAAAGCATGGCCCTCATGACATCAAAAAAAGCTTCGGGACTATTTTGAGGGCCGCGTTTTATCATCATCCTTATAGATTGCAATACTGAAGACAATGACGCGTGTTCTTCATTGATGATTCGTATGCTGATGTGCTGCATGTTTAACTCCTCGGTTATATAGATTGAATTGAAGTGTTTGTCATAACAGGTGTGAGTAAAAAATTTATCAGATCGGAAACCTTTTTAATTTTTTCGCCAAATGGGAGTGTCCCTGCACCTCTGAAGAAAAGCCCTTTTTTCATATCTCCTTCCAATGCGTGACTCAATTGCTGATCAATGCAAAACTGACCGATGTTTGAATCGCCATCACGCAAGCCACAATGCTGTAAGCAGTCAAACGACATATTGCACTTGTTTTTTTGATGAGCTCTTTCTTGAAGAATTGGCAATATGCGCAAATACTTATCTAACCACGGCGTTCGAACCGCTCGAGCGGGTAGTCCTGCAACACTTAAAAATTCAACTATGTCCTGCGGTCTAGCTTGAGCCAAAATTTCCTTAAAACCCTGTGAAGCATCGCACTCTTGAGTGACTGCAAACGCTGTTCCTAGTTGGACGCCGCTTGCGCCCATGCTTTGAAGACGCAAAATCTCAGCGTGACTATTGATACCGCCAGCAGCGATAAGTGGTATCTGCTGTTCAATGCCTGAAGCTTTGAAAAATTCAAGAATTTGAGGAATCGCAACGTCGAACTCAAAACGTGAATCGCGAAGATCAGCTACCTTTGCTGCCCCTAAATGACCGCCTGCTAATCTGGGATTTTCAATGATGATGGCATCTGGTAATCGTCCTTTCTTTTCCCACTTCCGAACAAGAAGTTGAACACCACGCGCATCTGAAAGAATCGGGATCAATGCAAGCTCTGGATGATCTTTTGTTAGCTCAGGGAGATCTAGTGGCAGACCTGCTCCAACAACCAGTGCATTTGCCCCACTTTCGATAGATTGTTTGATGTAGCCCTCATAGGCACTTAGCGCTTTCATGATATTGACGGCTATCCAGCCTTGACCATTCGAATTAAACTTGGCAGTTTTAATTTCGCGGTCAAGCCCTTCAAGGTTTGCAGCATCAATTTGAGCCCGCGCATCGGGCTCTTTATCCAAATGACCTGTTCTCATCATCAAATCGGCATGGCGGCGCCGTAAATCAACTGAGGAAATAGTTCCCATACCACCTAATTTGGCAACTGCAGATGAAAGGCCGGAGGCTGAAACACCAACGCCCATGCCCCCTTGAACTATTGGTAATAGTGTTTTACCCTTAATAATTAGTGGCTTCAAACCTGCAGCTTCAGTCTGGTTTAACCAATAAGTTGTGTCTGAGGTCATAAGAAGTCTCCTTGAGATGCTGAGTCTTCTTAATGGCTTTGCGATGCTATGGGTTCAAACATTGGAAACAGGAGATTGTTTTCAGTATGAATGTGTTCTATGAGATCTTCAGTCAAGCGCGCAGTTCCAGCATAGAGGGCTTGCCATGTATTGCATGCGCCGACTGGTGGTTGGTGGTTAGACGTTAAATTAGCTAGTTTTTCGAGCTGCGTTCCGTGGTTCACATGTTCGTGCCTCATCATGCTGATCGGGTGCACCACCATAGGGTTGACTTCTTGTTTGAGCATAGGGAACAGGATCTGCTCCTCTTTTGCCATGTGGTCCAGCAGTTCTTGTTCCATGGCTTCTAGGTGGACGGCTAGGCCTTGAGGTACTTGGGGATGATCCCGGTGCACGGCCTCGACGCGGCGCGCCATTCGGATTAGCTCGGTAAGTTGTTGCCGATGCACCTCGTGGTAGCGCTGCAGGATGTGGTCTATCAGTTCCCCGGGCGTGGGGGCCTTTGTTAGTTCGGCCTTGTGCTCCAGCGCCTGGATGGCTTGTATCACCAGCTCGGTGTCTAGCCCTTTGTCGGCACAAGCTTTGGCAAGGGGCTGTTGTCCGCCGCAGCAAAAGTCGAGCTTGAGCTTTCGAAAAATGGCGGTCGCACCAGGAATCTGGACGGCGATCGAGCCAATGCTTTGTTGGGACTGGATGGGTAAGGTCATGGTATTTCCTTTAAAGATTCTTTTGAAATGAATCTATTATGCATTAAGATTCATCTGGTCTGAATGTTTGCCATGATGATCTTCAGGTTTTTGCCGTGCCCTGCGCTGGTATTTGGACGCCAAATGAAGTCAGCTGTTGGATTTGTCTGGAGAATTGATATGGATTTTTTGCCATCGCCTCAAGCACGCCAGTGGCACGCACGCCTACAGGCCTTTATGGACCGCTATTTGTTGCCATACAACGCAGCGTGGCATCAGTGCGTGAAAGACGACGTGTTCCCACCGCCCTTTGTTGACGACCTGAAAGTGCTGGCAAAGGAAGAAGGCTTGTGGAATATGTTTCTGCCGAACCTTAAGGCAAGCGAGCCCGGCACGGGGCTGAGCCACCTGGACTATGCCCCGCTGGCGGAAACGATGGGTCGTTTGCCTTGGGCTGCCGAGGTCTTCAATTGCAACGCGCCCGACAGCGGCAATATGGAACTGCTGCACCGCTTTGCCAGCGATGCCCAAAAGCAAACCTGGCTCGCGCCCTTGTTGCGCGGCGAGATCCGTTCGGCCTTTGCCATGTCCGAACCCGATGTAGCTTCGTCTGATCCGACCAACCTGCAAACCACACTGCACTCTGATGGCAACGACTGGGTTGTAAGTGGCCGCAAATGGTTTATCACCGGTGCCGCACATCCTCGCTGCCAATTACTGATCGTGATGTGCCGAAATGAAAATGCATCCGACCAGCCCGCACACCTGCAACACAGCATGGTGCTCGTGCCACTGAACACCCCGGGTGTCGAGGTGGTGCGCAACATCCCGGTGGTGCACCACCGGGCTCCTGAAGGTCATTGCGAAATCGTGTTCCGCCAAGTGCGTGTGCCCAAAGATCATTTGCTGGGCGCATGGGGGCAGGGCTTTGCTATGGCGCAAGCGCGGCTAGGTCCCGGGCGGGTGCACCACTGCATGCGGACTATCGGTCAGTGCGAGCTAGCGCTGGAGATGGCCACCGAACGAGCTCTAGAGCGCAGCACTTTTGGCAAGCATTTGTCTGACCAGTCCAATGTGCAGGACTGGTTGGCCGAGTCCAGGCTGGAGATTGATCAGGCACGGCTATTGGTGCTCAAGGCCGCATGGATGCTGGATTTCGGTCAGGCACCTGTAGCCGACCTGCGAGCCCAAGTGTCGGCGATCAAGGTCGTGGCGGCACGGCTGCAAACTCGCGTGGTCGACCGCGCCATGCAGGTCTTTGGGGCTATGGGCCTGTCGCCCGACACGCCTCTGGCGTATTTCTGGACCTGGGGCCGCGCCATGCATCTGATGGACGGCCCCGATGAAGTCCATTTGCGCACCGTGGCTCGGCACGAGCTGCAAAAAGCGCGTGAGCGCATGGGACAAACCGCAGCCTACTTCACCACCCCCGAACAAATGTCCGCACAGCCTCACCTATCCGCTTGATGCATGGCTACATCCATTTTTTGAAGGAAAACCCAAATGAATCAACTCGCTGAATTCTCTCAATTGACAGACGCATTTCCGTTTTTGTCTCCTCAACCTATCAGCACCGATGTGCTGCGCGAAAAGTACCTCAAGCATGGTGAAACGACCATCAACGAGATCTATGACCGCGTGGCCCGTGCCCTGGCCAGCGTTGAAAAACCTGAGCTGCAGGCCGAATACGAAGCCCGATTCCGTCGCAACCTGGACGCTGGCGCCATCGGTGCGGGTCGCATCATGAGCGCGGCGGGCGCAGGTATCCAGGCCACTTTGATCAACTGCTTTGTTCAGCCGGTGGGCGACTGTATCCAGGGTGTGGACGAAGACGGCTACCCTGGCATTTACGAAGCACTGCGCGAAGCCGCCGAAACCATGCGACGTGGCGGCGGCGTGGGCTACGACTTCTCGCGTATCCGCCCCAAGGGTGCGTACGTCAAAGGCACGGCATCCATCGCATCCGGTCCCTGTAGCTACATCAATGTGTTTGACCAGTCTTGTGCCACGGTCGAAAGCGCCGGTGCGCGGCGTGGTGCGCAAATGGGTGTGCTGCGCATCGACCACCCCGATGTACTCGAATTCATCACCGCCAAGCGCACGCCGGGCCGTTGGAACAACTTCAATGTCTCTGTGGGCGTGACCGATGCTTTCATCAGCGCTGTCCAACGAGGCGCCGACTGGGAGCTCGTGCACTCGTCTGAGCCGGGGGCCAAGCAGATCCAGCAAGGCGCACACGCCCGAGCCGATGGCCAATGGGTTTACCGTACGGTGCCTGCCCGTGAACTGTGGGACACCATCATGACATCGGCCTACGACTTTGCCGAACCTGGTATCCTGTTTCTAGATCGCATCCAGACTGACAACAACCTGCGTTCGGTCGAGTCGATCAACGCAACCAATCCCTGCGGCGAGCAACCCCTGCCGCCTTACGGCTGTTGCGATCTGGGCCCAATCATCCTTCCGAAGTTTGTGCACCATGCCTTCAACCATGGTGGAGCGGCTAGCTTTGACTTTGAAGGGTTTGCACAAAGTGTGGTGCTGCAAGTGCGTGCACTCGACAACGTGCTCGATCTGACACACTGGCCGCTTGCCCAACAACAGCAAGAGGCACAAGCCAAGCGCCGCATTGGCGTGGGCTTTACGGGGCTGGGAGATGCGCTCGTCATGCTGGGTCTACCTTACAACTTAATCGAAGGCCGAAATATGGCTCAGCGCATTGCCGAGTGCATGCGCGATGCGGCTTACACCGCATCAATTGACATTGCGAAAGAGAAAGGTGCCTTTCCTCTGTTGGATGTTCATACTTTCTTAGCTGAGGGTACCTTTGCTAGCCGCTTACCCGACGCCATCAAGGCCCAAATTAGACTGCACGGCTTGCGCAACAGCCACCTGCTCTCGATCGCGCCTACTGGCACCGTGAGCTTGGCTTTTGCCGACAACGCATCCAATGGCATCGAACCAGCCTTCAGTTGGACCTACACCCGGAAAAAGCGAGAAGCCGACGGTACTCGTAGCGAATACGAAGTGCAGGACCACGCTTTTCGGCTGTACAAAGCGCTAGGTGGTGACACATCTAAGCTGCCACCAGCCTTTGTAGGTGCGCTAGAAATGAGTGCGCAAGACCACATTGCAATGATGCAGGCAGTGCAGCCGTACATCGACACCTCAATTTCCAAAACGGTTAACGTTGCCGCTGACTACCCCTACGAGGACTTCAAAAACTTGTACATGCAGGCTTGGGGGGCGCGCCTTAAGGGCCTAGCCACCTACCGACCCAACAGCATTCTGGGAGCAGTGTTAGAAGTCAAAACTGAAAAATCCGCTGTAGCAGCTCACCACAGCACTGCTACGTTCGCCCCCTCCGCCACCATGGTGGACCCGATGCGCGTTGTCATCGAAAGCCGTCCGCTGGGAGCGCTCGACGCCGTGGCCGAAAAAATTGAATACTGGACCAGCGAAGGCGCAAAGTCGCTTTACTTGATCGTGTCTTTCCTCCCAATGGCGCGCTGCGAAGACGGGGGCACAGTGGAACGAGCCATTGAATTTTTCATGCCTGTGGGTCAAAGTGGCGAATCGCAGCAGTGGATCACGTCAAGCATGCGACTGCTGTCACTAGCGGCACGAGGAGGCTTTCTGGAGCGCGCCCTATCAGATATGAGAAAAGTAGCTTGGGATCGCGGACCAGTGCGTTGCGGCTCCAAAGTGCGCGAAGACGGATCCAGCGTGCCGCTATGGCACGACTCCGAAGTTGCCGCCATAGCATGGTCCATTCAGAACATTCTGGACCTGCGATCCCAGCGTCAGCTCAACGCCAAACAGCAGACGCTTCCACTGGGTGAAATTAAAAACCCTACAACTGCCGCTTCAGCCAGCGCAGTGTTGGCCGGAAAAAAGTGCGCCGACTGCGGTGCGCATGCTGTGATCAAGAAAGACGGTTGCAACTACTGCACAGCATGCGGGTTTGTTGGGGCCTGTGGTTGAGGCTGAGCGTTGCCAGCAGGCGCAAATTCATGCATAGGCGCGGTTCGTTGCTTATAAAATGCATCTTTCATGCACATTTAAGGCCGACGCCTCTAAAACCAAGACTTCACAACCATGCGACTGACCCAATGGACCGATTACAGTTTGCGCGTACTGATGTATTGCGCGCAATGTGAGTCGCTGCAAACTGTGGCGACCATACAAGCCATTGCTGATCAGCACGGCATCTCCAAAAGCCACCTTACTAAGATTGTGATGACGCTGGCGGCTGATGGTTATTTGCTGACAAGCCGGGGTCGGGGCGGAGGCATTCGGCTAGGGCGACCTGCAACGCAGATCGTGCTGGGTGATGTGGTGCGCAAGACCGAAACCGATTTTCAGATGGTCGAGTGCTTTCGTGATGCGCCCAGCAGTTGCGCATTGATGCCAGCCTGCTATTTGAAGCAAATCTTGGCTGAAGCCCTAGATGCGTTTTTAGCCAAACTAGACGGGGTCACTTTGGCTGATTTGATGAACATCACTCAAGAGCGATTGCCGGGCTTTCAAGCACTTACGTTTCAGCCTAAAGCGTTAAAAGTGAAAGCATGAAACACACAGCATCTCTGTCAGCCAAGCTGGTGCGCGTAGGGGCGGGCTTGTTGGTTGTCGTGCTGATCTCGATTGGCCTGACCTTATGGGTGACTTGGAAGCTTAGCGGAGGAGCTGCTGCTTTGAACGAGGCTGGGCGCATGCGCATGCAGACATGGCGTCTGACCAGTGGGGTACAGGCGCAGTTATCTGTTTCTGAAATTGAGAAATTGACTCGTGAATTTGACCGCAGCATGCAGGTTCTCAAAGATGGTGATGCAACGCGGCCACTTTTTGTGCCTTGGAATGATGTCGTTCACGAGCAATACAGCAAGGTCGAAGACTTGTGGCGTGAACAGAAAAGTCTCTTCATGTCTCAACCTGCGCTTGACCATGCCAGTCTGGTGCTGCGCGCCAACACTTTTTTGGTGGCGATTGACAGTTTCGTCTTGTCCATCGAAGACCAGATGACGGGATTGACGGCAATACTCAACCTCTTTCAGTTCGTGATGATGGCGCTAGCGGTTGGTGGCGCGGTCATCATGCTGTACACGGGTTATATGTTTGTGATCAACCCGTTGAGCCAATTGCGCGATGGATTACACAAGATTGAGTCGGCCAAGTTTTCGGTTCGAGTCGATGTATCCTCGAACGACGAATTTGGTCAAGTGTCATCAAGTTTTAATCGCATGGCGGCAACTTTGCAGTCTTTGTACGGTAATTTGGAAAGTCAGGTTGCTACCAAGACTCAGCGTATTGCGGCGCAAAAGGAGCGACTTGAAGCGCTGTATGGCGTGAGCGTCTTTCTGGCGCAGACCAATGATTTGACCGCATTGACTCACGGGTTTGTGCAAAGGGTGCGACTGATGATGCGAGCCGATGCGATGGCTCTGCGTTGGTCGGGCGAAGATCCTAGCAAATCGCTGTTGCTGGCGACGGACGAATTCCCAGAATTCATGCAGGAAGAAGAGAAATGCCTGATGGCGGGGGTTTGCGCCTGCGGCCAACCCCAGTCTGATGCCCGCATACGCGTGATCCCGATCATGAACAGTGATGTGGCTCCATTGCAGCACTGCTCGCGCATGGGCTATGTTGGCATGATTTCTGTGCCTGTGCGCATGCACCACAAAGTGCTAGGAGAGATTAATCTGTTCTACAAAAACCAGATCAGCCTTCCAGCGGAAGAGTTGGAGCTGATGGACACTCTTGCCAGTCACCTCGCCACAGCGGTTGAGGGTTTGCGCGCGGTGGTGTTAGAACGGGAGGCGGCCATATCGGGTGAGCGTGCTTTATTGGCCCGCGAGTTACATGACTCGATTGCTCAGTCTCTGGCATTTCTCAAAATTCAAGTGCAGCTTTTGCGCACCGCCATGGCTAAAAACGATGTCGAAAAAACAGCATTGGTCTTGGGGGAACTCGACAGCGGACTCAAGGACAGCATTGCCGATGTGCGAGAGTTGTTGGTGCATTTTCGCACCCGAGCTCAGGCTGATGACATTGATCTGGCCGTGCGGGAGACTTTACAAAAATTCCAACACCAGACAGGACTGAAGGTTAGCCGCAAGGTGATCGGAGAGAGCTTGCCTCTACCGCAGGATGTGCAGATCCATGTGCTGCATGTTTTACAAGAGGCGCTGTCCAATGTTCGCAAACATGCTGGGGCGCGAAGCGTCGAGATTGAAATCCACAAAGGCGAAATCTGGCGCTTTGTGGTCCGCGACGACGGCGCAGGTTTTGACGAAGGCGGCCAGCGCACTGAACTGCAGGTGGGGCTGAAAATCATGCGCGAGCGCGCCCAGCAGATTGGCGCAACGGTGACCGTGGACTCAGTCATTGAGCAAGGCACTGTGATGACCTTGCGAGTGCCCACGCTCCAAACGCCCCCGTCTAAAACCAAACCGGCAGCGATCCTGTCCTCTTTCAAATGATCGAACCCATTGAACTTTTGGTGGTCGATGACCACACCTTGTTTCGCCGAGGTCTGATGGCCCTGCTATCGCAGGACGAGCGCTTTCGCATCGTGGGCGAGGCCGGTGATGTGGGTGAGGCATTGCGCGTGCTGGCCACAACTCGGCCACATATGTTGCTGCTGGACAACCACCTACCAGGTGTTAAGGGGGTGGATGCCATTGGATCGCTTAAAGAGGCAGCCCCTGATTTACGCATTCTGATGCTCACCGTAAGTGAGGACGAGGACGATTTGTCCCGAGCCCTGCACAACGGGGCCGATGGTTATTTGCTCAAAACCGCTGAATCGGACCAACTGTGCGAGGCACTTGTAAAGGTGAACGAAGGTCATTCGGTCATCAGTCCTACCATGCTGAACAAATTAGTGTCTGGATTGCGCCACCCTGCTGTTGCGCCCACGACACCTGAAAATCCTTGCATCGCGAAATCACCATTGCAACTGCTAGACATGCTCTCGCCCCGCGAAAAAGATATCTTTATCCTGGTAGCCCAAAGCCTGAGCAACAAGCAAATTGCACGTGATCTGGACATCGCCGAGACCACTGTGAAGATCCACATTCAGCATATCTTCAAAAAGATGACGCTGAATTCCCGAGTTCAGATCGCGATTTTTGCGGCAACAAACGGAATCGTTTGATATTCATCAATTTTGATAGTTCCAAAGGAGGATGAAGATCAATCTTCATCCTCCTTTTGCTTGGGGGTAGATAAGCTTCAGATGGATACCCAAGGCTTGCCAAAAAAACCACACTCAATGCATGAGTTTGGAGAATACAAATGGCAAGTGATCTGGTTCAACAGCGAAAAGCATGGTCGGTGCTGATTGTCAGCACCCTGGCATTCACGGTTTGCTTCATGGTTTGGATGATGTTTGGTGTGATCGGGGTACCCATCAGGAAAACCCTGGACCTCAACGCCACGCAATTCGGTCTGTTGATGGCCATGCCGGTACTGACCGGCTCGCTGGTGCGGGTGCCGCTGGGCATCTGGACTGACCGCTATGGCGGTCGCATCGTGATGACGGTGCTAATGGCGCTGACAGTACCGGCCATCTGGCTCATGTCCTACGCCACAGCGTATTGGCATTTTCTGGTCATCGGCCTGTTTGTGGGCCTGGCAGGTGGCTCGTTTTCGGTGGGCACGCCGTATGTGGCGCGCTGGTTTCCAAAACACAAGCAGGGCATGGCCATGGGCGTGTACGGCGCGGGCAACTCGGGCTCGGCCGTCAATAAATTTGTGGCCCCAGTCATACTGGTGGCCTTTGGCTGGACGGCGGTGCCGCAGGCTTATGCAGCCATCATGGCGGCCACGGTGGTGCTCTTCTGGTTGTTCAGCCACAGCGACCCGGCACACCTGGTGCCCAGTCAGGTCTCGTTCACCGACCAGCTAAAGGCGCTCAAAGACCCCCGCGTGCTCAAGTACTGTCAGTATTACAGCATCGTGTTTGGTGGTTATGTCGCCCTGGCATTGTGGATGGTGCAATATTACATCGGCGAATACGGCCTAGACATCCGTTTAGCCGCTTTGCTGGCGGCTTGCTTCTCGCTGCCCGGTGGCGTGTTGCGCGCGGTGGGCGGCGTGCTAAGCGATAAATACGGCGCGCACAACGTCACCTGGTGGGTGCTGTGGGTCAGTTGGATCTGCCTGTTCCTTCTGTCTTACCCCCAAACCGAATTCACCATCGCAACCGTGACTGGTCCCAAAACTTTTGTGATCGGACTGAACGTATACGCCTTCACTGGTTTGATGTTCATCTTGGGCATCGCTTGGGCCTTTGGCAAAGCAAGTGTCTTCAAGTACATCGCCAACGACTACCCCGGCAACATCGGTGCCATCAGCGGCATCGTGGGGCTGGCCGGTGGTCTGGGCGGTTTTGTCTTACCCATCCTGTTTGGTGCGTTGGTGGACCTGACCGGCGTACGCAGCAGCGCCTTCATGCTGATGTACGGCGTGGTTTGGGTCTCGCTCATCTGGATGTACTGGACCGAAGTGCGCCAGACCGACGTCATGGGGTCAAGCGCAGTGATTGCTGCACCAGCCGATCAGCGCACCTGAACCATTCTGAAGGAATCAAAATGAACAATTCTTCCAAACAAACTGAAGGCAGCTCGACCGACATTGGCGACTGGCGTCCCGAAGACGAAAAATTCTGGGAAACAACCGGCAAGCGCATCGCTTACCGCAACCTTTGGATCTCGGTACCTGCGCTTTTGTGCGGCTTCGCCATCTGGGGCATGTGGGGCATCATCACCGTGCAGATGCTCAACCTGGGCTTCCCGTTCAGCCAGGCCGAACTGTTCAGCCTGACAGCCATCTCGGGCCTAGCGGGCGCGACCATGCGCATTCCCGCTTCGTTTTTGATTCGCTTGTCCGGTGGGCGCAACACCATTTTCTTGACGACCGCCATGTTGCTGGCCCCGGCCATAGGCACGGGGATCGCCTTGCAACACCCTGAGTGGCCCTTGTGGGTGTTCCAGCTCATGGCCTTGTGGTCGGGCGTAGGCGGCGGCAACTTCGCCAGCTCCATGTCCAATATTGGCACCTTTTTCCCAAAGCGCTTGCAAGGCACGGCGCTGGGCCTTAATGCAGGGTTGGGCAACTTTGGCGTGACGACCATGCAGATCGTCATTCCGCTGGTCATGACCGTGAGCCTGTTTGGCGGCTTGGGAGGAGAGCCCACGACGCTGGTCAAAGACAGCGGGTGGATTTTCGGCAAGATCGCCGCAGGAACGCCCACCTGGATACAAAACGCGGGCTTTGCCTGGGTACTGTCGCTGGCGCCTTTGTCAGTGATCTGCTTTTTTGGCATGAACAACCTGACCACCGTCTCTCCTAACATCGGCGGCACCATCCCCGCCTTTTTGAAAATCATCTGGCTGTACACCTTGTCATTTGTGCCCGCAGGTCTTGGCTTGTATTTGTACCTGCCTGCACCCAGCGGCCTGGGCGTGCTCAACATGTGGCTGGCCATGCCGCTCATCATCGTGAGCACTTTGATGGTGATGAAGCTCACCGCCTTTGGCACCATGAAGGACAACATCGCTGCCCAGTTCTCGATCTTCAAGAACAAGCACACCTGGGCCATGACGATGCTCTACATCGTCACTTTCGGGAGTTTCATTGGCTTTTCGATGGCCTTGCCTTTGTCAATCACGGTGATCTTTGGCATCAGCCATGTACCTGATGCCAGCGGCGTGTTGCAGCACACGCTCAAAAACCCCAACGCGCCTTCGGCCCTGACCTACGCCTGGATCGGACCCTTTGTGGGCGCGTTGGTGCGACCTATTGGTGGCTGGCTGTCGGACAAAACCGGCGGCTCTATCGTCACGCAATGCATTTCGGCGGTGATGGTGTTTGCTTCAGGTGCGGTGGGTTATGTCATGTGGCTTGCCTACCAGTCAGCTACGCCCGAGCAGTACTTTTTGATGTTCATGCTGCTGTTTGTTTTGCTGTTCACAGCAAGCGGCATTGGCAACGGCTCGACCTTCCGCAGCATTGCTGTGATCTTTGACCGCCAACAAGCCGGCCCCGTGCTGGGCTGGACATCGGCTGTGGCTGCGTACGGCGCTTTCATTGCGCCCGTGGTGATTGGCCAGCAGATCAAGGCAGGCTCGCCCGAGGTGGCGATGTACGGCTTTGCAGTGTTTTACGCACTGTGTCTCTTACTTAACTGGTGGTTTTACCTGCGCGCCGGTGCAGAGATCCGTAACCCCTGACACCACCTGAATACTGTTTACAAACGGGGCTGATCCAGTCCCGCTGAATTGGAGAAAAAGATGAGCCATTTTCTAGACCGACTGAATTACTTCACAAACCCTAAGGAGCCCTTCTCGGGCAGGCACGGTGTCACCACCGGCGAAGACCGCACTTGGGAGGATGCCTACCGCGACCGCTGGGCCCACGACAAAATCGTACGCAGCACGCACGGCGTAAACTGCACCGGCTCGTGCTCGTGGAAAATCTATGTCAAGGGCGGCATTGTCACCTGGGAAACCCAGCAGACCGATTACCCGCGCACTCGCGCAGATTTGCCCAACCACGAGCCGCGTGGCTGTGCGCGAGGCGCTTCTTATTCTTGGTATTTGTACAGCGCCAACCGCGTCAAGTACCCGATGATCCGCGCCCGTTTACTTCAGCACTGGCGCGCTGCGCTGGCCGTGGCCAAGAGCCCGGTAGACGCCTGGACCAGCATCGTGCAAAACGAAGACGCCCGTCGCGAGTGGCAGCAGCAGCGCGGGCTGGGCGGCTTTGTGCGCAGCACCTGGGACGAGGTCAACCAGCTCATTGCCAGCGCTAACGTCTACACCGCCAAGCAATACGGACCGGACCGTATCATCGGTTTCTCGCCCATTCCTGCCATGTCAATGGTCAGTTACGCCGCAGGCAGCCGTTACCTGTCACTCATTGGCGGCGTTTGCATGAGCTTTTACGACTGGTATTGCGACCTGCCACCCGCCAGCCCACAAGTCTGGGGTGAGCAGACCGATGTGCCTGAATCGGCCGACTGGTACAACTCGAACTTCATCATTGCCTGGGGATCCAACGTGCCGCAAACGCGCACACCCGATGCCCACTTCTTCACCGAGGTGCGCTACAAGGGTGCCAAGACCGTGGCCATCACGCCCGACTATGCCGAGATCAGCAAGCTGGCCGATTTGTGGATGCACCCCAAGCAGGGCACCGATGCGGCCATCGCCATGGCCATGGGCCATGTGATCCTGAAAGAGTTTTACTTCGACAAGCGCAGCGCCTACTTTGACGACTATGTGCGACGCTACACAGACATGCCCAACTTGGTGCAGCTAGAAGAACGAAACTTGCCTGATGGCCGTAAGGTCATGGTGCCTGGTCGCTACCTGCGTGCCAGCGACTTCAATGGCAAGCTGGGCCAGGACAACAACCCCGAGTGGAAAACCGTGGCACTGGATCAGAACGACCGTGTGGTTTTGCCCAATGGTTCAATCGGTTTCCGCTGGGGTGCTGAAGGACGCAGCGACGCAGGTAAATGGAATCTGGAAAACAAAGAGGCGCGAGGCGACAACGAAGTTAAGCTCAAACTGAGCCTGATGGAAGGTGAAGGCAGTGACTACGAGGTTGGCGAGGTGGCTTTTCCGTATTTCGGCGGCATTGATACCCCCAACTTCAGTGCCAACAAGCAGGCCAGCGCTGTGGACGATGTACTGGTTCGCCATGTTCCCGTGCGCCGCGTCAAGCTGGGCAAGGCCGGTGAAGAGCGCTACGCATTGGTGGCTACGGTCTTTGACCTGACTGCTGCAAATTATGGCGTGGCCCGTGGTCTGCCCGGCGAAAACGCCGCCACCAGCTACGATCACGACACCCCGTATACACCTGCTTGGCAGGAAAAAATCACAGGCGTGAAGCAGGACCAGGTGATCGCCGTGGCCCGCCAGTTTGCCGACAACGCGGACAAAACCCGTGGCAAGTCCATGGTCATCATCGGCGCAGCCATGAACCACTGGTACCACAGCGACATGAACTACCGAGGCATCATCAATATGCTGATGATGTGTGGCTGCATTGGTCAAAGCGGCGGCGGCTGGGCCCACTATGTGGGCCAGGAAAAGCTGCGCCCTCAGACCGGTTGGACCCCGCTGGCTTTTGCCTTGGACTGGGTTCGCCCACCGCGCCAGATGAACAGCACCAGCTTCTTTTATGCGCACACCGACCAGTGGCGCTACGAACGTTTGGGTGTGGAAGAGATCCTCTCTCCGCTGGCCGACAAATCCAAGTTCGGTGGCAGCATGATCGACTACAACGTGCGTGCCGAACGCATGGGCTGGCTGCCCAGCGCACCGCAGTTGCAGACCAACCCGATGAAAGTAGTCAAGGATGCGCTAGCCCAAGGCATGGACCCCAAAGACTATGCGGTCAAGTCCCTAAAGGACGGCAGTCTCAAGATGAGCTGCGAAGACCCGGACCACCCGCTCAACTGGCCGCGCAACATGTTTGTCTGGCGCTCTAACATTCTGGGATCTTCAGGGAAGGGACACGAGTATTTTCTCAAGCACCTGCTGGGTACTTCACACGGTGTGCAAGGCAAAGACTTGGGTATCGAAGATGCCAAACCAACCGAAGTGCACTGGCACGACCAAGCCCCTGAGGGCAAGTTGGACCTTTTGGTGACGCTGGACTTTCGCATGAGCACGACCTGCCTGTATTCGGACATCGTGCTGCCCACCGCCACCTGGTATGAGAAGAACGATCTCAATACCAGCGACATGCACCCTTTCATCCATCCGCTGTCCACCGCTGTGGATCCAGCTTGGCAAAGCAAGAGCGACTGGGAGATTTACAAAGGGTTTGCTAAAGCCTTTAGTGAAGTGTGTGTGGGCCATCTAGGCGTCGAAAAAGAATTGATGCTCACACCACTCATGCATGACACGCCTGCCGAGCTGGCACAAGCCTTTGATGTGAAAGAGTGGAAAAAAGGCGAGTGCGAACTGATTCCAGGCAAAACCGCACCACAAATCTCAGTGGTTGAGCGCGATTACCCTAACACCTACAAACGCTTCACCGCGCTTGGCCCTTTGATGGAAAAAGCGGGCAACGGAGGCAAGGGTATTGGTTGGAATACCGCCGACGAGGTGCACCAACTCGGGGAGCTCAATGGCAAGGTGCGTGCCGAAGGCGTGACCAAGGGCATGCCCAACATCAGCACCGACATCGATGCTTGCGAGGTGGTGCTGCAGCTGGCCCCCGAGACCAACGGCCATGTAGCCGTCAAGGCTTGGGAGGCACTCTCCAAAATCACCGGACGCGACCACACGCACCTGGCCTTGCACCGCGAAGATGAAAAAATTCGTTTTCGCGACATCCAGGCCCAGCCGCGCAAGATCATCAGTTCTCCCACCTGGTCGGGCCTGGAGAGCGAAAAGGTCTCGTATAACGCGGGCTACACGAATGTGCATGAGTACATTCCGTGGCGCACGCTCACTGGGCGCCAGCAGTTCTATCTGGACCACCCTTGGATGCTGGCTTTTGGCGAAGGCATGACCAGCTACCGGCCACCCGTGGACCTGAAAACGGTGGACGAGATGATCGACCGCAAGCCTAACGGTCACAAAGAGATTTCGCTCAACTTCATTACGCCGCACCAGAAGTGGGGCATCCACAGCACCTACAGTGACAACCTGCACATGCTCACGCTCAACCGGGGCGGCCCGGTGATCTGGCTGAGCGAAGACGACGCCAAGAGTGCAGGCATCGTGGACAACGACTGGGTCGAGCTGTTCAACAGCAATGGCGCGATCGCTGCCCGCGCCGTGGTCAGCCAGCGGGTCAATCCTGGCATGGTCATGATGTACCACGCTCAGGAAAAAACCATCAACACGCCCGGCTCGGAAATCACCGGCATCCGCGGCGGCATCCACAACTCAGTCACGCGCATCGTGACCAAGCCGACCCACATGATTGGCGGCTACGCCCAGTTCAGCTACGGCTTCAACTACTACGGAACCATTGGCACCAACCGCGATGAATTTGTTGTGGTGCGCAAGATGCGCAAGATCGATTGGCTCGATGGTGAAGCCCCTGCCACCGTGCAGGCTTGAAGGAGAAATAACATGAAAATTCGTGCGCAAATTGCGATGGTGCTGAACCTGGACAAATGCATCGGCTGCCACACTTGCTCGGTCACGTGCAAAAACGTCTGGACCAGTCGACCTGGCGTGGAATACGCCTGGTTCAACAACGTGGAAACCAAGCCTGGCATTGGCTACCCTAAAGATTGGGAAAACCAGGACCGCTGGAACGGTGGCTGGACCCGCAAGACCGATGGTTCGATTGAGCCAAAGCAAGGTGGCAAATGGAAACTGTTGATGCAAATTTTCTCCAATCCCAACATGCCGCAGATCGACGATTACTATGAGCCATTCACCTACGACTACGAGCACCTACAGGGCGCACCAGAGTCCAAGGCGACACCAACAGCACGCCCGCGCAGCCTGATCACGGGTCAGCGTATGCAAAAGATCGAGTGGGGCCCCAACTGGGAGGAAATTCTTGGCGGCGAGTTCAGTAAGCGCAGCAAAGACGCCAACCTGGCCAGCTTCGATCAGGTACAAAAAGACATGGTCGGCCAGTTTGAAAACACCTTCATGATGTATCTGCCCCGTCTGTGCGAGCACTGCTTGAACCCGGCTTGCGTGGCGTCATGCCCTTCGGGCTCGATCTACAAGCGCGAGGACGACGGCATCGTGCTGATCGACCAGGACAAGTGCCGTGGCTGGCGCATGTGCGTGAGCGGTTGCCCCTACAAAAAGATTTACTACAACTGGCAAAGCGGCAAGGCCGAGAAATGTATTTTCTGCTACCCACGCATTGAAGCGGGCCAGCCCACTGTGTGCTCGGAAACCTGTGTCGGCCGCATCCGTTATCTGGGTGTTGTGCTGTACGACGCCGACCGCATCGCCGAAGCTGCTAGCACCGAAAACGAGAAAGACCTGTACCAGGCGCAGCTCGACATCTTTCTGAACCCACACGACCCCAAAGTGATCGAGCAGGCCCGGCTGGACGGCATCCCCGAGGCCTGGCTGGAAGGCGCACGCAACAGCCCTGTCTACAAAATGGCCATCGACTGGAAAGTGGCACTGCCGCTGCACCCCGAGTACCGCACACTGCCCATGGTCTGGTACGTTCCGCCACTTTCGCCTATCACGGCCGCTGCCAACGCGGGCCATGTGGGCATGAACGGCGAGTTGCCCGATGTGTCGCAGATGCGTATTCCAGTGCAGTACCTGGCCAACCTGCTAACTGCCGGTGACACAACACCCGTGACCCGCGCTCTGGAGCGCATGCTGGCCATGCGCACTTACCAGCGTAGCAAACACGTGGACGGCGTGGACAACCTGGCGGTGCTGGAGCAAACCGGCCTGACAGTAGCCCAAGTCGAAGAGATGTACCACATCATGGCGATTGCCAATTACGAAGACCGCTTCGTGATCCCCAGCTCGCACCGCGAATACGCAGAGAACACTTTTGACATGCGCGGCGGCTGCGGCTTCTCGTTTGGCAACGGTTGCTCGGATGGCCAGTCAGAGGCCAGCCTGTTCGGTGGCGACAAGCGCCGCACCATCCCCATACAGCCCGTGGTTTGAAGAGAGCTTATTTATGAAAAACAACCGATACACCTTGCGCGTTCTGTCGCAACTCTTGTCTTACCCTGACGCTACACAGCGTGCACAGCTGCCCCAGCTAATTTCAGTGATGCAGAAAGAGGATGCTTTGAGCTCCGGCCGCCAGGCTGAACTGCAAACTTTGGCCACGCACTTGCGGCGCCTAGACAGCATGGACGCCGAGTCGCGCTATGTGGAGACCTTTGACAGAGGCCGTGCCACCTGCCTGCACCTGTTTGAGCATGTGCACGGCGATTCGCGTGACCGGGGTCCGGCCATGATCGACCTGACCAAGACCTATGAACAGTCGGGCCTGTTCCTGTCGCCCGACGAGCTGCCCGACCATTTGTGTGTGGTGCTGGAGTTTGCATCGACTCAGACGCCCGAGGTGGCCAAGGCCTTTCTAGGCGAGATGGTACACATCCTGAATGCTATTTTCAGCGCCCTGCTCAAACGCGAAAGCCCTTATGCGGTGGTGCTGGCGGCGGTGCTGGAGCTGGCCGGGCACAAGGCGCAGGCCGTGCCGATCGTGGCCGACGAACCGCTGGACGAAAGCTGGAGCGAGCCCGAGGCATTTGATGGCTGCAGCACACGCGGGCAGGCCCGGCCGGGTGAGGCGCAGCCCATTCACATCGTCAGAAAAACATCCACCCAGACCCGGGGAGTTGCAGCATGAGCTACTTGGACCATTTCATCTTTGGCGTTTATCCCTACATCGCGCTGAGCGTGTTTTTACTCGGCAGCCTGATCCGTTTTGACCGCGACCAGTACAGCTGGAAGAGCGATTCCTCGCAGTTGCTGCGCAAAGGCCAGTTGCGCTTGGGCAGCAACCTGTTCCATGTGGGCGTGCTGTTCTTGTTTGGCGGGCACAGCGTGGGCATGCTCACGCCGCATTTTGTGTACGAGTCTTTCATGAGCGCAGGCGACAAGCAGTTTCTGGCCATGGTCTCGGGCGGTGTGTTTGGGGTATTGGGCTTTGTGGGCGTCACGCTGCTCTTGCACCGCCGTCTGTCGGATGAGCGCATTCGGTTGAACAGTAAAACCAGCGACATCGTGCTGCTGGTCTTGTTGTGGGCGCAGTTTGCGTTGGGCCTGGCCACCATACCGCTGTCGGCTCAGCACCTGGATGGCAGCATGATGCTCAAGCTGGCCGAATGGGCTCAGCGCATCGTCACTTTCCGCGGCGGTGGAGTGGAGTTGCTGGCTGAAGCCAGCTGGATTTTCAAGGCCCACATGTTCCTGGGCATGAGCATCTTCTTCATCTTCCCGTTCACCCGGCTGGTGCATGTCTGGAGCGGCTTTGGCACACTGGCCTATGTGGTGCGCCCCTACCAGGTGGTGCGCAGCCGCCGCGTGGGCATGATGTCACGTCCCCCGTTTGGCCGTGGCTGATCGGACGTCTACATTTTTGAAACCATGCATTGGGGCTTGACATGACTTTTGAAACTTTGGCAGACCAGTTGTCGGGCGCTGTGGGCGCATCTGGTTCGTGCGGCAGCGGTTCTTGCGGTTGCGGCAGCTCGTCTGTATCTTCGGCTTCATCTACAGCTTATGAGCGCATAGCAACATCTACGTCAATGGCGGTGCCTGCCGCGCAGTATGAAGCGACCAACGATGTTTTGATGGCTGAGATGTCTTCCACGCCACCTTCCATTAACGGCATCGCCTTGCTCGCCCCTGGCGAGAGCTTGTTGGCAGAAAATCTGATGGAGCGGGCGTATGCTGAACTGTTGCGGCAAGAGGCTGTGCGGTTGGGCCTGTTGCCTGCCTATGCTGGTTCGAGCGCACCCGAGCTTTGTGCCAAAGAGCAGGCCGTGATCGACCGCATGCTGGACAAGGAAGTGGTATCGCCCCAACCCACACCAGAAGAAGCGCAGCGCTATTACGATGCGCACAAGGCACAGTTCACGGTGGGGCAAGCCCGCCGTGTGCGCCATATTCTGTTTGCCGTGACGCCGGGTGTGAACGTGCCCGCTCTGGCGCAACGCGCCGAAGCGGCGTTGCTGGAGCTGAGCAACACATCAGTCTCACCCGAGCGCTTTGCGCAGCTTGCGGCCGAGTTGTCCAATTGTCCCTCGGGCGCAAATGGAGGCGATTTGGGCTGGCTCACGCCGAATGACTGCGCCCCTGAACTCGCAAAAGAGTTGTTCTTCCTAGTCGAGTCCAGCCTAGTAGTGGGCTTGCGTCCGCGCTTGGTGCACACTCGCTTTGGCTTTCACATTGTCGATGTACTAGAAGTGAATCCAGGGCACCTGCCTGAATTTGCAAAGTTGCAAAACCAGATTGCCACCCGTCTGCATTGGCAGTCACGCGCCACCGCCTTAGGGCAATACATGCGCCGACTGGTCGGATTGGCGCAGGTGCAAGGCTTGGCGCTGGATGGAGACGCCTCGACCCTGGTGCAGTGAAGCGACGACCATGAGTGAGCATTTGATGCCGGATTCGGCCGACGAACTGTTGCTGCGTTTGCAGCGTTTTCATGCGAATTATTTTCCGCTGCACCAGCAGCGTTTTCAGGATCTGGTGGCGCAGGGGCAGCATCCCAAAACCTTGTTCATCGGTTGTTCAGACTCGCGTCTTGTGCCTTATCTTTTGACAGGCACTGGACCAGGCGAGTTGTTCATTGTGCGCAATGTGGGCGCACTGGTGCCGCCCTACGATGGTTCGCACGGGCTGCACGGCACCATGGCGGGCATTGAGTTTGCGGTGCTTCAGTTGCATGTGCAGCGCATCATCGTGTGCGGACACAGCCATTGCGGCGCCATCCGCACCGCCTATGAAGGCGCACCAGCAGAAGCGAAGGCGCTGCAAAGCTGGCTCAAACTGGCCGACGAGGCGTTGCTGCCAGTGCGACCCAGTCCCGAGGCTTTGATGCGCACTGAGCAGCGTTCGGTAGTCTTACAACTTGAACGCCTGATGGACTACCCCATGGTGCGTCGTGAAGTGGAAACGGGTCACCTGACCCTGCATGGCTGGCACTATGTGATTGAAGATGGCGAAGTGCATGTGTTTGATGTGCAGCAAGGCGATTTTGTGCCCGCTTCGAAGTCCTCGCACAGCGGCACCGGACCGTTTGCGCCGTATGTGGAGCATGATGGTCAGATCATGGCGAATTGAAAGCAATAGGTGAGGCCATGGAGAAATACATATATGAGCGATAACGACAAACGCACCGCCATCCGTCTGGCCAGCCATCTGATGGCTTCGCGCCAGACGGTGCTGCCCAAGCGCCTGGTGGCACCCGGGCCAGACGCGGCGGAACTGGCGCAATTGTTTCAGGCTGCTGCGGCTGCGCCTGACCATGATTTGATCAACCCTTGGCGGTTTTTGATCATCCCCGAGCACAAACGAGCCGATTTGGGTGATCTCTTTGCGGCCGCCTTGCTGGAGCGTGACCCGAGCGCATCGACCGAGCAACTTGAACAAGCCCGCGACAAGGCCCTGAGGGCCCCTTTGCTGATGCTGCTGATCGTGGACGGGGTCAAGGGCTCTATCGAAATTGACCTGAACGAGCGCGTGTTGAGCGCGGGCTGCGCCGTGCAAAACCTCATGCTACTGGCCAATGCCATGGGCTACGGCTCGGCCCTGACGAGTGGCAAGGCGCTCAAAGCCACCTGTTTTCGGGCTGGCTTGGGGCTGAGGGCTTCTGAACATGTTATTTGCTGTTTGAGTGTGGGCTCCGTGAGTTTGCGCAAACCCTTTAAACCACGCCCTGAGGTGAAGCAGTTCACTCGTATTTGGGGAGACAGCGCATGAGCCGCCTGACCAAATCGGGGGTTGCCATTGGTGTCAGTTTGCCAGGCGTGCGTTCTCCTGGCGTGGGTTTTGAAGCACCGTTTGAAATGCTTGAGGCCTGCCATGAGCGAGTTCAGCGCATGCTGGATCTGTTGACCCGGCTCAGGAATCATGTAGCAAAAAACGGATGCGACGTCCAAGCAAATGACGCTGCGGTGGACGTGATGCGCTACTTTGATCTGGCTGCACCTTTGCACCATCAGGACGAAGAGCTACATGTATTTCCGGCAGTACTGGCGATGCGCAACGACCAGCTAGATCTGCTGGTTTTGCGTCTTAGGCAAGAGCATCTTGAAATGGAAAACCTCTGGTGTCAGGTGCGTCTGGCGCTAGCGCGTGTGGAGCAAGAAAATGCCAACACCAAGGTCCCCTTCAGTCAAGCAGAACTGGCCTGCATGGACGCATTTGTTGCTATCTACATCAATCACATCCGGTCCGAAGAAGGTCTGGTGTTTCCAGAGGCCAGACGAGAATTGAACCCCGAACAGATGAGTGTAATTTCGAGGGAAATGACGCGTCGACGGGGTGGAAAGTAAGTATGTGAGTAGGTTGGTGTTGTCTGATTCATTAACAGGAAATGGGTTTTCACCTTCTAAAATTTCTCACATGAGTCGCCAACCCACAGAAACAAAAATTGACAAGACCGGCCTGAGGTACAAAGCCAAAGTTGGCGGCTCACCGTTCGGTGGATCAAGCCCCACAAGCACGATGAGCTGCTACAAGTGTGGATTGCACAAGCCGCGAGGGCTTGGCAGCTTTAAACGATTACTTAATCAAAGTATGTTTTTTTGCGCTGAATGTCGGCCAGTCAAAGCAGCTGCTCAATGATGAACTCCGAACAACATCACATGCCAAAGGGTGGTTGGATTGCCGCCGTAGTTTCCGCGCTTGGAGCTGCGGTCTTCTTTCTTTGGCAGCCCATCATGGATTACTTCATCACTGGAACTTATGACGACAACGTGGTGGTCCAAATTGATGCCGAAACCATAGTGATTGATCAGAATCAGAAGTTGCTCAATATCAGGGTTCGTGCTTTGAACAAGGGAAGCGTTCCTTTCAAGATGAACTTAGACGGCAAGAGTGAGCTTATGCTTGAGGTGCGGCCGATAGACCGAGCGGAAAAAGGGCAGTGGGTTGACCCTACAAGCTATCCCGTAGCTATCAGGAAGAATTTGATCGAGTCTTCGTCTACGGACCTCGCAGTGGCTCCCGGCTCATACTGGGCTAAAGAGTCCGCTGTACTTATGCCATCGGGTGCTTACTGGCTTCAAGCCCGTTTGCATCGAAAAACTGGTGAAGACTTAACGGAGGGAACATACTTTCAGCATGGAAAATGATGTTCGCTCTTAGTTACCAAGTGCAGCAACATTCCTTTCAATTAGAGATTTGTGGGCTCATTTTGAATTTCCTGAATTGATCGTCCCAACGAACAGGAATATCCCGATAAATCTCGCTAAATGCGAAATCTGACTCAATGTCATCGTCCAGTATTCGCCTGACGATCTCCGGACAAAGCAAATTCATATTCATCAACCGACTGACATAGCCCGGATCTACATCTTCATGCTCAGCAATCTCTCGTAGAGTTTTGAATTTTCCCGACTCGAGCATCTTTTGCCACTGACGCCCACGAGCAAGCGCAGTTTGCAAGACCGTCAAATCTTGTTTTTCTTTGAAGTCATTGAAGACGATGTTCTGCGGCAAGATGACCTGTTGTCTGCCGCTGTATTTGCGAATCCGAATCGGAATAGAGATGGTGATAGTGCCATCTGCGTCTCGATGAATTGTCGAGACTTTCTTGTGTTCTAGGGTTGTTAGTTTCATGCTTCTTGTAGCTCCAATTCTTTTTGCGCAACCTCAATGACCAGATTGGCCACCCCCGAGGGGTGAAGAGATACATCAATGCGTTCTGGGTAGATCACCACTTTCTTGAGCAACAGGTGCAAGATTCGGTGTTGTTCTAATGGGTAGAGAGAATCCCAGACCTTATCGACATTGGCCATTAAGTTGCTTGTCTTGTATTCGTCCAAGTCTTGTGTGTTTGGGTTGTTTAAAACCCGTATCGCCTTGAAGACCTCGGTAGTTATGTCTGTAGATCGAAGGATCATTCGGACATGTTCCATGACCGCTTTTTCCACTTCGTGCGCAGGCATCATTGGCAAGCCAGATGTGCCCGCTTTAATCTTTTGATCGCTAACTGCTCGGTAGTACCGGTAATGTTTGTTCGTGCCGGGTACGGCCTTGCCGACCGGTGTCATGGCACTTCCATCGGAGGAGTAAATCAAACCCTTGAGCAAAGCAGTGTGCTTGCTGTGGCGCTGCTCTTTCTTGCTGCCTCGGGTTGAGGATGAGAGCTTGGCCTGCGTTTTTTCCCACATCTCTTGGGTAATGATTGGCGTGTGTTCGCCTCGGAACTTTTCACCCTTGAAATAAATCATCCCGTAGTAGAGCGGGTTGTTCAAAAGCTTGTAGACATAGCCCTTGTCGATCAATTTGCCGACGCGCTGTTTTCCATCTTGAGTTGTCCAGTGCTTTTTGCAAATCCCTTCCATCCTGTAGTGCTGAATCAGCATGGTCACTGAGTTGATGCGGTGGTAGTCACTAAAAATCCTACGCACCAAGGCGGCCTCTGGCTCATTGACGATTAGTTTTCGATCGGCCACATCAAAGCCAAGCGGAGGCACCCCACCCATCCACATGCCCTTTTTCTTTGAGGCGCTGATCTTGTCTCGAATGCGTTCTCCGGTGACCTCCCGCTCAAACTGAGCAAAGGACAACAAGACGTTGAGCATCAAGCGACCCATGGAGGTGGTTGTATTGAACTGCTGGGTGACCGAGACAAAAGACACGCCA
>JACCDN010218631.1_pt1 | contig 25003 bp, 32 predicted proteins | sample 7441691 | NCBI WGS metagenome assembly JACCDN01 (sample SAMN15323439, study PRJNA562643) | freshwater metagenome | isolation source: river surface water | place: USA:Blue River Watershed | collected 2017-08-16 | reverse complement strand
TCAAGATTAATTTTAGGTATGATGATCTTAGGGTCTGGTCCGACATCACCTGTCTGTTCGCCGATAATCGGTGTCGTGGTAACAGCACTTGCCGGACTCATGAAAGGTGCGATAAACACTTCGTTAAAAAAGGTAAAGGTCATGATGAGACCAACTAATCCTGCCATCGCAAGACCAAAAAAAAGAGATTTTAAATGGTGGACGGGCTTAAGCGTGCCTCCTGCACTTATTTTGTCGTAAATCTGATTCTTGATGTCTGCAATTGTGCGCTTATCGTCTATGCCGCGTGGTCGCATCGAAAATTGGCGCTCAATTGTTTTTGTGGAGTTTTTTTTGTGGGCAGATTTTTCGCGTTCTTGATGTTGAGCAAGTTTAGAAGTGCGACGCTGGTTCTCATAAAATTCGTGCCAAACTTGGTGTTTTTCGTTATCGGGGAGCGCAGTGTAGTAATGGTGCCAATCAGTTTGAATTTCTGCAAGAGATTTACCAGAAGTTGTCAGTTGATACATAAATTGCTGGTGCTTTGATCGGTGAGTCGCTTGCTGTACCTCTTCTATTTCTTTATCTGTGTCTGGCTCTTTCTCGTACAGCTTGGTGAGTTTTTGACGTACGAGTTCAATCGCTGGGTCTGCGCTTGGAACTGCAATGACTCGCTTTGTGCTACCTAAGTGAGCGCTTTTTGGCTCGTCAATCGTTAACGATTTTATTGCGACATCATCATCTTTTTTGGCAGATTCTATCTCTAGCACATGTGTAGGTTGCTCCTGAGTACCACGTATCTGCTCTGCTAATCGAGCCGTTTTTTCGCGGAGTTCAGCTAGCAGGTCATCATTCGCAGAGGTTCCCTTTGACCATGCGTCGGGCGTGCTTTTAGTATGTTGGTCATCAGCCATAAGTATATTCAGTATAACATCGGTTATGGTTGGTCGACACTCAGATGTAGTAAATTTTGAAGTGCGACGCTACATTTCTTGAGTTCGTATAGTGCCGTTTGGGCAAACAATAAACCTGCACGAGTGTTTATGCTCGCACGATCCTAAAGCTTATGCGCATCTGCTCTATTTGGTGCCGCGGGTGGGACTTGAACCCACAATCCGTAAAGGAACGCGATTTTGAGTCGCGCGCGTATACCAATTCCGCCACCACGGCATCAAATAGCACAGACGTAAATTTTTAATCGCTCACTTTGTGAACTTCCACCAGGGTAGCTTCACAGAATCTTGAAGATAGTGACCCCAGAATTATACCTGTTCCTAAGGAGTAACTCAAATTTTATAGTATTAGATTGCACAATTTGATTTAATGGTGTTTATGCAACATATAGGGCTATTTGCCGTTTTTGTATATTGGATAACGGTCGGTTCTATTTTATACAAGTTTGGTATTGATACAACCAAGACGGTCAGCGATCACGTCGCCACAGGTCCACAAAGAAAAATCTATACCCCGCTCGCACTTATGTATTTTGTTTTAATGAATGTGCATTTATTTGCTTGGCTACTACCTCACTATGATGCCCAATTTTATCAATACGCACTTTTAGCATTCGGCATGTTTTTCTTGTTGTTCACGTTTTTGATACCTAGGCACGGTGCAAATATCAATAAGCACGATGTGTATGCTAGCTTGGTGGGCGTAAGTTTACTCGGTTTAGTCTCAAGTCTAATCTTTGAAAGAGTAAGTGGACTGTTGGAGTTACTGTACACTACACTGCTCTGTGTTTTGTTGCTCGTAGGGAGTTCGTTAATGAAGCGTGACAGAAGAGGCTATTTGCAGACGCAAGTATTTTTCTTTGCAATGTTGAATATACTTATACTGTCTCTAACTTATCTATAGAACGAGTTCTAGTAGTGACGAAGTAATTGCCTCGAACGGCTTATTTTGATTTTGTAACCAATACACGCTAGCACGAGAGGCATATTTGATACGCCAAAGCTTTTCTTCTTGCTTTGTTGTACTTACCTGCCCTTGATAGGCCACAAATATTAAGTCATTGTGCTTCACCATAATAGTTGCTGTATGTGCAAGCGTATAGTCGTGCAACGCTTCGATAAGCTGAATGGTTGACATGCTGTATGTTATCGGGATGATGGTGGGCGTATATATGAAGTATTTTTGTAGCTGTTCAACGCTTAGTACAAGTAAGGTTTGTGGTCTATCAACGACCATGAGTGGGAGCTCTCTGAAATAGTCTGCGACATCTTGTGTGATGGTAAGTAAACCACTGTATTTTTGTACAAAAGATTCTAGCAACATGGCGGTTTCACTGTTACGTCCCATATCTCCTGCAAGCAGAACAGCATCGCTCCATTGGCTGAGTCTCAACATCGGCTCTAATGATTCGCGCGCAAAACTCCCACTTGGGGTATGAGGCGCAAACTCAGCTTCTGGCAAAAATACCCCAACGGTCTTACGTAGAACGTCAGGCATGAGTACGTTTACTACTCCAATTCCCGCTTCAAGCGATTCATTGAATGCTTGAGCCGGTGCACTGAAGGCATGCTGATTCCCGCCGATAATTAATAATTTTCCAGCTGTGGCTCGAGATTCAGGCCTACTCCATATAATGTCAGGATAGGCAGCATCGCTTCCTTGCTTAATCCAATAGGTATGTTCCATCTTTATTCCTCATGGTATACACGACATTTTTGCGTTCAACGACTATTTCCCAGCCTTTTTGTCGTGCGTGTTCATAGAGCGTGTCTTCAGGATTGAATGCTATCGGACGTTCAACGAATTCCAGCATGGAAATGTCCCCTGAACTATCACCTACCGCTACGCTCCCTTCTATGGTCAAGTCGTGTTCGGCGATGAAACGCTTGAGGAATGTATCTTTGCGGTGAATAATTTGTTCAACTTCGTCTGAAAAAAAGCCATTTTGCTCACCATACACCGTTCCGTAACTGATATCGAATCCTAGACTTTTACAAAATGCTTGCACTGAATACATCTCTGAGCCGGACAAAGCAATTAAAAAGAATCCTTCACTCTTTAACTGTTTGATTAAATTTGCTGTATAGGTGTAAGTATAGCGCGCGTTTTTTGGAATAACTTCATCGACTACTTGTTTGTAGGTACTAATCTCAAGCTCATGCATGTGTCTTAAAAGTAATTCGACGTTGAGGCTTACAAAATCTTTGTAGGCATCTTTTGAATCTCTCGTACGGTACTTCTCATATACGTCGTCAATCTCGCTTCTATATTTCTTGGGCAGAATATCTCGGTCGACGAGTGCACTTACGACTTGAGCGAACAAAGCATTTCGTGAAATCGTGCCATCAATATCAAAAGCTGCAAATTTTCGCTTCTCACTCATGCCTCTATGGTACTACCACGCAAGCAAAAGTGCACATTTCATCTACAGTTTGCGTAAAAGCTCACCATTTTCATGCCGCCAACCACCAGCTGCTAACCACTAACCGCTAACCAATAACTACCAACTTTTCAACTACACATTCACTTGCTTGAGCACGTACTGTCCGTTTTCATATACCAAACCGTATACCATGTCTTTTCGTTCAATGACAACCATCCAACCTTTTTCACGTGCGACTTTAAAAAGTGCTTGATTCGGGTTAAACACAATGGGGCTATCAACTTTCTCAAGGATGCTTATGTCGCTCGACGTATCGCCGACGGCTGTACTTCCCCTTGTCTCAAGATCAAATTTCTTAATGATCACGTCGAGGATTTGTGCTTTTGTTTGGGTGAGCGTTTGAACTTCCCCCGTCAGCATTCCTTTTTCTTCAAGATAGTTCACCTGTCCGACCCATGCGTCAAAACCTAGGCTCCGCGCGAAGGTGCTTACCGCCCGTACCTCTGAACCGGATATAGCAATTAAAAAGAAATTATTACGTTTTAATGTTTGTGCGAGCTCACGTGTGTAGACATACGTACTCGTGAGTGATTTTTTCACCACTGAATCAATAATTCCATTGTATTCTTCGAGACTCATACCTTTAGGTAGATTTTTAAACAGGAGGTCAACCGCCTGTTTCATATACGAACCAAAGTTCTCATCGCTGATACGCTGACGGTAGTCGTGCAGTAGGACTTCGATATCATGCCCCGGTCCAATATCGAGCCTTCCACGTGCCACAAGCTCCCTGGTCATGAGCTGAAGCAAGCTCGTACGAGCAATAGTTCCATCAATATCAAATACGGCGAATTGCTTGCGCATGCTAATAAGTCCCACCTCGATATCGCTTGTGCATAATTGAAGTATATAAGAGATAATGTTCGTGAACAAATCTATGAATCAGAAAAGACAGTATCTAGCACTAGAAGGTTTAAGTGAAAAGGAGCAACTTAAGCGCGAGAAACGCGGTAGGCGGTTTCGAGTTGCAGCCGATGTTGCAACTTATGGTAGAACAATCTTGGGTGCGGGTATTTCAATGGCAATATTAAGCGGTACAAGCGTACTCCCAAAACGTATGCAGTATCGATCGATTGGACTCGCGACAAGCATTGCAGGATTGGTAGCTGCTGATAAAATTGATGGTATTTTCGCAAGGAGAGCTGCGACAAACGGTATTCCAATTTTAGAGCACGACAAAAGAAAAGATCCTTTCCAGGATAAGGTGTTCGCGCATGTTCTAATGGGCTCAATCGCAATTCGAGAATTTTCTGAGGGTAATACGTTTTTTGCTTCTGTAATCGCAGGATGTCAAGCTTCAAAACTAGCTCGAGATTATAAAATGTCACAGTCACGAAAGGATGCACATCCTGATGCAGATGTCAGCGCAATACCCATTAATAAGTATAAGACTGGTCTTGAGGGTTTATCGCATATGATAGCAACATCACCTATGGCTGACTCCGAAATCGGGCGGTCTATTGCCGGTTCAAGCTATGTGCTTAGTAACGTGGTTGGACTCATAGGCTATAAAATGGCTGACGCGCAATATAAGCTACCAACAGCTGAAAATTAATCGTTCGGAATTTCACTATATATTCAAAAAAACTACTTTGCTGAGAATTGGTGAATTTTTATGCCACTGGCGTTTGCAAATGTTTTAATCTCTTCTTCGGCTGCCCTCAAAGCATCTTCCTGAATTATCTTCAATACGTTTACGGTACCGCAATATGCAGTCATAAGCGAGAGCCCATCATCTGCGATTTTATTGCCCATTTCTCTTTTTGCGGCGGTTATGGTCCCTTCGGTTGGAATTTCTCTATATCGGTGTTCCTTATAATTTTCTAATGCCAAAGATATTGCTGCTATAACAGAATCATCCGGCTTAAGTGTGACTACTTCATCATTTTTCCAGTAGTCATATTTGTTGCCATACAATGCTTCACCTTCAGCAATCGCCTGCAGTACTGTGGTTGTGCCGCTTACACGTAATGCCACACCACCAGCTAAGCCAAATTTTAATATCTCTATGTCTTTGCCTTCTATTTCGGCATGCTGCTCGTCGCCAGTGATTCTATTTCTCATATGTAGGTCTACTCCAAACTTTACATATTTAGTTATGAAAGAATAATAACGCACATTAAGATAAAACAAAGAATAAGAACGTGTATTCGGGAGTATAATACATGACAAGTAAAGCTAACAGTACATCGAGGTAATATGGACGACAGAGTATTTTCATTTAAAGGCGAAATTAGCGTACCAATAAAAGCTGAGTTATGTATTGTCGACCAGCACGTCCAGCTAGGGGCAGACGGCAAAAGCAATAAATTTTCAGTTGATGCCGGCATAATGATTAATTCGAGTTTAGTCTATGATACGAACACCACTATATCTAAGATGCGTGTGCATGCAAGCGATGCAGGCGTTACTCCAGAAAATATACAAGATCACCTGTCAGTGTTCACACAGCAAACGTCCAAAATGGGCATGATTGCTAAAACCGGTTCGCTCGAAAAAAATAGAAATGATGCAATAGCCGAAGCAAAAAATAACGCTACTTTGAACTCGTTAGTATGTGCCATGGGCGCCTTCATGTTAAATTCTGGCCTCTGGATATTAGTAGAAAATGAAGGCAAGGGTCGTTCATTAGGATTACTCGCTACTTCTGTGGGTGCAGTGATGTGTGGAAGCGCACTTAAAGCTGGCCGCTGGGGTGCGGAACGTATCGTCCATAACTCAAACACGAGAGCTGAGACTATTGCTTCAGCAAGAACACTATTCGCGCTCGCAGCTGAATCAGGTTCTTCATTTAAAGTCAGTAGTACTCGATATGTAGACAAAGTTAGTGAGTGACCCTAAGACTAAAAAAATACAAAACTCGGTTTAATTATCAAGAAATTTCAATACTGACTGGACAGTGGTCACTTCCCATGACGTCAGGGTGAATATTTGCAGACTTTATGCGCTCGGCTATGGAGGTGCTTGCCATCCAATAGTCTATACGCCAGCCGATATTGCGTGCTCGTGCCCCGCCCCATGCTGTCCACCAGGTATATGCATCATGCTGGTCGGGGTGCAAAAGCCTGAATGTATCGATAAATCCAGCCTTTAGCATTTGGTCAAATCCTTCGCGCTCTTCGACCGTAAATCCGTGTTTGCCTTCATTCTCTTTCGGCCGTGCAAGGTCTATTTCTTGATGCGCAACATTGAAATCACCGCAGAATAACACCGGTACTTCGCCCTCGAGCTCACGGACATGCTCTAAAAAGGCCTTGTCCCACACATCATGTCGCAGGGCTAAACGCTCTAATTTATCTTTGCTGTTTGGCGTATAGACGGTGACGACCCAGAAATCATTAAATCGTGCACTCAATACCCTGCCCTCCTTGGTTGGGTCGCCGAACTTATCGGCAAAGTCGTACTTGCGCTGGATAGAGTCTGAAAACCCATAACGTATTTCATGTGGCTGTGTTTTTGAGAAAATTGCGGTGCCTGAATAACCTTTTTTTTCTGCACTGTGCCAATGTTCGATATATTGGGGCAAATCAACCGGTGATTGGTCTGGCTGGGCCTTGGTCTCCTGCAAGCACAAGATATCAGGGTCATGTTCGGCTATGAATTTTTGAAAAAGTTCTTTGTTCCAGACGGCGCGGATGCCATTGACGTTCCAAGAGTATAATTTCATATGTACAGCATAGCATATTGACAAAATACTCAAAATATGCTACAATGAGAGGATATTATGGTATTGTCAGAGGCCAACTTACTACCGTCAGTTCAGCAACAGCTTGACGAAAGCCAGCGCGGTTATTTGTTGTGGAAGCAAAAAATTGTTGCTCCAGAGTGTCAATTGGCTTGTGGCTTCCCGATTTGGCATGCTGAACAGCAAATTAGTGGGCTCGTTACGATACAACCCGATGAAACGCCAGGTATTGAAGATTCTTTTAACTTTAGTATTGAGTCGCTGATGTTGCCTCTAGGTGGTATTGTGCTTCGAAACAGTGCGGGCGATATTGATATATTTCAAACAGACACCTTTAGAAAAATTGCCGTAAGAAACGGTAAAAACCATGTACCACAGATTCGCTTGTCGAACTGCAGAGGCGACTTATGGAAGCCAGAACTCCCCCAAGACAAAGTAGATAGTATAGTTATACACCTTCTCGATCTCGCTCAACGAGGTTCTTTGTCAGATCAAAAACAGATACACTGCAATTAAGTCTCTTCCGTACGTGCTACAATACGTGCGATGTATAAAAGAATTCTACTCAAAGTTTCAGGTGAACAACTCTCCGGTGATCATGAGACGGGTATCGATCCGCAAGTCGTAGCGTGGATTGCAGGAGAAGCAAAAAAAATAATTGATGCAGGCTGTCAGCTTATTATTATCGCCGGTGGTGGCAATATGGTGCGTGGCGCTCAACTTGCAGGTAACGGCATCAAGCGCGTGACTGCCGATCAGATGGGTATGCTTTCAGGACTCATTAATGCGATGGCAATGACCGATATCTTTGAAGCGAACGGCGTGCCGACTCGTTGTTTGAGCAACATTTATGCCGAACAAGTCGCTGAAAATTTTTCTTTTCGATTAGCTGAAAAGCACCTCGAGAATGGCCGTGTACTTATTGTTGCCGGCGGTATTGGGCGGCCGTATTCGACTCACGACAGCGCTGCAGTTCTCGTTGGTTTAGAGCTCGACTGCGATGTCGTGCTGAAAGCAACCAAGGTAGATGGCGTTTATGACAAAGACCCAAGTAAATTTGCTGATGCAATTAAACTCGAACAAGTCAGCTATCAGGAAGCACTTGAAAATCCTGAAATTAAAGTCATGGATAAGTCCGCAATGGGATTGGCTGCTGAGCAAGGCGTAAAGGTGGTGGTGTTCAACTTGCACGAACCAGATGGCTTACTGCGCATAGTCAATGGTGAACACGTTGGTACACAGATTTCTTAAAGCTCTAACGTCGAGATAGTTCACGTGCCACATTACGTTGGTCATCACGGCGCTTGAGTGTCTGGCGCTTGTCGTAGGCACGTTTACCGGTGCCGAGCGCGATACGCACTTTTATAAAACGACCTCTCGTCAATATATCAAGCGGGACAATGGTTTTGCCTTGTTGTTTTGCCTGCAATAAAGCCTCAATTTCACGTCGCTTTGCGAGTAACTTACGATCACGGGTAACCGCCGTGTCCTCAATCGGAATCCCGGTCGAACCATGAATGCTTGCGTTTATGAGCCAGAGCTCATTATTTTTGAGCGTCACATATGCACCTTGCAACTGTCCGTGGCCAAGGCGGAGTGCTTTGGTTTCTCGGCCGTCGAGCGCAATGCCAACGGTGAGTGTATCGTCCAATGCATAGTCAAAACGAGCTCGCTTATTGCGAATCGCTTTTTCTGTACCTTGCTTTGCACGGCTTGCCTTACGCTGGACTTTACTTTTCATAGACTTATTCTAACAGAGGTTATGGTTATTTACAAACATTGATGATAGTGCTATAATATATCTTAATGACTACTAATACTCTCAGAATCGCTTCAGATGATGTTATTTTAGCGCTTGGTAACAGCGAGCGTCGTACGACAGGTGAATTAGCGGTAAGAACATTCCAAAACTTTGGATATTTTAGAAACGTTATTTTAACGACTATCAATGAGCTGGATGAGAAATCATTGCGAACACAAGAAATTAGGGCGAAAGCCAAAGATATGACGGTTATTACTCATTCTGCTGCTATCCAACGCTTCGATGAGGCGTTACAGATAGTTGCACTAAATCCTCCGGAACAGACTTCTTGCACACAACTTTTATTTGGAGCTTTACGTATGGCTAAAGATCCTATAAAAGATGAACCAGGTGCTCATAAACGAAATCTGGGAGACGCAATAGGTGCTGCGCGAGAATTTATTGGCAGCCCAATATCGAGTTATCGAACAGTGCACGGGATATCACAAGGTTTTTCTACTGTTGAGCATCTTATTGAGCGTGCAGATAGCTTTCCCGAAGGCCGTGCAATCATTCATGCTCGCGCAGATGCATTTGGGTTTCAAAAGGATGCTGATTTAGAGCGGGCCAACGCGAATGGTATTGTGACAAAACTGATTGACGGATATCATACAGAGTTTCTATTTGCCCCGCATCGAGTCATTCGAGCTGCCCTACCTGAGCTAGCATTCCTTCCCTTAGGAGAGCGCAGCTAAACTAAGACCCGTCGTAGCGGTCACGCCAGTATTTGAATTCAGTTTTTGCGGTATCCCACATTTCAGGTGCGTTGCGCTTCACTTTCATCTGATACCACCATTCAGCTCCCCAAGTGTCAATTGTTCGCATCCCAGTGTCTGCGCCGTACTTAAGACGGTCTTTCAAACGTTCGGGGTTCATAGATTTGTACAGCTCTTCAACTGGAGCAGAAGAAATTTCGTAGCCGTCTGGAGTCCACGCTTCTGCTTGAAGTTCGTGTATCATGAGATCTTTCCCGGTAAATACTTTGCCACCGCCTGCAAGTACTGAATAAAACCATGGTGGAATCGGGTATTCAAAATAGCGTTTCGAAATAGTGCGGTCCCAGACTCTTTTGTATACTGACACGCCAAATTCATCTGCCCTTGGTTTGCCGACCGGAAAACCAGATGCAATAGTCCAGTTATTACTTCTCGATATAATTAATTTCGTATCAGGGTCGAGTCGCTTTACGAGGTTGTATTCATCAATGAGTCGAGCTCGTTCAAAATTCTTACACTCGCCAAAAACATCAAGGAAATATTCATTCTCAAGCTGGTAACTTACAAGTACTGGACTATCTTTATAACGGTTAATGACTGCGCTCATGTAGGCTTCAAGTTGTGGTTGCCATTGCTCCCGTGGTTGCGCTGCATCAATCCAGTCTGGCTCGTGGCATTCTGGCCAGCGAGGTTGTCTCATGCCTATAGCTAAACTCACATCGGTGCCATGATCTTCAGCCATCTTGAACTGCCAGTCTAGTTCGGTGAAATCGTACTGCCCTGGTGTTTTCTCTATATCTTTCCAGTAGCTCACCAATCGGATGCGATCAACGTCAAGGTCGTTAATTATTGCATTGAGCGTTTCTTCAGGATCAACCCCAAGGTAGCGAGCATAATTTGGTACGAAGGTGGTACCAAATTCTAGTTTTATATGCTGATTTCCGGAAATGTACCAACGCGCGACTACAAACATGACTAGCATACTCAATCCGATTGTTCCGTACGCAAGTAACGCAATGCGTTTACCCCATTTTGATGAGGGAACAAGTACCAATGCGATTGACTTTATCTGATCACTGGTCTTTCTGCTGGCTTTTTTACTTTTTTGATGCAGTTTATTCATAGCTATTTATAGCTTAAATAATACCGATAAATTGCAAAAAAAGCCATAAGCATATTGACAAAATAGCTCAAAGTATGATATAATATATATATGAAGGTACGTTTTGGGTTACCGCTTGCCCTTGCGCTTACAACGGTTTATACCGCTGTTATGATAGGACTCAATAACCGGTACGGTGAAGTAACGGTATATCAAGCAGTTGCTGGTGCTCAGACAGAACGTTCTACGACGTATGAAGCCAAGCAACCTCAAGTCCTTACCGCTTCGATAAATAAAGCAAGGATTGATGCAGGTAAGCCATCAATACTCGAAGATACACGCTTAAATACGCTGGCCACGCTTCGCTTGCAGGATATGATAGCGAATCACTATTATGCGCATACTGCTCCTGATGGTACAAATTTTGCGGATATCCTTGAAGATGTCGGCTTATCAAAAACCACTCAATCATGTGAAAACCTTTTACTTACGAATGTTAGTGATAGTGAAGCGATGACAGCCGAATGGCTTGTGAGTCCAACACACAAGGATTGCATGTTAAATACATCACTCAATAGTGTCGGTGTCGCACAAGCAGTGTTTGACGAGGTAACTGGTCAAATACTCGTGGTTACCATTTACGCACGAGTTCGCTAGATTTGATATGCTTTATGGGACATGACGTTATCTATCGTTATCCCAGTCTACAATGAAGAACGGCAAATCAAGGGTTGTCTCGAGACGATTGCTCGTCAGACGGTCAAGCCGGACGAAGTAATTATTGTTGATAATAATTGTCATGATAAGACCGTTTCGATAGCAAAAAGCTTCCCTTTTGTGACTGTAATTACTGAATCGAAACAAGGTCGTGGGCATGCACGTAGTGCGGGTTTTGATGTTGCTCGGAGCGATATCATTGGTCGCATAGATGCTGATTCGCGTCTGGATAGTCACTGGATCGAACGTGTTAAATCTGCATTCGAGCAGGACTCCTCACTTGCAGGTGTGACTGGAATCGGCGTTACGTCTATCTTGCCCGGCATGCGCTGGCCACGTGCGACGATTTTTTCTAGAAGTTACTACTGGTTTGTACACGCCAATTTTCATACCATCACCATGTGGGGTGCGACTATGGCTATTTCAAAGAAGGCGTGGCAATCGGTTGCGGACAAGGTGTGTAACGATGATACCGTTGTACATGAAGATCAAGATGTCTCACTTTGGATTGCTGCTCAAGGCGGAAAAATCATCCAAGATAATTCCGTGCGCATCACTACAAGTGGACAGACGTATCGCTACTTACCAAAAATACTACATTACCGTCGGCTATTTATAAGCACTCATCGACTACACACTACGAATGGAAATTTAAGCAGTCCAAAAATACATCGATTATCTTATTGGTCGACGTTCCCTGGCTGGGTGTGGTCGCTATTTCTGGGTATGCTACTTATCATCGTTTCGGCAATTCTTTTCCCTGTTGATTATTTTATTACTTTTATACTTAAGAAGCCCGAATGGCTCGCCTGAACTAATAAAAATTTGCTAAAAGTTCTTTGATGTATGATTTTGATATCTTTGTGCCATCTACCTTAATACATGGTTCGTCCGCGGTCGGTTCTTCTAGGACAAGTGCAATACGCTCAAACATCCGTTCTGACGTCTCACCCTCGGGCAAAAGTGCATGATCTTGTTCAGACATACGTCTCTGCTTTGCAAGTGCTTTTGGAACGTCAACCCACCACAGAATAACCCGAGCATCCAAGTTCCCCGCTAACTCATATTTTTCATCGCGATGGATTCTGCGATTCAAGTTTGCGTCGTAAATGGCGTCCTTGCCTGCTTCAAGCAAATGTTCAAGATTATGGTCAAGGATTTCGTATAATTTATCGTGCTCATCTTGCGAAAAACATGGTTTTATAAAGATTTTTTTACGCATATCGTCAGATGACAGTATGTGAGCATCAGTCAGCTCGTGTAGCACCCGGGATAAGGTGGACTTACCGGCTCCAGGTAATCCCATAAGAAGATGTAGCGTTGATTTCATACGGACAGTATATGCCTTTGAAAGCGTAAGTGCTACTCATTTAGCGAGAAGAATCTCATTACTGAATAAACGTGGTCGAAATTATCTAGTATAAAAACATAAGTAGTATATACTTCATACTATGATTTTTCATTACGATGATCCAGATAGAGTTTCTAAGATGAAAGCTTTCATAGTTTTGGGAGATGCGACGTGTCTGAAAATCTTATATGTACTGGACCGCCAAGGAGAAAAAAACTTTAGTGAGCTTAAGGAAATTATTGAAGTTAACCCCGCAAGTCTGTCTAAAAAATTACGTGTACTTACTGAGGCTGGAATATTAAGCTCTGATCGGACGCACGATAATTTGCGGGTGTATTATTCGATTGCCCAGCACAAGAGACAGATTAGAAAGTTTCTTGAATCGTTCGAAAAACTCGCCCAAGAATTGTAAAAATTTACAAAATATTATAAAATATACAATTATGAGCAGACCTCGGTTAGTAGAAAGCGGTCGTGAGCGAGATGATTTTGATCCTTACCGATTGCTAGTGTATAAAATGCAAACGCTCAAGAGTGTCGCACGAGAAGCAGCATTTCGTGGGTATTCGCATAGGCCTAAGCCGGTACGTGTTGGTTCTGCTGCGCTCGCAGTTGTTGAAGGGACTGGTCTGTGGGGTCTTGCCGATGGTTATAATACAAAGCGTACCGGGAAAGATAAAAATTGTAGTGAACATAAAACAGAATCAAAACTTCGCTCCGCCGGATTTAATAAAATAATTGCATATTGGATTGCTAGTTCTACGAATATTGACGAGATAGAAGGTATCATTGAAATGAGAGCTTCAACGCTAGTGCCCTGCGATGTGTGTCATGGCGATTTTGAAGCAAGCCCAATAGTTGTCCCTGAAACCCTGATTATTACCAGCGGATTGGATCACGATGTTCTGCAAATAAATACCGTTGAAAGACTAGCGCGCATCATGAAAGAGCGAGATGAACGTTCAATAAACGATCAAACCATCTCTACACCGGATTTTGGAAGGTTACTCGCTCGTTATGATTATCTTGTAAATATGCAACAGTACATACCTGTAGAAAAAAGACTAACGGGTGCTGAACTCGTCGTAACGAGCTTTTTGAGCTACAACGATTTAAGCATCTAACAGTTGCTAGTAATCGATTCCCTTGTTGGCGAGGAATTTATCATCAAAATGATGTTTGATCTTAGACATATTGGTAGCGATGTCAGTAAGGGCGATAAACTCATCAGGAAAATTTCTCCCAGTTACACAAAGGCTTGTGTTAGGAGATTTATTTTTTAACAGTTTCTTTAGCTTTTGTTTAGCAAGTAGTCCATCATGCACTGAATTATTTATTTCATCACATATTACAAGGTCATATTCGCCAGAGGTTGCTTTTTCATATGCCTGCTTAAAGGTTTCTTCGGCAGCTTTGCGGTGTTCTGCTTCAGAAACATCCTTCGCACTTAATTCACCAGCGTTAAAAAAGCCTTTACCGCCCCTAAAGTAATACAGTGATTCACTAAAAACACCTGCGCTTATGACTTTTCCAATAAATTGCGATTCACCTGTTTCCCATGTTTTTACAAACTGAATATAGGCAACCTTCCATCCCCTGCCGAGCGCTCGAGCAAGCAAACCAACACTCGCACTTGTCTTCCCCTTGCCTTCACCGGTATAGACTACGACGACTGATTCTTTGGTTTTATAATCTTCAAATGCCATCACGTACCATCATAGCAGTTTGAGAGTGTTTTTAATTACCTAAATCTATAGAGAGTCCGAATGGTTTACGCAATTGTTCTGCACTGTTAACTTGTTCCATATACACAGGACCGAGATGACGGTTAAACTCTTCGAAGCCATCATATGTCTCAAAACTGTGATTTACCGTAGTGATTATTCTCATTTGGTTTGCAACTATGAATGACGGTAGCGCAACCCTTACTTCTTTTTTAGGGTTAAGAATGCCGGTGCAGGTTCGCTGTTCAAAAAAACCAGTTTTTAAATGTGACGCTCTCTGTCCAAGATTACTCCACGTCAAACTGTCTTGATGGTCAGAATTGGTGTGGGCAAAATTGATAGCACCGAAACTGCCATTTCCGATGAATGCCATGTGAGTGTTTTCCGGATCAAGTAAATACGTTATTACATCGTCAGGAGTTGCTTGAATAACTGTTATCGCGTTGAAAAATGCACTTATTTTTGATGAGGCAAGCTGTTCGGCATGTTCGGCGAGTGACTTCCGTTCCTCTGAACCTTGACCTGAGGTAAATATAACGGGGTAGCCTTGATCAGGAGGCAAGCTTAATTTACCAGCATCTAACAATGTTTTATGACGTTGAACACAACTTTCTAGTTGTGAATAGCGTGACGGTATGTTTGGATTTCTGCCCATAAAGAAGCACACATTTTGTCATAAAAAATTGAAATAATCAATGAGGTTGAGCGCCGTCCTTAAGCACTTTGTTTCTGCTGTCGTTGTTCTAGCTCAACGGCATGTTGCCCTATGAGTTCGGTGACCTCTTCTATGCGTGTTGCAAAAACGACCAATTCAAGTGCAAATACACCTAGCTTGATGTACGGTGATTGTACTTCAGGATTGTTATTATTTCTTCTCCATGATTCAAGTGCAATGACCGTTTCTGCTACGGGGTCACCTTGCGTCTGCAATTGTTCGAGTACAAATGTTGCGTTATCACCTGAGCGATACCGTTCTATGAGGGTGCTTCGATGAAGTGGGGCGACTTTTTCGGCTTTTTTATGATGAGATTTTGGAGCTATCTGCCTATGTTTGAATACACGTTGAAAATGGTGTTCCCCTTCATACTTTATGTCGTCTACAGGTGTATCAAATGCCCATGAGGCGACTGCACCAAATCGGTCACTAGGTGGGGCGTGTTGCAAGATCTTTTTTATCTGGATAAGGCGATTTTCAACATTTGGGATGGGGGGCGTGAGTATGTTTGATGATGGGATGCCCCAGAATTTTGGAGCTACTTTCTCGGCATTCTCATGTAATTTTGGATAGTTTAAGTGTGGACGAAGTAAGGTGTACGGCGGACGCTCATAATAAGCGGGTGCGTTTTCCGGTGGTTCTATCGAATCGATATGGAGAGCCATCTAGGTAGTAGCATAGCAACAAACCCTATTGCAATGCTGTGAAGTTTCTCACTCTTTACTTCATTTCTTTGTCTTTCTTTTTACCGTCTGTTTCACCCAAGCCTATGAGTGTGATAATGAGCGTGCTCGCCATACCAACGGTGATCGACGTAACGCTGATAACTGGTGCGACTGAATAGGTTGCGAATCCGGTGATGAGCAGTATCGAGGCGAGGATAAGAAAAAGAGTGCCTCTCTGCTTTATGAGCAATTGAAGGAGAGAATATATGCCGATCATAATGAGACAGAACAATGGGAGCTGTATGTACCAGCTCAGTGCATGCGCAGAAGACTCGATAGCAGAGCTATGAATCTCGCCTCCGTGTGCAAACAAATATGGTGCCATAGCTAAATTGTAACCTACTCGGCACGTTATACTGGTACTCATATGAAAGCACTTAAGCATGCAAGCGCATACTTTTCAGAACACCGCCTATTAATAAAAAAAGTTGCTTTGGCTTTTATGTTGGGAGCATTTTGGATTATCGCACTCAGATTTGTCACTATTCGTTCCGATGCGGTTCACTATCATGCAAATTTCGCAGTCTATGTTAATGGCGAACGTCTTAAGCTCGATTCCCCGCTCTATTATGAGGAAGTTCAAGCATGTGGAGGTGATGAGGTAAGTAATCCGAAAATTCGTGCTCATATGCACAACATAGTAAGTCATGTCGTCCATGTTCATGACAATGGCGTGACGTGGGGACATTTCTTTGCAAACATTGGCATGACAGACGGCGACAGTGTATTCCGTATCGATAATAAAATTTATATCAATTCCAAGAAATTACCTATAACGTATATTCTGAATGGTCAAAAAGTTGCAACAACCGCTAATACGACGATAAAAAGCAAAGATACGCTTCTGGTGAGTATTGGCACTGCTGACGAGCAGACATTGGGTGAGCAATATGCATCAATCGAACAAGATGCACAAACATACAACGAATCCTATGACCCAAGTGGGTGCTCAGGTGGTAAAGATTTCAGTTTTTCAGAGCGTCTTAAAAAAGCGATTGGTGTGTTTGGCGAGTAGGGAGCGCAAGCCTTTTGTTGTAAATGTGTGAAAAATATCACAAATTCCCTTGCAGGGGCCGACCTCAGTTGTTACAATGTGGATAACTATGACCTATTCGCCGACTGCAATGCCGACGTTACTTAAGGAGTTATCATGCTAAGCTCCCTCTTTACACACCTCTCATCAACCAGTGGAATTCACGTCTCACTTAAGGCTGAGAAAGTGTTCGAAATCGGTGGTATCGCCGTAACCAATTCGATGTTGTATGGACTTGTCGTAGCGGTTTTCATGATGATTGTCATGGTGACTACCTCACGAAAATCCCGCGTTAAGGCACGCAAAGGCTTTGTTGCCATTATTGAAATGGTTGTCGATTTCGTCGTAGGTATGCTCGAGGGTGTATTCGGCTCAAGAGAAAAAGCCTACAAATACGCACCAATTTATGCGACGTTCTTCTTATTTATTATGTTTAATAATGTGCTTGGGTTGCTTCCTGTTGTCGGTCCAGGCATTGAAGCGAACGGTTCCCCGCTCTTCCGACCATTTACCGCTGATTTGAACGGAACTATCGTTATGTCCGTGTTTGCGATTATTACGGTACAGGTCTTGTCGATACGCGCACAAGGTTTGAAAGGTCATCTCACGCATTACTTTACCGACAAACCAATGAATCCGATCAATTTCTTCATCGGTATTTTGGAAGTATTCGGTGAATTTACCCGCATGCTTTCACTTTCACTACGACTTTTCTTGAATACCGCTGTGGGTGAGATCCTTATCGCCGTATTTACCAGTCTGATATTAAGTGCTGGACGAACGCCAATCGCGGTTATCCCAATTATTTTGTTCGAATTACTTGTTGCCGGTATACAAGCGTATGTGTTTACCGTGCTGACTGCCACCTATTTAGGGTTGGCAATAGCTCATGCGCATGACGATGAACATCACGATGTGGAAGCTCATAAGGTCGAGGAGCTCCCCAGCGATGTTAACCAAAAAGTAACCACGTCCGCTTGATTGGACAAGGAGAAAAAATGTTACAAATTTTAGCTGAAACCACCGAGTTCGACGTACAAGTCGCTAAGGCATGGTCAAAGGGCGGTATGTTGGGTCTTGCACTCGCACTCGCAGCTCTTGGTCTTGCACTCGTTGGATCAAACTACATGAAAGCGCTTGGTCGCAACCCAGAAGCTGGTAAAGCAGCAGGACAGGTTGTCATCATCGCAGCTATGATCGAAGTGACGGCGCTTCTCGCCTTCCTTCTTGGCGCATTCCTTTTGTAGGAATCGTACAGTTGGTAGTTGGCGGTTTGCTGAAAAAAGCACATGACTCGCCAACTACCAACCTCCAACTAACTACTGACCGCAACCCACTCAAAGCCAACTATTAACAACCCAATTAACAACCTAGAACAACGACACGGGCTTCAAACAGAAGATTTGAATCACCATGTGGTTGTTCTAACCAGAAAGGAAACGAAATAAGAATGAATTACAGAATCGTAGCAGTAGTTGACGCAACTGATACTGGTGTTGAACATGTCGCGGTAACTGAAGAAAACGAATCTGACACGTCTCACACTGCCGAGCCGACTACTACCCATGAAGCTACTACCTCTACCGAAAGTGGTACCCATGAGTCAACCACTGAAGCTGGCCATGCAGAAGGGGGCGAATCTGAAGGTATTGCCGCACTTGGCTTGAGTCCGGTTGCAATCGGTGCACAGTTATTAACGTTTTTGGTGCTATTTATTGTCGTGAAGAAGTTTGCACTTGAAGGCATTGTTAAGAACCTCCAGAAAAGACACGATGACATTAATCGTGGGCTCCATTTGACTGCAGAACTCGATAAGGAAAAAGCAGAACTTGAAGTACGTGTTGAACAAGCACTGAAGGCAGCACGTAAAGAAGCGGATGCAATCATCGCGGAAGCACACACTGAAACGAGTAAAATGATTCAGGCTGCTGAAGAAAAAGCTGGCGTTAAAGCTCAAGAAATCATCAAAGCTGCAGAGAGCAAGATTGAGCGTGATATAGCCGATGCACGTAATGGCCTTAAGAAAGAAATGGCTAGCCTCATTACCGAAGCGACTGAAGCCATTCTCAATCAAAAACTTGATACGAATTCTGACCGAAAGCTCGTTGAAGAGTATCTCAAGGGAGCGATGAAGTGAGTGAAGTAATTCCTAAGGTTGATACCACTTTTAGATATCAGGGACTTTCGGATGCGAGTATAACAATGGAGGCACTATTTGATACCGATCTGTTTCCTGTTATGGACGGAGCTGAAGACGTTATTGCCCTAGGAATGCACGGACCATTTGAAGCTAGTCTTAGAACTGATGAGTTTGGAGAGCTTGTAGCAAATAGGCATGAAGGTGCTGAGTTTAATCTCGCGTTAGTAGATTTAGACGGTCTTAGAAGTGCGATTGCAGGTCTTGCCTGTGTGATTCGCAGCGAATCATATATACAGGGTCGTCTTGATCAGCTAGCCGATTTGTTTGGCTCAAATGATGTAAGGGCTGTAAAGGCAAAAGACTTAGGTAAAGTATATGACGACGCCTGTTTAAGATATGATAGCGACGACATCATTACAGAAGGCGGAAAAGCTAACTACCTTTCGGTTGCGAAGCAGCTTAGAGGAGTTCTCGATTTAGTTCCAGTGAAAGACCAATATGGTTTATTTGTTATAGAGCTAGCTTCAAAGGCCGCTGATACCGAGGACAGTAAATAAATGGCGAAAATTACAGTACAACAATTAGCGGTTTATGCAGTTGACCAGCTTGAGGCTGGTATATCTTCACGCAAAGTCGCGCAAAAAGTTGCGAGTTACCTTCTTGATAGCCGTCAAAGTCGCGAATTATCAAGTGTCTTACGTGCAATAGAGGCAACGTTAAACAAAAGAGGCTCAAGCCAGGTAGTTATCACGAGCGCACACGAAGTGTCAGAAACCGTGAAACAAGAACTTGCTACCCTTCTTGGTGCCAAGAGCCCGGTATTCCACGAGGATATTGATCCAAAAGTCATCGGTGGCGTCAAAGCTCGCTTTGGTGAGTCGGAGATAGATTTGACCGTTCGGGGTAAATTACAGCGATTTAAAACAATAGTATCTAACAGTAGTAAGTAGGAGAGATAAAAGATGGCGACAGATGTATCAGTAAAAGACCTCGCAGCAGAAGTTCGTGCTGCTATTGCCGAACTGAAAAATGCTGGAAGTGTTGAAAAATCAGGAGTCGTGACTCGCATCGGCGATGGTGTGGCATGGATTTATGGTTTGAGTGCTGCTGGGTATTCAGAAATGCTCGAAATTGAGGGCGAAAATGGCGAGACAGTCAACGCTTTTGCCCTGAATCTCATGGAAGACGAAATCGGTGCCGTGCTTCTTGGTGCAGATACGAAAGTAAAGGCGGGAGCAAAAGTACGCTTGAGCGGTAAAGTGCTCGAAGTACCAGTTGGTCCAGAACTTGTCGGGCGCATTGTTGATCCGCTCGGTCGACCACTCGATGACAAGGGTCCAATTAAGACCAAACAGATGGGGCTAGTAGAGCGCCCTGCTCCAGGTGTATTAGCTCGTAAAAGTGTGCACGAACCGCTCATGACCGGGCTCATGGCTATTGATGCCATGGTGCCGATTGGTCGAGGTCAGCGTGAGCTTATCATTGGCGATCGACAAACCGGTAAGACCGCAGTTGCCGTTGATACGATGATTAACCAGGCAAAGCAGAAGACAGGTGTTGTAAACATTTACGTCGCAGTTGGCCAGAAAATGAGCAAAGTAGCTCGTATTGTCGAGCGATTAGAGCGCGAAGGTGTGATGGATCAGACAATTGTGGTGGCGACCAGCGCGAACGACCCTGCTTCACTCCAATATCTTGCACCGTACGCAGGAGCTGCAATGGGTGAGTATTTCCGCGATAACAAACAACACGCGTTGATTATCTATGACGATTTAACGAAGCACGCTGTTGCGTACCGACAAATGAGCTTGCTCCTTCGACGTCCACCAGGACGCGAAGCGTACCCAGGTGACGTGTTCTACTTGCACTCTCGTCTCCTTGAACGTGCAGCAAAGCTTTCAGATGCTGAAGGCGCTGGTTCGCTCACTGCCCTGCCGATTATCGAAACGCAAGCTGGAGACATCTCAGCTTTCGTGCCAACCAACGTGATTTCTATCACCGATGGTCAGATTTTCATGGAATCAAGCCTCTTTAACCAAGGTATTCGCCCTGCTATCTCTGTTGGTCTTTCTGTATCACGTGTCGGTGGTGCTGCTCAGACCAAAGCTGTTAAAGGAGCTGCTGGTCCACTTCGACTCAACCTTGCACAGTTCCGTGAACTCGCAGCATTTGCTCAGTTCTCAAGCGATCTTGATGCCGATACCAAGCAGAAGATTGAACGTGGACAACGCTTGACTGAACTGTTGAAACAGCCACAGTATAGTCCGCTTTCTGTATGGGAACAGACGGCAAGTTTGACGGCTGCAACTGAAGGTGCGTTCGATAGCATCCCTGTCGAGCACATCAAGAAAGCACAGCATGCGCTCTTGAGCCAACTCTGGAGCGAAAACCGCAAAGATATGGAAACGCTCGATAAGGGCGACAAAGTTGACGACAAGATGAAAGAAGTAATCTTGAAGCAAGCTGAAACGGTCGCGAAGGAATACAAGGAAGCTTAAATCATGAGCAATAAGGAATACGAAATAAGAAATATGGAACGGACGACTACAAATTTTTCTTATTCGAATTTTCATTATTTTGCTCAGGAGTGTAAATAAAATGGGCTTTTCATATACGAACACCGAATTAGCTGATATTTTTGCACACGATCTATGGATTACTCCCGGATGTGATAATGAAGTAGAGCAAAGAGCATTTGCTTCAGCGAGAGAAGTCATAAAAGGTGTGTTAGACGAGCTCGGAGATGTTACGCAATTGTCAACTGGACGTAAAGAATACGCTGTCCTCGTTATGGGTCAATATGCATTTGATGAAGCGTGTAGGGTTACGTCGCAATTAACAGATTCGAACGGAGCAATCAATGGCTAGTACGCAGCAGATCAAAGGACGTATCAAGTCCGTCAAGAGTACCAAGCAGATTACTAAAGCTATGGAGTTGGTTGCTGCATCTAAGATGCGTCGTGCGCAGGAAACGACTCTCGCGAGTCGTGACTATACCCGTACTGCTCGAGCAATCTTGACGCGTTTGCGAGAGCTCACCGATGTCACGAAGCATCCCCTGTTCATTACGCGCGAAGTCAAAAGCCGTATATTAGTCGTCATTACCTCAGATAGAGGTCTGGCCGGTGCATATAACAGCAATGTCTTGCGAACACTCGCGAAGGAACTAAAGCACGACCGCGACAACACTATTGAAACAAAACTCATTCTCATAGGTAAGCAAGCGGCGAAGTTCGCTTCAAAGATAGAAGGCGTGAATATCATTGGTAGTTACGACCACATGCCAGAAAAGCCTACTATTAATGACTTAATGCCTATTTTAGAAACGGTCAAACTCGCTTACGCAGGTAAAAGCGAAGAAATTGTCGACGAAGAAGATAAGAATGTGCGCATGTTGATTGAGCCGACGACCGATGCGGTCGATATTCTCTATACCGATTATAAATCGAGTGTCGTTCAGGAGGTTGCTCAAACGCGCCTACTTCCTGCTGCATTTGTCGAAGTACCCATCTCGGCTGACCAAGAATTAGCTATTTTTGAACCGAGCCCGAAAGTAGTGCTAAACGCGGTAGCGGATCGATTGGTAGATGTGCAACTCTGGCAGGCGTATCTTGAAAGCCAAGCGAGTGAACAAAGTGCTCGTATGATGGCGATGAAAACTGCTAGTGACAACGCTGGTGATTTGATTGATGATCTGACGCTTGCGATGAACACGGCGCGACAAGCAGCCATTACGCAAGAACTTGCGGAAATCGTCGGTGGCGCGGAGGCTATCAAATAATGACGTATAAGCCGCTTGAAATGCCTGAAGTCGTTGTTTTGCACCATACTGATACCCCTTGGGCTCGTTGGCAACAGGCTATCCATTCGAGTGGAATCATCGAAGTCCCCTATTCTGTTCGAAGTATGACCGATACATATCTCGGTGAACGAGACGAGGTGAGAGAAGAACAAATACGCCGTATTGGATTCAATGCAGATCATCTTTTTATTGAGGATACATTAGATAGACAGAATGATGGTGTAGACACGATAATACACTCGCAAGGCTTCTCTTCAGCACCACATACTACATGGTCATTCGCTGGAGACAGAGTAACAGGTTTAATTACAGCTGCTGGATATAACAGAGCAAGGCTTGAATTAAATTCAGGAATAGACAGCTCATCGACAAAGCAAAAGCAAAGGCGATATGTGGGGATTGCCGTTATAATTATGAAGCCAATGGAATTACTGGCAGGAAGAAACTACCCTGAAATGCCGGATGGCTACGGTGATGATTTGGCCGACGAGCAACATAGGGTAAAGATGCGGACTGAATATGTCGCAGATATTTTTCGATTAAAAGGAGTGAAAAACGGTCTTGGTTGGCTTGCTGGAAAAGACTATCCTGATGCGGACCGTATTCGCGATGAGATATCATCAGGTTGTGTCGGGCCATTCGATGTTGAGTATAATGTACGCTACCATCGAAGGGAATTTGGAAAATCATTATTACGATTAGAAGGACTAAGACAAGCAATACAGCAAAGGAGAAAGAATTAAATGGCAACAGCAACTATGAATAAAACTACAGGACGTGTCACCCAAGTGGTGGGTGTGGTCGTCGACGTCGAATTTGACGGCGAGCTTCCAGCTATCTATGACGCACTGACATTTGAGCTTGATGGCAAGACAGTCTATCTTGAAGTCGCACAGCATTTGAGCGAAAACAGCGTCCGTACGGTCGCTCTCGGTGGAACCGATGGTTTAAAGCGTGGTACAGAAGTAACGGCAACAGGTGCCCCAGTGCAAGTGCCTATCGGTGCGGAAACCCAAGGACGTATGTTCAACGTGGTTGGCGACCCAATCGATGGCAAGCCAGCGCCAAAAGGTAAACGAGCGTCGATTCACCGGGCTCCCCCTGCTCTTTCTGAACTTTCCGGCAAGACTGAAGTGCTCGAAACGGGCATTAAAGTCATCGACCTTATCTGTCCGATTACCAAAGGTGGTAAAGTCGGCTTGTTCGGTGGTGCGGGTGTCGGTAAGACGGTCCTAATTACCGAGCTTATCAACAACATTGCAAAATTCCACAGTGGTAACTCAGTGTTTGCCGGCGTCGGAGAACGAACTCGTGAAGGAAACGACTTGTACCACGAAATGGCTGATTCAGGCGTGCTTGATAAAACGAGCCTTGTCTTCGGTCAGATGAACGAACCACCAGGAGCTCGTCTCCGTGTCGGTCTTTCGGGACTTACCATTGCAGAAGGCTTCCGTGATGAAGGTAAAGATGTCTTGTTGTTCGTCGATAACATCTTCCGTTTCACACAAGCTGGCTCTGAGGTATCTGCACTGCTTGGTCGTTTGCCGTCAGCAGTAGGTTACCAGCCGAACCTCGCAACCGAAATGGGTGGCTTGCAAGAACGTATCACCAGTACGAAAAAAGGCTCTATCACCTCTGTCCAGGCTGTGTATGTGCCTGCAGACGACTTGACCGACCCAGCACCAGCGACAACATTCGCTCACCTTGACTCGACAATCGTGTTGAACCGTGCATTGACAGAGTTGGGCCTCTACCCTGCGGTTGACCCACTTGACTCAACCTCAACTATCCTCGACCCAGAAATCGTTGGCGAAGAGCACTATGCTGTGGCTCGGGATGTGCAAAGAATCTTGCAGCGTTATAAAGATTTGCAAGATATTATTGCCATCTTAGGCATGGAAGAACTCTCAGATGAAGACAAGAAGACTGTTGCTCGTGCACGTCGCTTGCAAAGATTCTTGACGCAACCATTCTTCGTTGCTGAAGTGTTCAGTAACATCCCTGGTGAATATGTGAAGCTTGAAGATACAATCAAAACCTGCCGTGAAATCCTCGATGGTAAGCACGATGACTTGCCTGAAAGTGATTTCTATATGAAGGGCGGCACCATCAAGGG
>JACCDN010631899.1_pt1 | contig 25018 bp, 22 predicted proteins | sample 7441691 | NCBI WGS metagenome assembly JACCDN01 (sample SAMN15323439, study PRJNA562643) | freshwater metagenome | isolation source: river surface water | place: USA:Blue River Watershed | collected 2017-08-16 | reverse complement strand
TCAACCGCTGGTTGCTTGTCGCCGCCGCGGTTGCTGTTGTTGGTGAGGGTGGCGTACACCCAGCCTTGTTTGTCGATGTCAATCCATTCAGGGCGGTCCATTTTGGTGGCGCCCAAAAGATCGCTGGCTTGTCGTGCTTTGATCACTACGTCGCCTTGGTCAGCAAAGCCATTGGCTGCTGTCAGCGGGCCTTGGCCGTGGGTCAATGCAATCCACTGGCCTTTGCCATCTGCATTGAACTTGGCCACATACAGCGTACCGTGGTCTAGCAGCGTAGCATTAGCGGCAGCACCACCGGGTTTGATGGTGTCGCGACTTACAAACTTGTAGATATATTCGAACCGTGCATCTTCACCCATGTACACCACAGCGCGGTTGTCTTTGGTGACTGCTACGGTTGCACCTTCGTGCGCGCCGCGGCCCATGGCTGTGCGCTTGATGGGCGTGGCATTGGGGTTCTGTGGGTCGATTTCAACAATCCATCCAAAGCGATTGGGTTCGTTGGGGTTTTTGACGGCATCAAAACGAGCGTCATGCTCGTGCCAGCGATAACCCACGCCACCTTTTCTCAGACCCCAACGACGTTCGTGCGCTGTCAGTGTGTCGCCACCGCTGAAGTAAACGATGAAGTTTTCTTCAGAGGTGAGGTAAGTGCCCCAAGGTGTGATGCCACTGGCGCAATTGTTCAAAGTGCCCATGACAACTTTGCCTGCAGGGTCTGCCGCTGTTTTCATCATGGCATGTCCAGCAGCAGGACCACTCAATTCGGTGCGTGTATTGGTGGTAATGCGGCGCGCATATTTAGAGGGGTTGACCACTTCCCACTTGCCGCCTTTGTCTTGTACTTCAATGACAGACACTCCGTGAGCGGCTTGTGACTTGCGAACTTTTTCGGCGCTCCAATTGGCCATGCCATCTTTGAACAGCAAGCCGTGGTCGACGTATTCATGGTTCATGGCCAAGAGACCGCGTTTAGAGCCATCGAGAGCGTAGAAGTGAATGCCGTCGTGGTGCATGCCCATCTGAGCCTCTTGCTCGGCAGCAGAGTTGCTGGCGTCTTCTTTGAAAGGATAGTTCTGACCCACAATGCCCACGGGGTCGCCCCACGGGGCAATGACATGCGCAATGTAGCCTTCTGGCACTGTGATGCTGTCGGCCTTCGAAATGGCCACACTTTTGAAACCCATTTTGAGACCCATGCTCATGCCCATGGATGCACAACCTGTGAGTGCAGCAGCGCCACCAATGGCACTCAGCGGCGCCAAAAAGCTGCTGGCCAAAGCGCCCAAACCACCGCGCAGAATTTGGCGTCGTGAAGGGTCTGAAACGTCATGAATACTTGGATTGGAAGAGCGGTTGCTATCTTCCATCAAGGAAAAGTCTTTTGCCATGATTGAGGGCTCGCCTAAAAGTTAATAAAAAGTTACTTTGTGTTTTTATGCCATTCATTTGACAAGCGTGTGACAAAATTAATGTTGATCTGACCCCAATTGTTTTTATCTGTCGCAAGCAGTTGACGTTAATAAAAGTTGACAGATGAAGTATCACCCTCCTAAGATGCCTAGACGTCTACTCAGGGGAGATTCGCTGTGACCTTTGAACAAATCGTGATTTCCCTTTACCTTTTCCTTGGTATCTGTTTCGGGTTGACTACTTTTTCAATTCGGCACCTTTTCAGCGAAGGGCCCGATAAGGAGATTCAAACAGAGCAGGCGTCGGAGCTAAAAGGGCGTCTTTTTTGGACCTTAATTTGCACATGGCTCTGGCCCATCATGGTTTTCACGGGAATTAATACGGCGGTGATTTTGGCCAAGCGGAAGAAGTTGGCTGCACAAAAAGACTGAGTTCAGTTCGGCTTGAGGGTACAAAAATTGGGGTCAGATCAACATTAATTTTTTGTGCTGCTGCTCACATTACTGGGTGACTCAATCACATTCAGTTATTTGGGTACTGGACTGGCACCTTTTACACCGGTGGTGAGGGCTTTTTCACGGCCACCAAATTTTTCAATCAATTGATCTTGATCGAATTTGGCTTTTTGATCAGTCCTTTCCGGATCGAGTTGATTTCTAAGAACATTCTTTAAGTCGCGACAAATGTGTTGATGCGCGTTACTTGTTGCCAAGTTAATGGTTTGTCCGGGGTCCGCTATCACATCAAACAACTCGGGTTCATAGCCTACATAGTGATGATAGGCCCAACGATCTTGGCGCAGCATGTACGCCGCACTGGGTGAACCCACTGCATGGTATTCGCTGAATCCAATTCGCTGGGGGTCATCTGGTTCACGAGCTATCTGCAACAAAGAGCGACCTGGAAGCGTGATGTTCTCAGCCAAACCTGCACTGGACAGCACAGTGGGCGCGATATCGATCAGGTTGACATTTGTTTGGCACAAATGATTTTGTGGAATATCGGGGCCTGCCAAGATCATGGGGACGTTGGTGGCTTCTCGGTACAGAGTTGATTTGTTCCACATGCCACGTGCGCCCTGGTTGTCTCCGTGGTCACTGCTCACAATGACCCGGGTGGTGCCTTCCATTCCTGACTCGTACAAAGATTTCAATACAAGACCTATTTGCTCGTCAATGAAGTTGACCAGTGCAAAATAGCAAGCCAATGCTTCACGGCGCCGTTCGGGTGTCCCTAGCTCTAAGTCGGCGTTTGAAAAGTCTGCATGACGCTGAATCCATGGATGTCTAGGGTGACCATTGTCGGGGTGAAGTCGGGGGGAGGGGATTCTATGGACGTCAATTTGATCTAAATATTTTTGAGGCACCACAAGCGGGAAATGCGGCGCTACAAATCCGACATACAAAGTCCAGGGCGCAGTATTCGATTCTTGCGATCGATCTTTAATCCATTGAGCTGCTTTTTCTGCATTGCGCATGTCGTAACGGTTGTAACTGGATTCGCCCGCACCCAATTCGTCAAAAAGATGCGACGGACGTGCTTCGTCGGGCAGGGGGTTTCGCACCGAACCCCACACCTGACCGATGCCACCTGCTAAGTGCAAGGGGTTGTGTTGCTGGCTAAATCCTGTTGGCGCAGTTTCATTGACGTAATGAAGTTTTCCAATCGACTCTATACGCCTGCCCGCTCGGGCTAAATCATGACACCAGCCCTCAACGCGACCGTCGTAGCCCATCGCATTGTCCCAGTAGCCAATTTGGTGGACCCAACGACCCGTGGCCAAAGACGCACGAGCGGGTACACAAATAGGCGAAGGGGTAAAGGCATTGGTGAAACGTGTGCCGCGTCTTGCCAGTGCATCTAAATGCGGTGTTTTGACAAACGGGTGATCTGCGCAGCTCAATGCTTGCGCATCTTGTTCGTCAGTTAACAAAATTATGGTGTTGCAAGCGCGCTCTGTCATGCCGGTCCTACGGGCTCGGGCATGCTCAACAACACGTCATCGGGTCTGCTCAAAAGTCGTTGCGTCATTTCGTCTTGCAAGCCCTTGTGAGCAACGTTGTTGAACAAGTTGTTCGTTTCGTGGGGGTCGTTAGACAAGTCATAGAGCTCACCTGCGCCACTTCCAAATTCCAATGTGAGTTTGGCGTTATTTGTTCGCACAGCTCGTAAGTCAAGGGACACGCCACAGCGAGATGGCCCAAGTCGCCACTCACTGAACGCATGCTCGCGCTGGGCTACTGGCTGACCTTCTAGCAGTGGCCTCAAACTCTGGCTGTGCTTGGCCGATGCAACAGCGGTACCTGCATAGTCGCCAAAGGTTGATGCCAAGTCGAGGGTGGAGACAGGCTGATCAATTCGCTGTCCTATGCCCACACCTGGGCCTCGCACAATCAACCCAACACGCAGCAGGCCTTCGTAAAACATGGGGCCTTTGAGCATCAAGCCATGATCGCCCAGCCACTCACCGTGGTCAGACGTGAAAACCACCAAAGTGTTTTCAGCCAAGCCCTCATCTTCCAATGCAGACAAAATGCGGCCTACTTGGTGATCAACCAATGAAATCATGCCGTAGTAATTGGCAATGATGTCGCGAAGTTGCGCATCGTTTTGCGGTGGCATGCGCGAATATTCTTCTCGAATTTTGCGACTTTCTGGCGTTCCGCCAGGCGTGCTCTCCAAGGCGGCACGATGCCACCAAGGCCGGTTCTCTAAATCTCGTTGTCGGTGTACTGGTAAATCTATGTCTTCTGGTCGGTGCATCCAACACCAAGGTGCCGGTGCGTCAAAGGGATGGTGAGGATCGGCCAAAGAAACCCAAGCACAAAACGGCTTTGCAATCGATTGATCTTGTTGTGCTTGTCGATTCAAGCGCCCATGTTCGCGCAAGAACTCAACCGTGCGGTCACCCACCCAAGTGCTGTTGTGCCAGGCCGTTGGCAATCCGCTATTGTGTGTTTGCGCAGCACTGCTCAGCGGTGGCAATGTTTGTTTGTAAAGCTCATCTTTGTGTGAGCCGAGTCCATCTGCGTGATACCACCGCTCGTAATGCAAACCACCTGGACTTTTTTCAGGAAGCCAATAGTTGTGGCCCAGTTGCATGAGCTCTACGTTGTCAAATCCCATGTATGGGCCTGTCCAGTCATCCCCAAACAGATGAGAGCTGGGTATATTTTCGCAGCGTCCTGTAGGCTTGTTGCCATAGGAGTGGTTGCTTGAAAAATGAGCTTTTCCAATAAATCGCGTGTCGTAACCTGCTTTGCTGAGGGAGCCCGCAAAGCCTTGTTGAGCCAACTCTTCTGAAAGATCAATGCCGTTGTCGTGAACGCCACTTGTTAAAGGTAATAGCCCCGTCAGCACTGCGCTTCTAGCGGGCATGCACACCACATTGGGTGTGATACAGCTTGAAAATCGGGTGCCTTGTTTGGCCAACAAATCCAAGTGGGGCGTTTTGACGCTTCGCCCTTCAAAGCCAAAACAATCACCGCGGTGTTGATCACTCATGACCAACAAGATATTGGGCTTTTTTAAATTCATGCGCTAGTGCCAAACAAGATCACATTTCTGCCGTGTAGCCCGTTGCCTTAATGACAGGGCCCCATCGCTCAAAGTCTGCTTTGATATACCGACTCAATTCTGAAGCGTTAATGACGGCTGAGTCGAACTCCAGCTTTTCAATCGAAGCGACCAAGCGAGGCATCTTGGCGGCAGTGATGAGCGCTTTTTCGAGTTCAGCTAACACGGGGGCAGGAGTTTTGCTTGATGCAAAAAATGCGAATATTTCTCGAATTTGTAATTCAGGGTAGCCTTGTTCCTTGAATGTTTTGACACCACTTAATCCTGGCAATGGCTGATCTCCCGAGAAGCCCAAAATGCGCAATTTGCCCGCTTGATGCTGTTTGACCAGGTTAGGCAGGGTGGTCGACAGAGCCGGTAAATTGCCACCTAATAAGTCGGTCATTGCTGCGGCACCACCTTTGTAGGGGACATGCTGAAAATCGATGCCCGCTTGACGTCCAAACATCACCCCCAAAAAATGCATTGCTGTCCCAGCGCCCGGAGTGCCATAGCTGGCTTTGCCTGGATTGGCTTTTGCCCAATCTACAAACTCTTTAAGGGTTTTAGCAGGGGTGCCGGGGCCTACACCCAACGCGAATGTGAACGAGCAAACGCCAGCCAAGGGCGCCAAGTCGCTCACGCTGTAACGCAACTTTGGATAAACATGAGGAAAAATAGTGGCATTGCCACCAGGCATGAGTACCACAGTGCTGCCATCGTTTGGGGCTGCCAACATAGCTTCAGTGGCCAATTGACCTGCAGCGCCGGTTTTGTTCTCAACAATCGTGTTGTAGCCTAGTGCGCGCATTTCTTCTGCTACTTGACGTGCCACGACATCGACTGCACCACCTGGCGGGTATCCCACCAATATTTTCAGTGTCTTTGCCTGTGCATTGACCCAAGAGGGGGTGATTGCGGCCAAGCTGATGGCAGCCATCTGGCTGAGTGTGCGACGACGATTGTTCATGAGGACTTCTCCGAGAATTGGCTAAGGGTTCATGTTGGGTTCATAGGTTGTACAGTTCAGTTACTTCGGTAACAATTGAGGGATGACCCTGATATCAAAGGCTCCTTTATCAAGCAGTGCAGTTGAGTTGCAGAACAGCCAAACCCTGTCTCGGCAATTGTTCCAAGCGCTTGCAAAGCCGGTTGACCAGAAATCTAGACCACTTCATCAATTTAAATCAGGCAAGACATTGGTGAAATCTGGTGATGTGGTGGCACGCTTGCCCTTTGTCATCAGTGGCCGCCTCAATGCTGTGGTTCACATTCCAGGAACTCAGGGTGGGCAAATTGTGCCCATTGCTTTTGGCGCTGGAGAAATTGCGCTGTTGTCTTATCTGTTTAATCGCTTGCCAAGCGGGAGTGATTTGGTGGCCAGTCAAGACTCCACCATTCAATGGATTCCCATTGAAGAGATTGAGTCAGCTTTTCTGAATGACGCTCAGTTGATGGTGCTTTTGGTCAGATTTTTAGGATTTCGATTGCGTGAAGTTCAAGCAAGAGAAAGGGCGGGATCTGCTCGCAGCGTCATGACCCGGTTAAGTGCCAGTTTGATTCGAACCCTGGGTGAATTGCCTATTCGACCAGATGCAAGGCTGCTGATTCATGCGACCCACGAACAATTGGCCAGCAGCTGTGGGGTCAGCCGGCCAAAGACATCGCTGGCATTGAAAAAGTTGGAACGAGATGGCATTGTTTTATTGGGCCGAAAATGGGTGGAGGTTTTAGACACCCATGCTTTGCGCATCTTGACTGTTTAGCAATTAATGTTGATCTGACCCCAATTATTCAGGACACCTCTGTCAAAACGGATATTGACGCGGTGTGGTCTGAATGGTGATCCAACGCAATTCTGTAAATTCATTGATGCCAGCTTTGCCACCAAATCGGCCATAGCCGCTGCCTTTGACGCCGCCAAAAGGCATCTGCGCTTCATCGTGCACAGTGGGGCCGTTGACGTGGCAAATGCCTGAATCAATTTTGCGGGCCACGTTGTACGCACGGGCAATGTCGCGGCCAAACACAGAAGACGACAGACCGTACTCGTTGTCGTTGGCACAGGCGATGGCTTCTTCAACACCTTTGACACGCACAATGGCTTTGACCGGTGCAAAGCTTTCTTCGCGGTAAATCCGCATGTCTGGGGTGACGTGGTCTAGCAGGGTGGCAGGCATGAGGGTGTCGGTCGATTTGCCGCCACACAACAGCTTGGCGCCTTTGGCAATGGCGTCATCAATCAAGTCGTTGCAATGAGAAACGGTGCTCATGCCAATGACGCTGCCCAACACTACGGGCTCGGGTTTGCGGGGGTCACCCAGGGGCAGGTTTTTGGCTTTGTTGGCAAAGCGTTTGACAAACTCATCGGCAATTTTTTCATCGACCACAATGCGCTCAGTGCTCATGCAAATTTGACCGCTGTTGGCAAAGCAGCCAAAGGTTGCACCGTTGACGGCGTCGTCAATGTCGGCATCGTCCAAAATCACCATGGGCGCTTTGCCGCCCAACTCAAGCACCACAGACTTGAGGTACTTGGCACACGTTTGCGCAAGCAACTTACCTACTTTGGTAGAACCAGTGAAATTGACGCGCCTGACGGCAGGGTGGGCCACCATGGCTTCAACCACAGCAGCAGCATCTGCGGGTGCATTGGTGATGTAGTTGACAACGCCAGGTGGAAAGCCTGCTTCTTGAAACGCTTCCACAATCAGTTGATGTGTTTTAGGGCAGTTTTCAGAGCCCTTCAAAATAACAGTGTTGCCACACGCCAAAGGTGTGGCAATGGCGCGAACACCCAAAATAACAGGCGCATTCCAAGGCGCAATGCCCAAAATGACGCCGGCAGGTTGACGAATGCCCATGGCCAAGCTGCCTGGCACATCTGAGGGAATCACTTCGCCAGACACCTGCGTTGTTAAAGAGGCCGCTTCGCGAATCATGCCGGCAGCCAAGAACACATTGAAGCCCGCCCACATGCCGGTGGCGCCAGTTTCTTCTGGCACTGCTTTTACAAACTCAGGCGTTTTGGCTTCCAACTTATCGGCCGCTTTCAAGAGCAAAGCGCGTCTTTCGTTGGGACCTACATCGCACCATGTTTTGAAAGCTTCAGCCGCAGCTTCTACCGCCAAAATGGCATCGGCAGGGGAGGCCGCGGGTGCGCGTGTGGCCACGGTGCCATCGAGTGGGTTGCGACGCTCAAAGGTAGCGTTGTTCTCGGCATTCACTTTGAGGCCGTTGATGAGCATAGACATATCAGACATGATGTGTTCCCTAAAGATCTTCAGAAATTAATTGGACCGCACTATTTTTTCAAGTGCTTGCGAAGCGGTTCGGGTGTCGCTGGCAGCAGCACCCAAATAGGCTTCTTGAATAACGCTAGAACGAGCCAGCAGCTTGGATGAGCCATGCGCCACCAATGCACCTCGTTCAATGACATAGCCACGGTCGGCTACAGCCAAAGCTTTGCGCACGTTTTGCTCCACCATGAGCACCGTGGTGCCTTGGTCTGCAATACGCCGTGTCATGGCCAGCAGTTCGTCCACCATGCGAGGCGCCAAACCCAGTGAGGGTTCATCGAGCATCAGCAGGCGAGGGGCCGACATCATGGCGCGCGCAATGGCCACCATTTGTTGTTCGCCGCCGCTCATGGTGCCCGCCAATTGGGTGGCGCGTTCGCGCAATTTTGGAAAGTCGTTCAAGACCATTTCCATGCGTTCTTGACGGGTGTTTGGTTTTTGCAGCCAACCACCCAGCTCGAGGTTTTCAAGCACGGTCATTTGTGGAAACAGCTGCCGACCTTCGGGTACCAAAGCCATGCCAGCCTTGACAATTTCGTGCGGTTTTTCTGGCAGGTCTTCGCCATCCAGAAGCACTTCACCTCGCATTGGAATTTGTCCGGACAAGGCACGAAGCAGGGTGGTTTTGCCTGCACCATTGGGGCCAAGAATGACCGTGAGGCCTGGCATCACATCAAAGTTCAATTGCCTGATCACTTCAAACGGACCGTAGCCTGCAGACAAGCCACGCACGCGAAGTTGCGCTTTGCCTGAGCCTCCCAGAACAAAGGCTTGAGGGCGATACCACATCATGTCAGCCCCTCCGAGTCGTTGACCATTTCGTCGCCCAAATAAGCTTCAATCACTTCTTTGTTGCGCACCACGTCCGATGGTTTGCCATCGGCAATTTTCTTGCCTTGGTTCAGCACAATGACGCGCTCAACGTGTTTCAGCAACACTTTGACAGCGTGCTCAATCCAAATCACAGACAGGTCTAATTCATCACGCAAGCGGCGAATTAGACGCGCCATTTCTTCCACTTCAATTTCGGTCAGGCCTGCGGCCACTTCGTCCAGCAACAAAATGCGAGGGCGAGTGGACAAAGCCATGCCAATTTCTAGGACGCGTTGCTGCGAAGGTGTAATGGCTGCGGCGGGCAAGTCTGCCAGGTCGGACAAACCGATCACGGACAAAATGCTGGCGGTATCGCGAAGGGCCCAAGGCACCCCTTTTTCTTCACCCCAAAACACATACTTGCGCGGCCTGCGTCCGGCAAACATCAATCCAAAACGGATGTTCTCGCTCACGGGCAAGTCGCTGAATACTCGCGGTGTTTGAAAAGTTCGGGCTAGGCCACGTTTGGCAAACTGGTGGGGCAAAGCGCCTGTGAGAGATCTGCCGTCCACTTTGAGTTGTCCCGAAGTGAGCGGCGTGACGCCAGAAATGGCGTTGAAGAAGGTGGTCTTGCCGGCGCCGTTGGGGCCCATGATGCCCACCAACTCACCGGGTGCAATGTTCATGCTGACGGCATCGACCGCAGTCAAGCCGCCAAAGCGAACGGTGACATCTTGCGCTTGAAGCAGCAGGTTTTCAGAGGCCGACAATTCGTCTCTCCTTGGCGCGTTGCTTGTCGCGTGCTTTGTCGCCGCTCCATTCGTAGCGCGAGTCCTTGTACCACTGACGCATGTCTTGGTACCAGTCTTTGAATGTTTGCCAACGCATCGATGCCAAACCGCCTGGCAAATACAACACACTCAAAATGAGCAAGAGGCCCAGCGTCATCATGTAAATTTGCGGTGCTTGCAAGCGCAGCGTTTCAGCCAAGATACTGAACACAATGGCGGCAATGAGGGGGCCCCATAAAGTCATAGCGCCACCAATCAAAGCAATCAAAACAGTTTGAAAACCAATGAAAGGATTGAAGGCTGTGTGCGGGTCGATGTAGGTCCAGCGCACAGCCATGGCAGCGCCCACGCCACCTGCCACGGCAGCTGTAAATGCAAAGCCGGCCACCTTGACCCAGCGCGTGTTCACGCCCAAGGTTTGTGCGCGTTGTTCATCGCCGCCAATGCCTAGCAAGGCCAAGCCAAATCGGGTGCGACGCAGGCCAATTGAGAGACCGACAGTGATAACAGCCAACAGTAACACTGTGTGATAGATGGTGCTCATCTCGGGCACCGTAGTGAGCACGCGGCCCACTGTGCCATGCACAGACTTTTCGTAATAGCTGATGGCGTGACGAATGAGTTCGGCCATTCCAAAGGTCAGCACGGCAAAGTAGGTACCGCGCAAATGCAATACGGCCAGTCCCATGACCACGGCCACAGCGGCGGCAATGGCTTCTCCCAATGCAATGGCACTGGCCCATTCCATGCTGTCTAAATTCATGGCCGTGGTGTATGCACCCAAACCAAAGAATGCCGATGTGGCCAAAGACAAGTAGCGCGAGCTGCCACAAAAGAAGCCCCAACTGGTAGACAAGGCCACGTACATCAAGCAGGTGAGAGCCATGGAGAGGGCAAACTCACTGCCATAGCTGGGCAGGGCCAAGGCCCATCCGGTTAGACCGAATAGCACCAGCAGATCACGCCAAAGGTTTGCGTTGTTATTCATTTGCTAAACAAGCCTTTAGGACGGAACAAAAGCACACCAATGAACACCACATAAGACAGTAGTGCTTTAAGAGAAGGGTTGGTGAAGTGCATGCCAAAGGCTTCAATCACACCCAGCATCAAGCCACCGGCAAGAGCGCCGCCCATGCTGCCAAAGCCGCCGAGGGTGATCACAATCAGGGCGGTGACGGTGTAGGGCTCGCCCATGGCAGGCGAGATGGTGTAGGCCATCGACAACAAACAACCCGCCAAACCAGACAGTCCTAAGCCAATGCCAAACATCAAGGGGTGCAAGGTGCGGGTGTTGATGCCCACCAATTGGGCGCCCACTTGCGATTGCATCAACGCGCGAACGCCTTTGCCCAACAAAGTTTTGCGCAGCAAGACCATCAGCCCCAAGCTGAAAATAAGTGCCATGACAAACACGACCAGTTTGTTGCCGGCAAATTGTGCATTGCCAACCACCACGGGGTCTGCCATGTAGTCGTAGCCGCGAAGTTCACCGCCCCAAATAGAAGACACCAAGTTTTGAATCAGGAACATCAAGCCAAACGACACCATCAGGCCTCTCGCCTCGAAGATGTCGATGTTGAGCGATGTTGCCGTTAGGCGCCTAAAGCACAGCCAATGAATGGCCAAACCCAGACCCATGAGCACCACAAAAGAAACGGGAATCATTAGGAATGGCGAAATTCCAAAACTGGTTTGCACCATCCATGTAAGGTAGGCACCCAGCATTAAAAACTCGCCATGCGCAATGTTGAGAATACGCATCAGGCCGTATTGCAAATTCAGCCCTAGCGCAACCAACGCATAAATCCCGCCTGTGATGAGCCCGCTGACAATCAGCTCAAACCAAGCGGTAGCAGACACAAGTTATTTCCAAGCAGGTTTGTTGGGATTGATTTTGGCGGTGGCCAACTTGGTAGGCCAAACCACTTCAAATTCACCGTTTTGCCACTGGCTGACGGTGCCGGGTGTGGCAATGTTTTCACTGCCAGAGAACTTCACATCACCAATGATGGTTTTGTGATTGGTGTTGGCAATGTAGTCGCGCAATGCCTTGCGGTCCAAGCCGACTTGCTTGACGCCAGCCGTCAAAATTTCCAAGCCAGCCCATGTGTGGCCGCTGGCCCAGCGATCGGGTTCTTTGCCGCCAAACTTTTTGGTGTGTGCGTCAAAGTAAGCCTTGGCGCCGGGGCTGGTTTTGGCATTCCAAGAACCCATGCCCATCACGCCTTCGGCGCCGGCGGGTGTCATCACATTGCGGTACAACTGGAAGGCTGTGCCCACAGAAGCGTAGAAGAACTTAGGATTGAAACCCACTTCTTTGGCTTGTTTGCTAGCCAAAATGGTGTCTGGTGGGTAGGTGAAGCCCACGAATGCATCGGGGTTCTTGTCCTTGATAGAACGCAAAACAGGTGACAAATCTTTGACACCGCTGGGGTAGCTTTTCTCTTCAATCAACTGAATGCCGCTGCCTTGCAAAGCAACTTTGAGAGCGGCGTAGTTTTCTAGACCAAACAAGTCGTCCACATAAATAACGGCCAGTGTTTTAACGCCGTTGGCTTTGAACATGTCAACCAAGGCATTGGTCATGGGCTGGGGCTGCTGCAGCAACAAGAAGAAGTAGGGCAACTTCATCTCGATCAATTTTTTGCTGAGGGCTGTGGGTGCCAAAAATGGGTAACCAAAGCGGTTGGCCAATGGGGCTACTGCAAAGTTGGCATTGCTACCCCAAGGTGGCAAGACCAAATCAACCTTGTCGGAGCCCATGAGTTTTTCGTAGGTGCGAACGCAGGTTTCAACATCGCTGCGGTCGTCTGAGCTGATCAGCTCGATGGGGCGCTTCACGCCTTTGACATCTAAGCCGCCGGCTGCATTGACTTGCTCTGCCCACAAAAGGTAGTTGGGTTCTTGGCTCACTTGGGCGCCACCGGTCCATGGACCAGTGCGGGCCATGGCGTAGCCAATGCGGACAGGCTTGGGTTGGGCGTGGATGGCGGGTGCCAGGCTGGCAACGCCAAGGGCAGCTGCACCTTGAAGAATTTGGCGACGTGAAGTCATGGTTTGTCTCCTGTTGGAATTTCTTAGACCGTCATGCTACCAAGGGAATGAAACCTTTGCACAATTCAGGATCTTTGTAAAAAGATCATCCTAAAGTTATCATTTTTGATTGGCTTGTTTTCTGAAGACCCAAGGCGGCGTTGGAGACTTATCCTTCCAAATTCCAATGGACTCTGCTTGAGCTTTTTTTTAAGCTTGAGCGTATTGTTCCTGGTCTTGTTTGGGTTGCTAGTTGGCATATTGCTTGTAATGCCAGGCCATGCCCCGCTTAACTTGCTCAAGGCAAACATCGGTGTTGTCCAGCATTAGCTTGCCAACGACTCGGCCATATTTGTCTTTCTTTTGGTAATCGACGGCCACCTTTTTGCCGTGGACCATCTCACACAATGACTGCTTTGACTGATTGCCAAATGCTTGTGCCCTTTCGGGGGCATCAATGCCTTGTAATCTGATCTTGTGTTGGGTTGTTTGTTCGTCCAATTCCGTGACCGTGTCGCCGTCGGCCACGTTGACAACCTTGCCTTGCAATGTGGCTGCTTGAAGTTGGCAGCTTACAAACAGCAATAAGGCAGAAAAGAAAATGCTAGCGTTCATAATAATTTTACGGCTTCGTTGATTCGCATACCAATGTTAAGTCCCATCGCTTTGGCCAGTGAGTTGGTGCCAGATACAACACCGTTGTCGTACCCGTCTTGGGCATCGCCAATGCGAGCAGACAAGTGGGAATAGCAGACGCAAGGAACGTTGTGCGCTTGCAGCATTTCTAAAGCAAGCTTGCCAGCATTGTCCTTGCCGCCACCTGCATCGTTAAAGAAAACGCAGCTTGGTTTTTGGCTTAAAGCGATGACAAATTCAGCAGCCGAACGGCCGCCGTGTGAGCCGGATATTACGACGGCGTTGCAGTGTTCATTGCGAAGGTGGGCAATTGAGTCGAGTAAAAACAATTGTGATCTGACCCCAATTAAATTTAAACCAATTTCAAAGTAAGGCGCGTTTGGTTGATCCTTGACGCTTTATTGCATCATATCGATCACGACAAGCTTAGACCAGTGATTTTGTATTTGTTCAGTCTCATGAAAGCTAGCGAAATAAATGGGGTCAGATCAACATTAATTTTGTCAATCAGTGAGGGCAGAGACTGAGGGGGGCTGAACGATTTCTGGTACTCCAGTATGAGGAAGCCCCCCTCAGTCTCTGCCCTCAATGATTAGAAATTAATGTTGATCTGACCCCATTTATTTTTCTTCGATTAGCGAGGCAATCGCTTCCATTCTCTTCAAGGGATCTGATTCGATCAAGAGGGTTAGCTTCACTTCAGGTTCAAGTGGCATGGCTTCTGCGTAGCGATTGGCCAACCATCCGCATTGGTCCAAAAGGTAGGGCGCATAAATAGGCAGTCTGTCAATCACGCCTTGCTTTTGGGCAGAAGAAATCACTTTGCCCAATCGATCGGCATGCGCTTGCAAATGAGGTGGCAACTCAACTTCTGGGTCTTGCGGCAGGTATTTAACCTGGCCTTGCCAAACACCCAATGGACCTGGGGTGACAGAGTCAAGTTTAAAACGCAAGCCCCCTTGGCATACCACCCTGAAAAAATTGGGCTGCACTTGTTCAAACTCACGAATGTGCGCCATGCAGCCGTTCTGATGCAGAGACGGTTCCTCGCCTGGCACTTGAATCTCTTTGCCTGACCTTATCCAAGCCACACCAAAGGGTGTTTGATTTTGATGGCAACGCTTCATCAAATCCAAATATCGCACCTCAAAAATCTGAAGTTGCAACATGCCATCTGGAAAGACGCCGTGTGAGAGCGGAAAAAGGGGAATTGAATCGGTCATACGGTGAGTGGCTTTAATCGAGTCAGTTAGGCTGCACAGACGCCAACCACAAATCATCAATGTGACTCAATTTTGCAGCGTCAAAATTTTCTAACTGTTCCCAGTATTTGCCAGAAGTAGACATGTATGCAAGGGCTTTTTCTGTGGCCAACGCCTTAGCAACCTTGACTGAATTGAGTCTTAAGTTTTGCTGCGCTAGCAAACCCTCGCAAATATCAGCACCCACCAATTCATGTCTTGACACTCGGGGAAACAACAATCGAGATTCAGGCAATTCAGACAAATTGACCACCGCACAATTCATAGCATTGGCCATGGCCATGAAGCGCACCGACTTGGCCTCTAGCGATTGCAAAGTCATGTCGGCCCGCAAAGGATCTGATGTGCCGTGTCCATAAAAATGATTGCTTTCGCCCACTGATGCATCATAAATCATGTCGCATCCTATGAAGGCAATGAGGTCTGGCTTTAGGGCGCCCAAGGTCCAATAGGCTGCCGTGAAGGCCATGGTGCCGCCTGCATAAACAAAGCCGCCCAATTTATTTTGTTCGGGTACAAATTGGGATGCGTCAATCAGCTTCTGATTTGCTTTGAGGGGAGTCTTAGGCAAGCGTTCTGGCAAGAGATCTTCGGGGTAGACCAGATAGTCCCAGTCGGGCGTAATTTGCCAAGAATTGTTGATGGCGACGCGATAATTGAATGCCGATAAATTCCAATCGTTGGCCAACAAAGCATCGGGTGCACTGCCAATCACCAAGGCCATGACGGGAGGCTTCGCTTGTGTGATTTCTTTCACAGATTCAATGACCTTCTCGGCTGTATGTTTTTGAAAATAAAGCACATTTCAGCGAGCTTCTTTTTGAAGCTTTGATTTTCCTACAAGATATGACTTTTTTATGACCGCCGCAGCATTGTCCATTCACCTTCAACGTGAACTCCGTTCAGATCACGCGGGTGAATTGGGTGCGGTCTTTATTTATCGTGGCATGCGACAAGTTGCCAAATTGAAAAATGACAAAGCGCTTATGGCTTTTGCTGAAGCCCATGGCGAAACCGAAGCCAGACATTTGGCGGCCATTGAAACATGGCTGCCTGCATCTCAGCGCAGCATGCTCTTGGTGCCTTGGCGCATTGCAGGCTGGTTAACAGGCGCACTGCCTGCAGTGTTTGGCAGTCATGCCGCTTATGCCACGGTGGCGTCTGTTGAAACTTTTGTGGATCAACATTACCAGCAGCAAATTGATCACATTCAACTGAATGGCGGTGACGCCCAGTTACTGGCTTTGCTGAAAGAATGCCAAGCCGACGAGCGCCATCACCGCGACGAAGCGGCCAGTTTGGCTGGCAATGCTTCCCATTTTTTAATCCGAGCTTGGTGCTGGCTGGTGGGTACAGGCTCAGCAGGTGCAGTGGTGTTGGCCCGGCGAATTTAAATAAGACCCGTGCGTTCTAGCGTCCATACAAAACCAAAAACAGCGATGGCGATTGAACCACAAACCACAACACCCCAACGGTAAAACTTTGTATTGCGCAGCACCCAAGCAAGCGGTAAAAATACGCAAACGATGGCCAGCTGTCCCATCTCAACCCCGACGTTAAACCCACCCAAGGCCGAGGCCAAGGCGCTGGTGGGCAAGCCTAAATCGACCAGCACATTGGCAAAGCCAAAGCCATGAATCAGTCCAAAAACAAAGGCCAAGGGCCAGCGCTTGACCGCTGACCAACCCAGCAAATTGTTGACAGCCACAATGACAACAGAAATGGCAATGGCGGGCTCGATCAAGCTTGGCGCTGGCTCTAACCATTTCATGATGGAAGCTCCCAGCGTGATGGAGTGCGCCACCGTAAAGGCCGTCACCACAGTCAAAACTTCCATGACAGCTGTGCTAGCGCGAGGGACCGCTTGCCATTGGGTCACTCTGGTTTTGGCGGCTTGAAGCGGTGCCAAGACCAAGAGACTTAGCAAGAAGAGGATGTGATCGATGCCAATCCAAATGTGCCAAACGCCCTCTAGAAAGTATTGCGCAAACACTTGGAGGACAGAGCTGTTTTTGGGGGTCAGCATTGTTTGCGGTTGGTCGGGGCTGAAAATAAAACTGCTTTGCAATTCTGGTAAATCCAGCTTCAACAAACCGCGATGCAAATTGTCTTGTGCAAAGATCAAGCTGTAGCGCATTTCTAAAGTTGAATCGTCTAAAGAGTTAACGCCAGTCAATTGAATGCAAGTGGGGCGCCAAAGCGTACTCAAATACAAGCCATCCGCGTGCTCGCTGGCCTGTATGTCGGCACTGCCTAGTTGACAAGCTTGTTTTGACGCCAGCAACTGGATGCCTTGTTCAAGCCATTTTGCAATTTCGACTTCTTTGGACAAAACCTCTGCCCACGTTACTTGGCCATTTCTGTCCTGGTCTAAATTGAAAATTAAATCGACATCCCTCAAATTAACATCGGCTCTGAGCGTTAGCTGTGTGTTATCGGCACTCAAAGTTAGAAAGCTGTTGCTACTGGAGTGGGCTTGCGCTAAGCCAAACATGCACAACAATGCCAGCATCAGCCCAGTTTTGAGGTGCGATAGGCAATAGCAAATAAAGCGATGGACGGCTTTCATTTTGTCGTTCCTAAACGCTTGCGTTGCTCATTGAGCAGCTTCAACTGGGCAGCCAACTCGGGATCGGTATAGTTTGTTTGTTGAACCCATGAGGCAACGGGTTCGGCAGCTTGTGGTTGCGCCGCCTTCAAAGCTGCTTTGACAAATAAAACTGCATCGCGCGGCTCTTGTTGAACTTTCCAATTGTCAATGGAGAGCTGAAGGCCTGCTTTGGCGTCGATGTCGTACTCTATGAGATAAATTAGCTTGGGCCGTTCAATCAGACTTTCGTTTCTGAGTGACTGCGTTGCCAGACGCGATTCAATGAGTTTTGCAAGTTTCTGCTCTTTCCGATCTTTAAGCCCCCTGGCGGCAAGCAATGCTTGCATCAACAAGGCGTCTGATGCGTTTTCGATGTCCGTTATTTTTAGAGCTTCTGAAAATAGCGATTGCTTGTTGAGCAACTCGGCCAAAGACAACCGAATGAGATGTGACTGCGGCATGGCGGTCAATTGTTGGCGCCAAACCGACATAGCCATGGGGTATTGGCCAGCCACGCGGTAGGCTTCACCCAGTTGAAATTGAAACCATTCAGAGTCTATTTTTGAAAATTCGGGGCTCTGCTGTAATTGTTTTAGGATTTGGAGGGCCAAGTCGGCACGCCCCGAACGGTAATGCAACACCGCGCGATGTTGCAAAGCTTCCAAACGGCCTGCAAAAACTTCAATTTGTTCGCAATCTTTTGCAGCAGATTTGAAATCGGACAACAACAAGTTCAATGCAAATCGCCACGACCAGAACTCAGCTTTGCGAGGATTTTGGGCAATGGCCAAGTCAATGTCGCGCAGTCCTTCAGGGAATTCATGAAAGCCTTGCTTGACCAAACCCCTGATGAACAAAGTCTCGGCGGGCAACTGGCTTTCATGCCACCAAGGCAAGAGGGCCGCTTTGGCAGAGCCGTACCACCGTAAATCACCTTCATCTAAGCCCAAAATAAAAACCGCGCGTGCATAAGCCGTGGCCGCTTGAATGTCTTGAGCTTGCTTTCGCCAAGCATTGTCGATCGCTTTGAAGTCATCGTTGCTTTTGGTTTGACCCGCGATAGAGGTCTTCAGAACAACCGTATTGTTGGTAGGGCGAAATCTTTCCTGAGCTAAGACCTGACCTGAGATGACGATGACAAGTGAAAAAGCACTCAATAAGCGAGTGGCCAACATGCTTTGTTTGAGTTTGCCGGTTTGAATAGCCATCTTTTGTCAGGTTTGGTTGTTGCGCGAACTTGCGAGACTCCTCATAATGCCATCGTGCAGTCGATTTATTGCACAAATTTTGCAATTTTTAAAATCAAGGTGTCTTCATGAAATTACTCGTCTCAATGGTCGCTTCAGTGTTTATGTTGGTATCTGTTCCTGCCTTCGCCGGCAGCCACGGTGGTGGCAAGATGGATGACAAGAAAGTTGATTGCTCCAAAAAGGAAAACGAAAAGCACGCCGATTGCCAGAAGAAAAAGTAATCTGCTTAGCTTTCAAAAAAGCCCCTTCATTGGGGCTTTTCTTTGCCTAATTTTGTGCGCTACTGCCTAACCTGACCGGACAGCTGTTCTAGGCTTACAAATTGAAGTGCACGTTGGTGGGTGCACTCCAAAATAACAGGCGGCGCAACCCCTGCCTCATAAGCCTCTTTCCACCTTAAAGCGCACAAGCACCAACGGTCACCCGCTACCAAACCTGCAAATCTGTATTCAGGTCTAGGCGTGATCAAATCGTTGCCGTGCTTCAATGAAAAATCTAAAAATGCCTGAGTCACTTTGGCACAAATGACATGGCTGCCGTGGTCGTGTTCATCCAGTTTGCAGCAACCGTCTCGGTAATATCCAGTGAGTGGGTCATACGAGCAGGGAACGAGCTCATCACCGAAAACATTCAATTGTGTCGTCATCGCTTTGCTTCCTTTGGTCTGGCTTTTTCCATCAGTATAAGAATTACCTTAGTCATTGCATGGAGTTGGGTTGTTGGGCAAGGCCATGAGGCGCTGCACCGTAGAATTTCCAAGTGCTGCAAAACATCCAATCCATCCTCAAACCTCTGGCTTTTGAAGCCATAGGCAGGGGGCTCCAAAACATCACTGGTGCTTCCTCCTCTTTGGACGCATTCAAAATGCCTGTGGGCGACCCCGGCCTGTATGGCCCTCAGTCTGTGGTGTGGAAAGTGCACGCCGATTTTTCGGCCATGATGGTGGGAGGCTTGTCTTCCTTGATGATTCAGGCTTTGCACCCACGCGCATTGGCCGCTGTTTGGGATCATTCCAATTTTAGGGAGCAGCTAAAAGCCAGGCTAGGGCGCACGGCTTTGTTTGTGGCTTCCACCACCTACGGCAGTTTAGAGATGGCAACCCAAAGCATTGCGCGAGTGAATGCCATTCACGACAAGATAGAAGGTATTGACCAGCATGGGCATCCCTACAAAGCCAATGAACCTGATCTTCTCAGGTGGGTTCACTTGATAGAAACGGTGTCGTTTCTCAATGCCTATCAACACTTGGCTTTGCGTCCCTTGTCCGCTGCCGACTGCAATCGTTATGTGGTGGAGATGAACAAAGTAGGGGAGATGCTGGGCGCGACCAACTTGCCCACCACCCTTCAAGATGTGCTGCAAGCCATTTCAGAATACGAACCTGTATTGAGTTTTGACCAACGCACGCGCGAAACACTTCAGTCAATTGAAAACTATTCTGTAGGCCTTACAGAAAAACCATTCTTCGCCCTGATTCTGAAATCGTCTTTTGACATCATGCCCCATTGGCTATTGCAAAAACTTCAAAGAACACCCGATGGCTGCCTGCAAACCAACACGCGAAGATTGGCTTTGCAAATTGCCTCGCAACCGGTTCAATGGATGCTGGATGAGCAGGGTGTCAGTGCGGTAGCAAAAGCCAGAATGGTTTGACCCGTTAGGTGTTGTCATCCAAAATAAAAGCCTTACTTCATTCAGAAAGATCTGCTCATGAACGTTCAAGAACGCGATCAATTGCTTCAATTTTTGGCATCGCTCAGACAGACGCCCATCAAGTCAAAAGACGTGCTAGCTGATAGCATGATTCGTGATGCGCTGGGCCAGCAACCTGACGCACTGTATAAATTGGTGCAGCGAAGCATGGCCCTTCAGTTGGCCTTAGACGCCGCCTTGAACAAGCTCAAAGAACAAGAATCCCTCCCAGAGCCTGTTCAAACCAAACCCCACCCTAGCAACTGGGGCGCTGGCCTTTTAACCCAAGTAGGCACAGTTGCCGCAGGCACAACCCTAGGTGTAGTGGCTGCAGGCCTCCTCTTGGACGATTTTTTGCCAGACGACCTCTTCGAATAATTGGGGTCAGATCAACATTAATTCCCAATCAAAGGGTTGAAAGGCTTAGGGGGCTGAACGATTTCTGGTACTCCAGTATGAGGAAGCCCCCTAAGCCTTTCAACCCTTTGATTGACCAAATTAATGTTGATCTGACCCCAATTATTTGATGCACGTCAAGAAGCGCAGTTATGATGGAATCAACTAGGAAACCACCATGTCGCTTGAATCCCTCAAAATTCGCACCAAACTGACCTTGCTCGTCTTGCCATTGCTTGTTGCATTGGGTTTTTTGTCTATTGACAAAGTTTGGGTGGATTGGAATGAGAAAAACGAATACGCATTAAGCGCAACCGTGGTGACAGAAGTGTCCGCCATTGGACAACTGGTGCATGAATTGCAATCTGAGCGCGGCATGACCGCAGGGTTCTTGGCTTCAGGTGGTAGCGAGGCTACAGCGGCCGCCCTGAAAGCACAGCGTGTCAAATCTGATGCCATGTTGGTGCAAGCCACCGAAATAGTCACTCATTTAAAAAGCGTCAATGTATCTGGTGCAGCAGCTAACCCCGCTGACCAAAGTCTGGCTGCTCTGCGGCAAGCACTGACCGCCAAACGCCAAGAAGTCGATGCCAAAGCTTTGGCAGGCGGTGCCGCCATTCAGTGGTACTCAGGCCGAATTAGCGCCCTCATTGACACCATTGACAGCGCCGTGGCCGACGCGCCTTCAGTTGAATTTGCGCAACGAGTTCGTGCTTACAGTTATTTGGTGAGCTTTAAAGAGTATGCGGGCCGTGAGCGTGCTGGCGTTAACGCCACCTTAACGGCCAACAAACCGATGGCGCCAGAGGCTTTGGCACAACTGATTGGCAACATTGCCCGTCAAGAAAATTTTGAAAAGTTGTACCTCCAAACGGCTAGCCCTGAAGATGTTCAAGCCTTGACCCAAGCACTTGACAAGCCAGGCGTTAAAGAAGCCTTGGCCATGCGCAATGTTGTCTTGAAAAAAGCCAGCGATGGCGACTTTGACATCGCACCTGCCGCTTGGTGGGCCGCCATTTCAGAAAAGATGAACATTCTGAAAGCCCAAGACGACCTGTTAACCAAACAGCTCAGTGCGCTTGCCAACGAGTTGTCAAACAAAGCGGCGTATAGCTTTGCCCTGGCCAGTGCCTTGTCTGTGTTGTTTGCGGTTATCTTTTTAGGCTTGACTTATTGGATCATTCGCAGCATTCAAAGGCCACTCGAATCTCTGCAAAGTTCGATGAACACCATTGCAGAAAGTTTTGATTTGTCGCACCGCGTTAAGGTCCGTGGTTCTGACGAAATTGCAGTCACTTCAGCTTCGTTTAACCGCATGCTGCAAGTTATTTCAGACGCATTGATAGAAGTTAACACCACCATGGAATCTTTGGCGCAAGGCGATTTTTCCAAGCCTGTCAAAGCCTCCCTTAAAGGCGACATGGACAAACTCAAGTCGGCGGTCAATACCAGCTTGGCCCGTGTTGAGGGCACCATTGCTTCCTTGAACAATGTGACCCAGGCTTTGCAGGCAGGCAACTTTTCCTACAACGTGGATGTCAATTCGCAAGGCGAATATGGCAAGGCCATGAACAACGCACAGCGAGCTATGTCAGCGTTAAACGTCATGTTGAGTGATGTCGGTCAGGTGATGCGCCAATTGGCCAATGGTGACTTAAGCCAGCGTGTTGAAGCCTCAGGCCAAGGCGATTTGTCGGCCCTGCGCGAGAACATCAATTCATCTTTAGACGCGCTTGTCAAAGCCATGCACGAGATCAATGTCAACACCCGTCAATTGGCATTGGCCTCCAGAGAAACATCCGAAGCTATCAGCCAAATTGCCGATGGCGCTCAAAACCAAACCATGGCCATCAGCCAAGTGGCTTCCGCTGTTAAACAATCAAGCCAAGCCATTGATGAAGTGTCAAACAACACTGAAATGGCCTCCGAAAAATCACGCGAATCTGTTGCGCGCGTCCAAGCGGGCGTTAGCAAAATGGCTGCCATGGTGGAGGTGGTTACCGCCATTGCCAACAACTCAGAAAAGATCAGCAAGATTACCAGCGTGATTGAAAAGATTGCCAACAAAACCAATCTCTTGTCATTGAATGCAGCCATTGAAGCGGCTCGCGCTGGGGAACATGGCAAAGGCTTCGCGGTGGTGGCTGACGAAGTAGGTAAGCTGGCGGTGAGCAGTGCTGCCAGCTCACAAGAAATTGCCCAATTGGTCCAAGCGGCCTCCAGCGAAACCGCCAAGGCAGTTTTGGCAGTGACTGAGGTCAGTCAAGACATGGCGCAAGTGGGCGAAATCTCTCAAATGACAGACAGCCTTTTGCAACGCATCTCAGCCTCTTTGGAAGAGCAAGCCTCCGCCATTGAAGAAATCAATGCCAATTTGTCAGGCCTTGATCGCATTGCCAATAGCAACGCAGCGGCTTCCGAAGAAATGACTGCCAGTGTGATTTCTTTGTCCAACAGCGCCGACGCTACCCGACGTGAAGTAGCCCGCTTCAAATTGCAGGCGTAAAAAATAATTGGGGTCAGATCAACATTAATTCCCAATCAAGGGTTGAAAGCCTTAGGGGGCTGAACGATTTCTGGTACTCCAGTATGAGGAAGCCCCCTAAGGCTTTCAACCCTTTGATTGACCAAATTAAAGTTGATCTGACCCCAATTATTTGGCGGCCCAGCCGAAGAATTTGTAGATCTCTTGTTCTTGTGACTGTGCATCGGCCTCGCCCAGCGCTATCAGCTCTTGGGTGTAGGCCGATTCAAACAATAAATAACTGACCAATGCATTGCCTTGACCCAGGCCCATGCTGGGATTGGCACCCAAGGTGCGCAACAAACTTTTGACCGTGTTGGGCAGGGCATCCGCATGCTTCTCGGCAATGGCATCCAAGCGCTGCGAGGGCGCAATCAGAAGCAATTCAACTGGCCTTAAGTGAGTTGCTTGCCTTTTTTCTTCTGGAATCAGTTCTAGCGTTTGGTTGATGCGCTGCATACGCTCTACGTCCACCGCCAGTGAGTCCAAAAAGATACTGGACAAAGCATGCCCAGCAATGTGCGCTAAAGAAGGGTAGGTGGGCTCATCGGTGCTCTTCTTAGGCGGCTCAAGCATTCGACCTGCTCCCACCACCAAAATTTTGCTTGCACCTAAATGAATTGCAGGAGAGATCGGCGCAGTTTGTCGCATAGCGCCATCACCAAAGTAAGCTGTGCCTTGTGGGCCATCCAAGCGCATGGCAGGAAAAATAAATGGGATCGCCGAACTTGCAAGCAGGTGCTGGTGTGACAAATGGCAGTGTTGTGCCAAACGCTGATTGCGAATCCATGGCGTCACTGGATGTCGGCTGTTATAAAAGGTAACGTGCTCGCCAGTGCTGTAACTCGATGCAGTAATGGCCAGTGCGCGAAGGTGACCCTCTTCAAGAAGTTTAGGCAGCCGTTGAAAATCGATGTGCTGGGCCAACAGATCACTCAAAGGATCGTTGTTCAAAAGAGATTTTGGGCGAATTTTTTTTTGCGCAATAAGCCAACCCAAAGACAGCAGCGACAACCATCGCGCGCCCGACCTGATCATGCCCAGCACGTCAGAGCGGTAGACCTGTTCTACTTGAAAGTTTCGCCAAACATTCACCAAGTCATCGAGCGCCTCGTCAAATCGATCTGCGTTGCTGGCCAAAAAAGCAGCATTGATAGCGCCAGCCGAGGTGCCCGAAATGACAGGGTAGGGGTTACCGTGTGCAGCACCTGCCTCTCGGCGCATTCGGCCAATGGCTGCCAAAACGCCTACTTGGTAAGCAGCGCGGGCACCGCCGCCAGAGAGAATAAGACCGGTTGTTTGAGGCATGGCCAAGATGCTATGTGAGAAATAGCCCTGCGAAATCAGGGAACACCCGTGTTTATTTAAACTTCAGCAACTTAAAAAAAATTACTTAACTTGTGGCTTTATGCTGGGCTTCAGTTGGTAAACTGCAGCTCAAGTATTTTGAACTCAATTGACGCAGCCAATCGTCTCGTCAGCGCATTGCTCTATGAAAACAATTTTGTTAGTTGAAGATGAAATTTTGCTTCGAGAGGGCGTCCAATAAACGCTCGATGTCAATGGCTACACAGTCATTGGTGCAGCAGATGGCATTGAAGCGCTAGATTGGTTACAGCAAACAGAGGTTTCCTTGGTCATCACCGATTTGGTCATGCCCAACATGAATGGCGTTGAGTTCATTGAAGAGCTTCGCGTCAAATATCCCAAACTGCCCGTCATTGTGGCTTCGGGCAGCCCAGATTCTGTGCAAAACCGTTTGGG
>JACCDN010181462.1_pt1 | contig 25033 bp, 25 predicted proteins | sample 7441691 | NCBI WGS metagenome assembly JACCDN01 (sample SAMN15323439, study PRJNA562643) | freshwater metagenome | isolation source: river surface water | place: USA:Blue River Watershed | collected 2017-08-16 | reverse complement strand
TGCTCAGTGTAAAAAGCCCCCAGTTCAGCAACTGTCCATACGCTAAGTGCCACTTTATTGATCCTTCATTAACCGGTTTTGTCCTGCAGAGCCAGCCGTCGCTGCCTCTATCCCCTACTACGAATCCGAGTCTAGTTTGTAGTGGGAAGGGGACAAAACGGACATATTAAGCTGAAGTCTCTTCTTTTCCGCGTGATTCCTTCGTTAAGGCGCCTAAACCGGGTAACCCCGGGGTGAAAACAAAAATTTCTAGTTTTCACCCCATTATTCTCTGACCATGGCAATTTACTGTTTTGACTTGGACGGCACGCTGTGTTCAACCGATGGAGCCAGTTATTTACAAGCAACCCCACTGATGGATCGAATTGGAAAAGTCAATGACTTATACGACGCTGGTCACCAAATAATCATACTTACCGCTAGGGGAAGTACCACAGGAATCGATTGGACAGACCTTACCCGGGACCAACTGTCCTCCTGGGGGATCAGGCACCATTCCCTTCATCTGGGTAAGCCTACGGCAGATATCTATATCGACGACAAGGGAATCAGAGATTCGGATTTTTTCAACAATCTATGATCTGGTGATTCGCATACTTTGAGAAGTTCCAACTTAGTCTCCTTTGCCAAAAACGAATAGTAGCTATCTACCATTCTTGAACTTGTCAAGAACTGTTTCAATTCGTTTTTCATATGTGAATTCTTGGGCCCATATACGTGCTCTCTTCTGAGCTGACCTTAAACTCACAGCGCCCTCAGTTAATTCCACCAAAGCCGCATGGAAAGATTCTTGACTTGAAAGTTCAAAGTAGGTTCCTGCATTTCCAACTATCAATCTCAAGTTAGCAGTATCGCTCAGTAAAAGAGCGCATTCTGCAGCAGCATACTCCACAATTTTAATTGGGAATCTGAAATCATTATAACTTGTACTGGCGTAAGGGACAATTCCTATTGCAATTCGTTGAAGTCGTTCCTTAAGTTGGTCTCTTGATAGGTGTCCGACGATTTCAATGCGTGAAGATTTAAATAGGCTGCTGTCTACCAAACGAAGAAGCTCATTCCCAAATTTTTTTTCTATTCCAAGTAACTCTAACTTTAATTGCGGGAAGTTCTTTGCTTCTTGCTGAAAAAGACTAATTAAGTCGCCCAGTTTGTTATCATTACCGCTACTGTAAGCTTTCCCAACATATCCGAGCACCAACTGGTTATCATCTGCATCAACTTTGCTTAGACTAAAAAAAGTCTTGGGTGCAGCCATATGTATTGAACCAGCAAAGAATGGCTGAAAACACGTATGCAAGTTCTCGGACAGTTTATTTGTTAACGTAAAAATCTTAAATGTATCCTGGTCCACAGACATAAAGGCAACAATCGCCCTGAAAATAGTTGTATCGAGTTGGCTTGGGGGGTGATGCAATTCTAGACAAACCTTAACTCTTCTTCTAACGAAAGCAATACAAAGGCTGAGGACAGGATCCCTACACCAGATCAATATGGATTCAGAATTGGGCATTTTATAAACAACTTTTACAATGAATAAGAGTCTGTTCCACTCGAAAAAAAATCTCTCTGCGAATCTATTCTTAGACCCGCGAAAGTTCGAAGTAATTCTCTTAACCATAAATCCTTCTTGTACTGATGCAACATCTGATGTGCACCAAACTTCTGCCTGATAACCAAGTGTCGAAGCCGCTTTCATCGTTTCTGCAACGGTGACCCCGTATGCCTTGTCGGTTGGAAACCGAATAGGAAGTAAGGTTATAATCCGTCTAATTGTCATTTAACTTCTTAACAATCCGGTCCACAACTTTATCTAAATCATTTTTAGTCTTCGATAACTCAGAAATCTCTAGTTGAATTTCTGCCAGCTCATATTCAGGAATTAAACCATAAGCTAATAACTGATCGTTTAAACTAATCACTTTTGGTCCTTCTTTCTCTAAAAATTCCTCTGGGCCAAGAATGGAAACGGCTTCTAAATTTTCGCTCAAAATGATACATCCGCACATAGCCGCTTCAATTGAAGCCTTATCAATTGATTTAGGTGTTCCAAGAAAGTAGAAATTAGCTTTGTTTAGAAAATCTGCGGTCTCCGATCTTGGTACTTGACCAACAAACTGCACTTCAAGTCCCGCATCTACTGCTTGGTTCTTGATGGTGTTGAAATAGTCTGTATCGATAGTGAAATCTCCAACGACAACGAGAGGGGTAAAACGTTCTTTGAATGCCGGAGCAAGTGAAGAAAAAGCATTTACGTAGTTTGTAATTCTCTTAATTGGGACCACGCGGCCGACCGTAATTACCCCTTTTCTATTTTTGTTCCTGAGATTTGGGAAACCTTCTCCTTTAACCCCGTGGCCGACACATACCAGCTTTTTAGTCACTAACGGGAAAGAATTCGTAGTGGGGGAGAAAACTAGATCGACGTAGCGAAGAACTTTTCCTAGATTCTTGTCAGCTACCGAATGCGAGTACCAAAGATACTGACGTACCCCGAAATTCTTGAGGTATTTGCCAAAAACCGAAGGAACTCTGGTTACCATGTGATAAAAAACTACCGTATCGTTTCTGTGGTAAATAATCCTAAATAGTGCGAATGATAATTTAAAGGTTGCCTTGATTCTCTTGGCGCGGTTTCCACCACCGAGCTCAATAACTCGCAAGTATTTGTGTTCATCAAAAACTCCAACGTGTGTGGCGTAAACTGTTATGTGATCAAAATATCGGGAAAATGAATCCACCAAATCTATATTTGCTGAAAGAAATTTGCTTTCTTTATTCATTTCAATATTGAAGATCACTAGTCTTTTCATTTGTTAGCATCCTGCTTATTCAGCCCATGCCAGTATCCAATGAGATTTGCTGTGGCCTTCAATTGCTCATTCTTCAAAATTCTTAGAATGTCACCATTAAATTTTGTCTCGAGAGCTTTTTGGGGGTTGCTGTGGTTAACCTCTGAGTTTTTGGACAACATATACTTGAATGGTTCCTTCACCATATCCCTCCATATTAGAACTTTAGGCCTTTCTAGAGCTATACCAGGAACGCAGTTCGCGAGAGACTCTCTGATTGATTTTCCATAGGATTCTGAATCAGCCGTGCTAGCCAAAGTTCCCACGGGTCTCCAGAATGTGGCGAGATTAATTCTCAACCGCAAGTTGCAGAACATTTGACATTCCCAAAACATTAGTTTCAAGTTTCTTCACGGGATCTGATGGAGATTGAATTGGTGACGCCAGACAAGCGACGTTCAAAATATCGTCTCCAAGCACATTTAGGGGCTTTCTTACATCTTGCTTGATGAACCCAAACATTGAGTTAGGCGAAAATTCCAGAATATTTATGTAACTTGCACTCGATAAATCGTTCAGTGCCTTCACATTGCGTTCCTGGCTTAGAAAATATCGAGCTAGGTGACTTCCCAGAAAACCTGCCCCACCAATTATTAGCACTGACTTCATTCAATAAGTATATGTCTCGTGAGTTCAGCGTAGTCAATCAACCCCGTGGTAAACTCTAGTCATGGAGAAATATAGTTTTCAAGATTCCTTGTCCAAGACAACTAACCTTTTTTCCAGTCTGCATTCGGCAGATTTCCTTTCAAGAATTGAACTTCTTGGCGAAAAGATTGTTCAATCACTCGCCCAGGGGGGGAAGCTGGTTACGTTTGGAAACGGGGGTAGCGCAGCGGAAGCATCCCATTTTGCAACAGAATTGGTCAGCAAGTGCTCTCGGAACCATGAACCTTGGGCGGCTATTTCACTCTCTGACTCAGGATCAAATTTAACAGCGATTGGCAATGACTACGGGTTTGACAATGTATTTGCTCGACAAATTCAAGGCTTGGCAGGCATGAATGATTGCGTGGTCGGATTCTCTACTTCTGGTAAATCTCCCAATATATTGCGGGGTTTAAATGCGGCCTATGAGCTTGGCTGCACCACATATCTAGTCACCGGCGAAAGTTACAGTCCGGGACCAGGTTTCCCATGGGAGGCTATTGTCTTTCCTTCCCGGGAGACAACTAAAATTCAAGAAGCTCATCTCTGGATGATTCATGCATTGTCAGAGTATTGTGAAAGTAGGATTCACCCCAAAGCAAACCCCTGAAACAATCAGAGAAACTTTGACAGATACCCTTGCAAATTCTCTCTTGGAAACCCAATTGCATTCTCTTGTGGGCGCGAAATATCAAAATCAAACAATACGACTTTTCCTTGCACTTCCTTGTATGAATACAGTTTGAAATGGGGCTCCAACTGCTTGATGAATCCTATTTCTTGTGAATGAAGAAATTTCTCATTCAAATCAATCCGGTATTCAAATATTATAGGCGCCTTTACTTGCGACACCTTCTTGAACCCACTAAGTACCATTTCTTCTGATCCCTCAACATCAATCTTTATCAATGAAATTCTGTTTAACATCTGCTCTGGAATCAATGCATCCAAGGTACTAGCCGGGGACAATTCACTCAAAATACTTTCTCTCACCTGGCCTATTGACGGATTCCACCCACTGAAGACTGAAGTTGCTCCAGAATTGCCATTTCTACCATAAATCTCAATCCAAGGTTTTTGGAGACTTGATGGAGCATCTGTCAAGCAAACTACATGTGGCCGAAGTTTCACTTGATTTATAAATGCATTTTGGAGCAATAAAGCAGCGTTAGATTTCGATGCTTCCACTGCAATCACCTCGCAGTCAAAGTGAACTGCAAAGGGAATACAAACTAGGCCAGTGTTGGCGCCTATATCCAAGAAAATGTCTTGGTTTGAAAAACCTAAAGCTTTTCCTATCAGGATAACGTCTTGATCCACTTTATTCTTTACATAAACTCTATAACCTAGGTGGTCGTTGATGTCTAATATATAGGTTCCAGAAACATTCGAAAGTTCGGTCTCTATATGGCACTTAGCCAAGCTAATTTCAACTCTTCTTCGGATTTGATTTGGGTCAAATAGTTCAATCAATACATTCAAGCTAGAAATACAATGTAGCCGCCGAACTAGCCTAAGAACTATCCGTGGGCGGATGGTTCCAGTTAGGTACATGCAAGGTTTGGAAAAAAGGAATCTCAAAAGAAGTTTCTTTGTTCGCAAAAACCAGCGACCACGAGAAACCATGGCACTAGCCTATCAAATAACGTTACTAAACTTGTTCGCAGAGCACAGCATTTGACCTGAGCGCTCTTTATTGAGGATATTTTCTTAGCATTCCAAGTCTAATTGAATGCATGAGTAGAATCCTACTCATGCGGTCCCTAGTAATTACCAATATTGATTTTGACGACTGGGTCCTTGGTGGAATAGCGCGAGATATTGCAAAAAGGGGAAACTCGAGGCTGGTGATGACCAATTTCCGCCGGCCATTATCTATTTTCACGACATTGATTGATATTCTCCTTGCACATGATCTTGTCTTTGTGAATCATGATACTTTTTTTAGAGTTTATAGATTAGCCAAGTGGTTTGCATTGGGAAAGAGAATTAAAGTGCTCTACACCCACACTGAAACCTCCAGGATAATCAGGTGGTCCCTTCTTCATAATCTAGATATTGTTTGCATTAACGAAACAGAAAAGCGAACCTTAATTGACCATGGGGTAGATTCGAAGAGGGTCACTGTTTGTCCCACTGGGGTCGACTTTACCTTTTTTGCTCCTCCAGAAGACCAACCTGAGTTAAACAGAGTCCTTCTGGTTTCAAATTTTAAAGAACGAAAAAATCCTTCGCTTTTGCTCGATGTTGTAACTCATAATCAAGATTTTCGGTTTACGTTGGTTGGAAGAGGATGGGAAAATTCATTAGAATGGGCCAGCTTGCAGAATCTTTGTAACTTCACCTACGTGGAGTTTTCCCACTCTGCTTATCGAAATCACTTAGCTCAAAATCACATTTTCTTAAGCCTTTCAAACTTGGAAGGCGGACCACTGCCAATGCTTGAGAGTATGGCTTGTAATCTGACGCCTATATGCACCTCAACAGGTTGGGCACCTGACTTAATTGAGCAAGGCAAGAATGGCCTCCTGCTTCCTGTAGAGCCTCAGCACGCGGACGTTCGAAAAGCATTGTTACAAGCGGCGAAGTTGAAGATGACACCGAGGGACAGTATTTCTCAGTTTACCTATGACCGGTACCTTAGTACTTTTATTTTTTAAGCACGCCAGAAATTGTCTCAACTACCTCAGTACCTTCTTTAGAGAAACCTGGCTGGATCCATCGATTGCTTGGCAGCATGTTTTTGATGAGCTCGATCGTTTGTTCTTCTGCAAGGACTAAAAAGAATCCCCCACCTCCGGCGCCCAGTAACTTATATGAAAAATCCAGTTTTTTTCCTTGCAAAAATCTAATTTCTTTAAACAATTCTTCTGATTCAGACTGCGACAGCCTTTCCTTTAGTTTCCAGTATTCGTCTATGCCTTGGCGTAGGAAATTGAATGAAATCTGCAAATCTGCTGAGTTTTCTTCAATTGACTCAAAGGTGGTAACTGTTAGATCTCGTATGGACTCAAGTAATTTCGTATTTTCTACTGACGAATCCTTGTGTTTGGGTATCTTGGTTCGAGTATAACCAGAATAGACAAGTAGTTGTCTAGCTCTTAAGAATTCTAAAAAAGACGAACTGACAATGTCTTTCCTTACTTCGACAGAATTTTTCTTAAATAGGTAGAAGTTAAAGCCACCAAAAGAAGTTTGGTACTGATCTTGGTGTCCTCCAATTTCACCCAGTTTGTCGCGCTCTATTTCTATTGCAAACTTGGCAACTTGTTCAGAAGTTGAAGGCTGGCCAGATTTTTCTAACATATTCTTGTACAATGACGCAGTGAAAGCGCTTGAGCCTCCCAATCCATTCCTTGCAGGCACATCTGAGAATGTAGAAATTGCAACTGGAAGTAAGTGTTCAAATTGAGACAAGACCTCCCTAAAAACAGGGTGCTGAATTTGAGATACAGTATTGCAACTCTCGACACTGCTGTAGCTGAGCCGGATTCTCTCACTTGATGTATCTGATAAAGCATTCGTTATTACATACACGTATTTATCGATTGTTGAAGCAATTGAGCAACCAAAGTCGTGAAAATAAAATTCTGGGAAATCAGTTCCTCCTCCTAGATAAGAGATTCTTAATGGAGATCTAGTAATTATCATTTGATTTCTCAATCCAAGAATTTAATGAATTCATATGCTCGTGATTATTCACATCGTATGTCGTCACGCCTGCATTTGCGCCACATTCAAAGTCAGTTTGAGCATTTCCAACAAACACTGTTGATTCTCTTGTAACTTTGGCCATCTCCATGCAAATTTCAAGCAATCTCGTTTTGGGTTTACGGCAAGTGCAATTTTCTTCTGGTAAATGAGGGCAAATCGCAATAAGCCCAATCTCTATATCAAATTCATCTTTTAGATGCTGCCTCACTCGTAAGTTGAACCGAAGACAATCATCTAAGCTAAAAAAGCCACGGTTTACGCCCGACTGATTGGTTGCAATGCTAATTAGTAGATTCCTTTTTTTGGCAAAAGTTAGTTGCGTCACCAAGGCCATGTTAACTGTATACAAATCAGATCCTGACATATATCCAGAATCAAAGATTATGGTGTCATCACGATCCAGAATGAGTAGATTCCTCTGATGGTCAACTATATCGAAATTCATCACAATGGCTCCTTTGGTTTTTTCATTCAACTTAAAGGAGTAATTCCCAGGCAGAATCAATTCATTTTCGAATATCTCAAAGGCTAGATACTCTCTTGCGCTCATGTGTCTCTATCTGTGAGGTGTAGGATTCTGTAATGGACGGGCGTGACCTAAATATATCAGTAGTTCTGCCTTTGGAGCGTTTACTGTCAGTTATACAATCCTCACAAACACTTGATCACCTGACTAAAGTGGGACGGGTTTCGCTTTTACTTCCTAAATCTGTACCTTGCGTATCTGAATTCAAAATTTTCCGATACGGTGAATCCAAGTTAGGACACGTACTTCGAGACTTAATCTTGAATTCAGAGACAATGCAAAAGAGTTTACTTGTTAAAAGTTTTGAAACAAGAATTGAGGACGTACTCGGGTTGTACCTAATGCCTGCAGGAAACTATCGATTAAATCTCGCTGGATTAATTTCAATTCTGACTAAGCCTAGGATTTTGATGAGTTATTGGGCTTATCGAGCTTCAAAGTTTAGAAGGGTGCGGAGTTTTCTGAGAATTGCTTCTACACTTTGGCCTAGTTTTGCATTGTCGCTTTTGAAAAGTAGACCCAGTATTGTTGTAATTTTCTCAGGTGGTGCATTTTCAGGAATTGAGAATGTGTGCATTTTGATATGCAGAATTTTAAGAATTCCGAGCGTTCTTATTGTTGATAATTGGGATAACCTAAACTCAAAATCAATAATCTGGTCCTCTCCGAACGGCCTTGGGACTTGGGGAGAGAACATGGAAAATGATGCAAGGGTGATTCATGGAATGAATCCAGACGTCGTCAGGCATACCGGATCCGCGCGATTTCGGCCTAACGAGCATGAAGTGAAATCTATCGATGGTGATTTCATTTTTTTCGCTGGATCTGGGAAGCCCCTTATTGACGAATTAAATGCGGTCCTAACAATTCGAGATTGTTTGGACGAAACTGGGTTGCAAGATTTGAACTTGCTTTACCGTCCTCATCCAATGTCGAATCTTGATCTGGGAAGAGTACGGTTGTTGTTGAGTACAAAGCAGCGAATTGTGTTAGACCCTTCATTCGATGATGACCCTGACAACGTTTTCTACACAGAGGGTCCCCTCCTGTATCTCGAATCGTTGTGTAAAAATGCAAAGGTGGTCATCGCTCCGCAATCTTCAATTATTGTAGAAAGTCTTTCGCTGGGGACCCCAGTCATATCTTTAAACTGGATTGACGGCTCGCCCGATGTTCGACCGTTAGATAAGTACACCCATTTTTCAGAACTAAATTCGACAGCTTCATTCTTTGCTGTTACTGACTTCAACGAACTGTGCGAATTGATTGTGAGTATCGTGGACTCTAAGTCAGACTTCAATTTGGTACCTGAAATCTTGCCATCCTTTACTAACTGTTACAAGGATAGAGTCGCTGAGCTTGTTGAAGCTACGTACACTAGAGTTAAGGACAAAAAATGAATTTTGCGATAATACCTGCTAGAGGTGGAAGTAAAAGTATTCCAAAGAAGAACCTGGCTCTGGTCGGTGGCAAAAGTCTTTTAGAGCGTGCAGTGAACTGCGCCAAAGAAGCGGGTATTGAGAGGGTCTATGTTTCAACGGATGACGGAGAAATAGCAAAAATTGCCACCCGGTTTGGGGCAGAAGTTATCACTCGACCTTCGAATCTCTCTGGGGACAATGCCTCAAGTGAGGCAGCGTTGTTGCATGCAATTACACAAATAGATAAAAAGGTTTGCACTTTGAATTCAAACCTAGTTTTTCTGCAAGCAACCAGCCCCTTCACTAATCCAAAGGATGTTTCTGATGCTTTGGACCGGGTAGCTCCGGGAAAATCTTTGTTCTCGGCTACCGAATTTCATAATTTTCTGTGGATAAAGAATGGAAGTCACTGGTTTCCAAGCGGGCATGATTCAAAAGTTAGAAAAATGAAAGAAGAGCTTCAGGAAACCGCTATGGAAACGGGAAACTTTTACTGTTTTCCGGTCAAAAATTTTCTTGAGGAGGAATCCCGATTCTGCGGGGAAGTATTACCTTTCTTTGTTGATCCCCTAACCACTCTGCAAATCGATTCGCCGGGCGAACTAATCGCAGCACAGAAGATAGCAGCGCTCTGGAACTTAGTTTAGAGATTCCCAGTATCTGAGTTTCTTGGCGACTTCCATTTCAGAGGCAATATGTTTCTTTACTCCATCTCCTAGGACTATTGGGACCTTTCTAATTGATCCCACCAAATTGTTCAATCCAGCTGGTTCAAGTGAGGCTGCTTGGTCTGATCCGTAAATAGCTCTCGAGGTAGTTATGTGTCTTTCAATCGCTACCGCACCAAGAGCTGCTGCAACAATTGATGGAGAAACATTTGCTTCATGCCCACTATAACCAACGGGTAAACCGTATCGCTTTTGCAGTTCACAAATCATTAGCAGATTTAAGTCTGATAATTCTGAAGGGTATGTAGAAACGGTATGCATTAGAATCAAATCTGTACCGGATTCTCTAAATATATTTACGGCCACATCAATTTGATCGAATGTACACATTCCGGTTGATAAGAAAGTGGGTCTATTTAGAGATGCAACCGCTTTTACAAATTCCAAATTTGTGGTCAGGGCAGAGGCGACCTTATGGAATGGAGGATTAAAACTTTCTACGAACTTTAGGCTCTCTAGATCCCATGCGGATGCCGACCACTCAATCCCTAGACTCTTACAATACTTGTCGATCTCATCGTATTCCTGTCTCCCAAATTCAAGACCCTCCTTTTGCTGGCGTTGTGTGGTGCCCCATGGACTCTCGCGTCGCTTTTCAAGCTCGGATTGTGAATAGACAATTTCGATAGTTCTCTTTTGGAATTTTACTGCATCACACCCAGCAGCAACCGCACAATCTATCATTTCCTTTGCTAACTTTAAATCTCCGTTATGATTGATTCCTACTTCGGCAATGATGTAGACATCTTTTGAACTTTGTAAATTGACTTCTCGAATTGCAGTTTCATTTTCGAATAATTCTCTTGCATTCATGAGTCTTAACTCCCCGTTTTTGCTTTTTACTATACACCAGAATCGAGGGAATTTGCTTAATCGCTAATAGTCTGCGATTTTTGGGCTTACCCCCACCAACCAAGTAGCCCAAACTCGGAGTGGGGTTTAAAGGCTTTGCAAAGCTGCAAACGCTGCAAATTTAGGGCTCAGTTTTTTCAATTCTTCAAATTGGCCTACCGACTCAATTTTTCCTTTATCCATAAAAACTATTTTGTCTGCATTCACAATAGTACTCAATCTGTGGGCAATAACAACGAGAGTTTTTCTATGCTTGAGAGAACCTAAGGATTCGCTAATCGCAGCTTCCGTTTCAGCATCAAGCGAGTTTGTAGCTTCATCTAAGAAAACAATTTGAGGATCCGTAACCAGCGCTCTCGCAAGTGAAAGTCTTTGCTTCTGACCTCCGCTTAGCCCTTGACCCCCCTCACCCAAGAATTCATCTAGCCCTTTAGGTAATGTTTCAATGAATTCATGAATTTCAACCATTTTCAGAGTGGAAACTAAAGTTTCAACAGAGTGGGACTGCAAGCCGAGCAGAATGTTTTCGCGCACAGTTCCTTCGATAATCGAAGCTTCTTGCGGAACGAATCCGATTTTCCCAGGATGCTTCTTTATGCATATCTTGGAGTCCAAATTAGAAATCAAACTGGTTCCCCTGAGGGGAGTGATTAGTCCAAGCATGATATCCATCAACGTAGATTTTCCAGAACCTGAAGGACCAACGATTGCCACAAACTCGCCTGGTTCGACTCTTAAACTGATGTTCCTTAGATTGAAGTTCGCATCTTCCGTATATGCGAAATCAACATCCTTAAGCTCAATAGATGCCTGAAACTCATCCAGAGTCAAGTTCTCCGGGGTTGAATCAAAAAATGCATCACTTGGTAAGCTGCTAATGAATGAAATTGAAAGTTTGATCTTTGCAAAATATGTCTGTAGCTGAACTAATGTCTGTTGGAAACTTAGTGCCGCTGGACCAATTCGAAAAATACTTGCTAGAAAGATTGTGATAGTGGCGGCTGCACGAGCAGGACTTTCTGCCGATAGTTGAATGAAACAGACAAAAAATGATAGAACTATAAGGGTAATCTCAAAGACATACTTATTAATCATCCCAAGAAAAATCTGTTCGGAGTCAATCCTTGCTAGGTGTAGACGTTGTGTTTTTACAAGGCCCAGAAAATAATCAGCTGTCGACCGGACCCAAATCTCACGGGCAGATAAAAAAGTACCTAAGGTAACTTGATTCAAGGAAATTGTGTGCTCAAAGTATTCTTCACCCAGGCTTTTTGCTCTTTTTCTCATCCGTTTGTTTAAAACAAGAGAGACTAAACCAAAGACCAGAACTGTTATTGCTGCAGTTGTGAAATCTACAAATAGCAGACTAACAATCATGACGACTATGAGTACTAAATCGGCAGATAACTTTGCAAGCCCACCAAGCACTCCTATAACCCCATAATTAGTAGCTGTATTGACTGCATATGCAAGCTCCTGTGAGCTCATCTTTCCACTTATTGACCAGGTGCTCATCAGGATTTTTTCCATGGCGGTTAGGCCGGCATTTACTGCCCGATAAGCCAAAAATTGCACGGTACGTCGAAGAATGAAGGCCGACAAACCAATTTTCAAAATAAAGACGATCATTGACAAGGTCGCTAAGAACAGAATTTGTTGAGCAAATTCCAGGCCATCTAAACCTAACGCTCTAAGGACTGCGGCGGTTCGATTTCCTGGATCCTGCGATCGACTTCCTTGCACTGCCACTGAAGTCAACACTCCAAGCGCCGCAACTCCAATCAAGTCCAGCACGGACAGGAATAAGTTAATCAACGATAGGGCAAGGAGTCTGTAGCGGTCGTGTCTCGGGAGTAGTCTGAAAATGTTGCTAGTCAATTCAAAAAAACTTTTCAAGTTCACACGCTGAGCATACAGTCGAAAGTTCTTCTCAAAGCAAGTGGCTTGCCACAAGAATAGACAGATAATCACTCCCAGAAGTCTTTACATAAATGGCATATCTGCGTGCTAAGAGCTTGCCAATCTCTTGATAGTTCCAATCCAGTGACTTAATCGTTAGACTGGGTAGGTGAAGGCCGTAAAGGACTTTTTTTCACCAGTTACCAGCACCTACGGTAATTGGCAAAAAAAGAAAAATACATGGTTGGGTAATCTTTCGATTGTGCTAATCGCTGCCTTATTCTCCTGGCAGGTGTCGTTCTCATTCGGAGCAGATTACGGAATCTATTTCATTGGCGCGAAATTTGCAGATTACGACTTTTCTCTCTATGAGAAGTTTTTTGATCATAAAGGTCCATTAACTTACTTGATTCTCAAAGGATTTATTTATCTTTTTGGGTTTTCGATATTCTCGGCTTGTTTGTTTTTATTCACAATCACAACCACGTTCCTAATTCTTATCCGAGAACTAGCGAGAACTCAGGACCGTCTGTTGAATATATTAGTCATTGCTTTCTGCTCAATAATTCTGTTTGCTCAAAGTTCAAATGTAGTAATCAATTTACTCGCTGCCAATATCATACTTTTTTCATACAAAATCATTGAGAAAATCAAAAATTCTGGAGGATTATTTCCTCTAGTTACCTTCGTGTTTTGTCTAATATCTCTAACTTTCACTGTTCCTTGGGTCGTAATCCCAGTTTTGGTCTGGGTGATTCCGGTGATAATGCGTTACTCATTAAGTGAAGGAGTCTTGATTCTTTGCTTTGGCCTGTCGATGTTATTTCTGTTCTTTTCTCTTTTTCATTATTTTCTTGGAGTAACAATTACAGGTTACTTTGACACTAACTACCTGTTCAATGTTATTGACTACCCAAAAATGATTAGGAGTGAATCAGATTTAAGTCAGATTTCTGGTATCTTCCTGCAGTCCAGGTTGCTTACAATTTCTGCTATTCCAGTGTGCTTGATTCTGTATTTGAGTTTATTGCAAGGAATCAAGCAGGATCTTTCTCTTCGCGTCAGCACGGTTCTTTTGATATTCCTAAGTCTAATGCCTGGCACAGATCATACCCACTACGTGATTTGGATAGTTATCGCACTAGTCCTCACAATCAGAAATGTTCCTTCTGCTGACATGCACAAGGCAATCCCAACTTTTGTTGCCAGTACTCTTGCTTTGATTATACTTTTGTCACCATCATTATATGGAAAAGCTCCTTACTATATCTGCGCAATTGGATTGAATGCTTCGACTTGTGAATCAGAATACTCAAATCTAACTGCAAAAATAGATGGGCTTGAGGAGTTCAAACACGAATTCTTGGGGAATGACGCTTGGCCGTATTTGTTAACTAATCAAGTTCCTAAAATCAATTTTGCATCCAATTATGTTTTGACGAGAGAACAATCTAGCGTCCGCCGGATGCATGTGTACTGGGTTAAGAATTCAGCCAATTTGAATTATGGGCTGGGTGATTTCCTGCACTCGTTGCAAGCAAATGATCATTATTTGGGGAGCCTGATAGCTGGCGATTGGGTTGGGTATCAAATTGGGTAATTCTTGGGTTCTCACCACAGGCGACTTGAATATTCGATTTACATCGGGTTACAAGTCGCTCTACTCGAAGAAGCGTTTTGAGAGGATTTAATATGAAGACTTGCATTATTGCGCCATGCTTTAATGAATCTGACGGTATAGGAACTTATATTTCAGAATTGGATTCTTGCTTATCGGGTATTGAGTTAATTCTTTTCGATGATTGCTCGCTTGACGGGACGGTTGAGATGATTCAAACCTCCCCCGTCAAACAAATAGTTGTTACAGTCATTCAAAATAGCCAAAATCTTGGGCACGGTAGAACAATCAGGAAAGCTTGGGAGTACGCATTAAGGAGGGAGTACTCGATCATTGCGCTAGTTGATGGCGATGGACAAATCCCAGGTTTTGGTATCCGAACAGGACTTGAAATTTTTGAGTCGGAAGGTTTAGACATTTTTGAAGGAGTTAGAACGGGTCGAACAGATCCATGGTTTAGAAAATTGATTTCTAGAATGCTAAGGGTGTTGGTCTTTCTCAATTGTGGAAAAATGCCCTCAGACGCAAATACCCCGTTTCGCATTTATACCAAAGAAACCTTATCTAAGATGATAAGTGAAGTTCCACCCGATAGCCCAACCCCGAATCTACATATGAGTATTTTGGCTCGGAAGTTACGCTTGAGGTATCTTGAAGTTCCAGTGATAACTAGGGATCGTTTAGGCGATAGCAAAATCGGGAGCACTTGGAGTGCCAAAACTTCTCTTCTACCAAGCAAGAAATTACTTTTGTTTTGCTTTTCTGCTCTAAAAAGTATTACTCTGAGGAATCGCTGAATACCACCTTAACCAATGTTGCCCTCATTGCGACATCATTGGAACAATTTTGTTATGAAATAAACTCAGTGCACTAGCGATAGCCATATGCATGTCTAGGTACTGGTAACTTCCCAACCTGCCACCAAAAAAAACGTTCTTTTCTAGAGTTTGTAGTTGCTTGTATTGCTTCAAAATGGCTTTATCTTGACTGGAATTAACAGGGTAGTAGCAATCGTCGCCGCGCCGGGCAGCTCTAGAGAATTCTTTCATAATGACCGTTCTCGGGAAATCTGTGATTTTGTCAGGTATGAAATGTTTGAACTCATGAATCCTCGTGTACGGAACATCGATACTTGCGTAATTGACCACAGAAGTACCTTGGAAATCTGCAACTTCTGGGTAACTGATTTCAAGATCTAAAGTTCTCCAGTTCAATTCCCCGCACTTATAGTTAAAAAATTCATCTATCGGACCAGTATAGATAACTATTTGATTCTCATCAAAATTGAATAGGTCTTTAGAGTAAACACTATTCAGGTGAAGATGTATATTCTTGCTTTCTACCATCTTGTCAAATAGTTTCCCATATCCTTCTTTGGGAATACCTTCATAAGTGTCCGAAAAATATCTTGTGTTCCACGTAGGCCTCACGGGGAGCCTTGAAATTGTCTCTGAGGGCAACAAGTTAGGATTGATTCCCCATTGTTTTGTTGTGTATCCTTGAATGAATGCTTTATAGAGCTCAGGCCCTACAGTATTTATTGCTTTTTGCTCGAGATTTTCTGCGCGCCCAGGTTGCTTAAAACTCTCAAAAAAGTCCATAGCCTCTGTGGTCGAAAACATCTTTCCAAAAAATTGCTGCAAAGTGACCAAGTTAATCGGTAGGGAATAGATTGTGTCATTCAAGTTTGTCCAGACATGATGTTGATATGAGTTGAATTCAGCAAAATTGTTTACATACTGCCAAACTTCCACACTTGAAGTATGAAATATGTGAGAACCATATTTGTGAATCTCAATTCCGGTCTTTGCGTCTTTGTAAGAAAACGCATTGCCGCCGATGTGATCTCTCTTCTCGATTACTGCGACCTCAATGTCAAAGACTGAAGAGATTCTCTCTGCCAAAGTTAGGCCAAAAAACCCTGCTCCGACAATTATGAATTTTTCCTTGAAATGGTTCATTGGTTTTCTTTTCGCATCAAGTACCTAACTAAAGCCATAATTGTACCTTGCGGGCTTTCGCCAATAGATGAAGGAATGATAGATGCATCAAGTACTCTGACACGTGGGTGACCCTTTAATCTTCCCCAACCATCGATATGACTCTTTCTTTGACCTTTTCCCGGCAAAGGAATGGAGGACATGAGGTGGACGGTTGTTAAGCTCAGAATCCCCCTCTTTACCCTATAGATTTGCTCCAGACCTTCACTTTTGGTGCGAACAATCGGAGTGCTGAAGAATGGCAGTTTCAGGGATACTGCTCCGGCATCAAAGAGCAGATTAGATGTTAGCTCAAAGTACTTCTTCATCTTTAGTAGGTCTTGTTTCTTCAAAAAAAAGAGAAGTACGAAATTTTTTCCGAAAAGATGAAAATCAATTATCTTTGATGTCGGTTTAAACTGCATAGTAAAAATAGCTAAATGGTCGATTTTTTGTTGGTACTGTCGATAATCTAAGGGACTCATTGTACTTGCCGCGAGCGCAAGATAGGAAGCGTTAAAATTGCTACTCATCAGGAGAAATCCGTCATCAATGAATTCTTGAAGTTGGTGAGTGAAGATTGTTCCGTCCTGACTCCTAATCTTTTCTGGAAACTCGACAATTACTTTGCAATTAACGTGAAGATGAATTCTTCCCATTTTTTGACGCAACAGTCCACTTTGTTTTAGTAATCGACGTGATTCTATGGCGCCACAACTGACAATAACTCCATCACTTATGATCTTTCGCTTCTCACCTTGAGGATTCTCTAGCTCAACTTCAACTTCATGAGTCCTGCTAATGATATTTATCGCACGCCATCCGGTGAGAACTTCTCCACCTGCGCGCATTCCTCGAGGAATCAAAGTTCGGCTCATAGTCTGCTTAGCATCAGTCGGACACCCGTTTGGACATAGATTGCTTTTTAAGCACCTCGGTGCCATTCTCCGAGCAGGCACAACTTTCCAGTTTTTTCTTCGGCAAGCGTCCTGAAGTATCTTTGAGTCTAGGTCGTAGTTTTCGACTTGGATTTCATCTTGAACGCTTAGTTCTTGTTCGAGCTCCAAGAAAAAGGGCGTAAGTTCGTCGTCCTTCGCAAATGAGAAGCCTCTCAAGCTCCATTCATCCAGGATAAATCTTGGGGTCCTCCAGAAGAGTCCACCATTAATTTCAGTTGAGCCTCCCAGGCAACGTCCTTCGCCGATAGCCAAAGAGGGTAGTCCCAATGCCGGCCGCACTCCAGAGTCTCGATATAGTCTTTCAAATGCTTCGCTAATTGGAACATTCCGTATTGTTTTTGCGGTGTCTGTTCCTTCCTCGATGAGAAGGGTTTTTCCAGAACTACTCAAATCAACGAAAGCTGTTGAACCACCAGCTCCAGAGCCAATGATAATGTTCTTATACCTACCCTCGGGACCAAAGTTATTGGGCACTTTCGCACTCCTTGAGACGTATTGCTAAGACCAGGACAACGACACAATTCTTTACGATCGGGAAGCAAATAAATCTGTTCTTTAAGCATTTAAAGTGGAGAAATTCGTGAATCAGAGCACATAAAAAAATCACAGCGCGAAGGATCATGCGGTAATGAGATACCTGTCGTCTTATCTCAAGCTTCTTTTGAGTATTCAACTCGATCGAATGAGAAATGCAAACTTGGTCTATCATTCTAGACAGCGATACCCGCATGACTTGTGTCATATTTTCTCTGAGTTTAATCTCAACTTCAAAAAGCTCCATGTTAACTCAGATAGGTTCGTATTAAAGGTCTCTGTTAGTGCCCGGAATGCAGTTTCGACTTCAGCAGTCTGGGCTACAAGTGGAAATGAAACAATAAGCGGGTTTCCTACATTGAATCCAAAGTAAGTTAGGACATTATGCTCTTCATATAGATGGTTTATGATCGACGCCATAACAATCTTCTTACCTAGCTTTGCATCTTGAAAGATTTCTAACTTGCCCGATAACTTCTTCTGGAAGAAATTCACTGCGCTCTCTACTAGATTGGGGTTTAGTTCAATTCCCCAAAGCGCCCCGGATCCCCTGATCTCTTTGATTCGTTTTTGAGGGAATGGTGAAATATCAAGAAGCTCCTTAAACCTTCGTCCAATATTTGCACTGTTTTGGACTAAGTTTTCATCAAAAATAACTGAGATGGCTTCGATGGCAGTTGCTGTCTCCTCTCCAAACCCATAATAGGTTGAGCTGTGTAAAGTCGAATCTCTTATTGAGTCATACGCCTTTATTAGTTCCTTTTTATGGCTATATCCGGAAATAGATGCCTTGCCTCCTCCAAATGACTTTGCGTAGGTGAGGATGTCGGGCCAGAGATTTTCAACTCTCATGAAATTGAACAAGGTTCCCGTTTTTCCCCATCCTGTATACACCTCATCGAATATAAGAACTATCCCGTATTCACTGCATAACCGTCTGACTTCCTTCAGAAAATCCTCAGTGCACATTTGCATTGAACTGGCAACTAGTGGCTCTACTACTAGAGCAAAAATATTTGACTCGCCGTCTGGCTGGACGTTGCCTTCAATGACCAATCGAACAGAGTCAGCATCGTTGAATTTAAATGATTTTACCCCTGGTATAGAGGGGAACTTGAAATGATTTTCCCCTGATCCAGTAATACTTGCCGCCCCAAGTAATTTCCCGTGAAATGAAATATCTGCATGCAAGACTACGTTTCTTCGTCCTCCATGATACTTGTAAGCGAGTTTCAGCGCTCCTTCAACAGCCTCAGCCCCTGAATTTGGAAAATATGAATAAGGCAAGTGGCCAGATAAAGCTTCTGATACATTCGCGCTGAGTGCTGCAATGTAGGGGCTAAAGAAACTCTTATGAACCTCCATTTTTTTGTCACTACTAAATCGGGATCGTGCTGCCAGGATTCTAGGATGATTGTGACCATGGTTCAGAACCCCTATGCCGCCAGTGAGATCAAGAACTTTTTTTCCGTTTTTTAGGTAAATCCAACAGCCTTCAGCGTAATCAACCAATTCACGCCCAAATGGGAAAAGGCCTATAGAGTCGACAATACTCGGGTTGGTATGTTTTGCGTACAGCGAATGGATTTCTTGAATCGTTAGTTTTTCAGCGTCTTCAATGCTGTACATATCTGTTCCTTGGATCCCTTCAGGACGACTCGTCCAAGCTGCTCCTGTATGACTAGCATGCCACATGACTCATAGAAAAGGATATTTTCAGGAGTAGCCCTAAGGGTCTTGACCACCAAGTTATCGTCAAAAGCTTGTAAATCTTGGGCCGCTGCTGAAACCAGAGCTTTACCCACTTTTTTGCCACGATACGCTGAATTTACAGCCAGGTATGAAATCTCATTTGATGATGGCGTATATCCGGTTTTGCAGATAAAAAGGAAAATTTTGCTCCACACCTTGATTGTTTCAAATTGCAGGTTCGACAGAATAAATGTTGCAGCCTTAGGTAGAGTAAGTTTCCTAAAAAAAAGAAATACTACGTCTTTAACATTCCCGATAGCAATACAGCCAATCACATGGCCTCTAGTATCTACTGCCACATAAACAGAGTGCTTCTGTAGCAAAGCCCAAAAAAAATTAATGCTGCCGCCCCTTGACATAGCTCGCACTAGTGGATCATTAGGCAAACTCATCTCAATCAAATCTGCGACTTCGAGAACATCCGATTGATTTGCTTTTCTAATTTGGTGCACAATCGCACAATACCAAAATTGAGTAACAAATTTATGGGAATGCAGGGAATCTATCTATAATCAAGACCCGTTTGCCAAGCAGTTTACTGGCCTGGCAATTTCATTAATCAAAACTATTTAGGTTCTGGTAGAAAAATAAGTTCACACACTCAACAAACCACGATTTTAGCAATTTTCTCGTGGCACTATAGTTGAATGGACTGGTGGGTGTATCCTTTCGAGACATTTTCCCAGTGGCTTTCTACGATGGTCAGCCGAAATAAACTATGTTGAATTGAGTAATTCTTACTGTGGGGAGGAACGGTAAATTGAATCCCTTGCTGCCACTTCCTTTTTCCCCAATTCCTTCTGATGGCCTAGATCAGTGGATATGGGCTTTGAGAAGAATGCCCGCCGGTTCGCTGCCGAGGAGGCGAAGAGTTCAGCGCATTGTGACAAAAATACTTAATAGTAGATTTAAGCTGGAGCAAACGGCTACTGTAGATTTGCCTTGTGATACCAAGCCTTACCTTACTTCCGCTCAGATTCTTTATTCCTCGGACGTTATAGTAGAACGATACTCGAATCGTGATGATGTTGTTTTTTCATTAATGTCTTTTTCTGGTAAGTCAGCTAAGGTCGCTGTACACACCTCTCGCCTCTGGTTCATTTTAGAATTATTGGGTGAAGCTCTCATAGATTCATCTAATTGGCAGGTTTTTGTCATTCGCGGGAATAGCTTTTTTGATAGGCGACAGATAGAGGATTACGATTTCCCTTTCAAAAAGATTTATCTACATAACCTCTTGGGGCCGAAAAAGGAAAATTCTGCAGTTAGTGCATTGCCTCTGGGTGCCAATGTCAATTTCGTTAGCGATTTGGGTTATTTGGATAGTTTGAGATCCTCAAAAATACCTGGGCTTGACGGATTCGCCCCAGATAGACACATTCTCTCAAATTTTGATTGCTCCACCAATTTTACTGCCCGAAGCAATGCCGTGATTGCACTGAGAAATAATCCACTTGTAACAAGAATTGAAAAAATCAGTCCCGACAAAATTATTGAAACTACTCGTGAATTTATGTTCACACTTAGCCCTCCAGGAGCTGGGCCTGATTGCTACCGAACTTGGGAGGCGATTATTGCGGGCTCAATTCCAATTGTGCTGGAAGAATCAACGCCGGAATTTGATTTTCCATTTCCGATTTGGCGTATAGGACATTTTGAGGAGATAAACAGATTAACAAGTGATGATCTCTTAGAAAAGTACCACCAGATTAAGTCGTCTCACACCATTCTTCCCCACTCAACCTTATACTCGATTTAGCAGTATTTATTCGGCTGCAGTTCAAAAGACTCACTCGTAATTTACGACTTTAGATTTAAGCCATAGATGATAGCTGCCATGTCCATAGGTTTTATTCTTTGGATAACCGCAAAATTGATGGGGGTTTCTATGATTTTATCCCAAGCAAGACTTAACGAGTTTGCCTAGCCTCCTTCGCAATCTGCGATAACTAATCCAAATTCTCCAAATTGATAGTTTAAATGAATTGTCGGGCTCTCTTTGGCTAGCATGTAAGTCTAGCCAACCAGATCCGACAAAATCCAACTCCTCACGAATAAATCTAGAATTCAATCTAAAGCCACTTAAATCATCACCAAACGGCCCTGCGGAGTGTTTTGCAAATTGAAATCTATTTTTTTCTTCTTTAGAAAAGCGTTTTTGGGGTTTAGCCCCAATTTGAGCTCCTTTTACAATTTGATAGCTCGAATATCTATTTTGCTTGAGAACCTCTTCAGCCGCTTGGTAATCATGAATCTCTACAGAACAATAGGTTGGATAGATACCTTCATTAAACATGGACCTGATTGCAATTGCATCAAACATTTCTAAGTCGAATTTGCAATACAAAGGTGGATTATCTCTTGTTGTATATTTCTTAATTATCTCCGCTGTAGTTTTTGTAGGAATCTCGATTAAATCAAATTCTTCTGTATTCTTAGGAGCAATTACTGTACTTAACAGGTTGCTCTTCTTAGAAATCCAGAATTTAGCAAATTGAGAAACCACATCACTTGAATCTGTGATAGCTACATTTTCAACCTTAACACGCCCCCTTTCTATATCACCTTTAAACTTTTCCTTAATCAGCGCTGCGAGAGAAGGATTTCCTTCAACAGCAACAACTACATCGCATTTTGAAAGATAATAATTTATATTTTGACCTTCATTTGCTCCAAAATCAAATATGACCTTCAGGCTGGTTGGCTCCTTCATTTTCCTATCACTACCCCATGCCGGTTTAAATGTAAGTGTTATCTTAATTGAGTGTCTGTTAAAATTGGTCTATCCAAGTTTCAATTCTTGTTTTGATGTCCAGGCTTTAATGGAAGCCAGCGTAGAAAATATTGTTTGCGAGACTGAATTCCAAACGGCGTTAATCAATCGAGATAACACTTTCGGTAGTTTTTAATTGAAGAGCAATTATTCCAAGTTGCCCTTCATGGGAGGAAACATCTACCCATTCAATTTGAATCCCATTGAGCGAACCCATAATGTCCTCTTTAAACCAAGAATCCGCAAGTTGTTCTTTATCTGCGATGACTATTTTTTGGATTTCTGCCTGGGGTAACCCATCTTGTGATGGATGATCTTCAGTCAACCACTGAATAAAGAATGGAAACTCGGGTGTATCGACTATCTCCTTCACTCCAATCTGTTTCCACTTGAGATCGGTTCCATTTGGGCGGGTACGGTGTCCCTCAGCAGCCTTACGGCCAAACTTTTTTTCAATTGGTGAAATATCCTCAGTACTAAAAACCCAGGTAAACCAGCCTCCACCTTCGTTTGCCTTTTTTGAAACTGCTTTACCCCAAGGTGTCTGTTCGGTCGCAGGATGATCTAAGGGGCAAACAACCTCAATGTATTGTCCGTTCTTGAGCGCACAGGTGAAGTTACGTGTACCGAAGCGTGGGTGAATTCCCCCATCCACAAAGGTGCTGCCTAGGCGTGAGCCAAGCCGTTGCACTGTGTCAGCTAATTGTTCATGAGAAGTCACGTAGGAAACATGGTCTAGGCGCATGGTGGAATTCTGCACCATCGCAAGGGGTGGTGCTGACCATCGCTAAAGGCTTCAGAAGCCGCTTATTTGCGCGCCAGCTCGCACATTAACGCTTCGCAAGTCACTAATGGGGCTGCATTCATAGCCAAGTGCTTACGGGCCTCCAGAATGGCACTCATCTTTTGGGCCGCTGCGTGCGCGGGGAAACTTGATGCAAAGCCTTCTATCTCATCTCGCATGTCTGAATTAATCATTGATTCTGTAGCACTTGATTGGACCAGCATGACATCACGGTAGAAGGTAGCGAGGTCAAGGAGTGCTCCATCTATCGAGTCGCGGACCATACGGGTGGCTCGAGATTTTTGTTCCTTCTCTAACTCCTTTACTGCTTTGGCAGCACCTGTCGCCATTCCTCTCCCTGTGGCTCCTTTACCGTAGGCTTCTTGAAGTTTTTCAATCTCCTTCTCATTTCTGCTTTCAGATGATGCATTAGCCTCTTCGGTTGCTAGGTCAATTAGGTTTTGCGCTGCTTGGAAGGCGGCGGCGAGTGAGCCCAGTTGCAGTGGCAGTTGCAATATCACTTTTCTAATACTGCGGACTGATTCGTTCGTTGCTAGATATCTCGCTCTCCCAATATGTCCCTGGCTGGCGCGTGCTGCAAAGTCAGCCATTGTTGGTGAAATGTTGTCACACTTAATGAGAACTTGAGTGACAGCGTATATTGAAGGCGTTCGCATTTGTAAATGTCGGCACCGTGAGCGAATAGTTGGCAGAACATCATGAAGAGTTGGTGCGCAGAGCAACCAAACTGTTCTAGTTCCAGGTTCTTCGATTGCTTTGAGAAGTGCGTTGGCGGCAGATTCGGTAAGTCGATCTGCATCTTCCATAACAACTACACGCCATCCACCTATGGATGGTGCCCATGCAACACGAGTGAGTAGTTCACGGATTTCTTCTACTTTGATTGAAAGTTCTTCTGTGCGAATAACTTCAACATCAGGATGCCCACCTGTTGCAGCTGATTGGCATTCATTACAGTGGCCACAACCTTGGTTTGGACATATGAGAGCTTGGGCGAAGGCAACGGCTGCTGAGGATCGACCTGAGCCTGGAGGACCGGTAAAGACCCATGCATGTGTCATTTCTTGTGAATCTGAGCTTGTGCGCGACGCTACGACAGCACTCTTAAGAATACCGATGATGTGTTCTTGACCTACTAGATCATCAAAGACGGGAGACATTTACTTGCGGAACTTTCTCTTGGTTTCTTGAGTGGCATTGCGCTTAAGTGCTGGAAGTTCAGCAACTCGGGCAGTGATTTGAGTATTAATCTCTTCGACCGATTGTGTCCCGTCAACAACAATGTAGCGTTCTGGATCCATCATGGCAATCTGTAGGTACTCTTGACGGACACGTTCATGGAAATCATTTGACTCTGCTTCAAGCCGGTCTCGTGACTGCAATCTTCCTAAACCAATTTCAGCTGGAAGGTCGATAAGAATTGTGAGAGTCGGGTAAAGGCTCTCTGTAGCCCATCGAGATATACGTGCAACCTCCGTTGGGTTAAGTACTCTTCCTGCTCCTTGGTAAGCCGCCGATGAATCAAAGTAGCGGTCAGAGATGACCACTTCGCCTCTGTTGAGTGCTGGCCTAATTATTGAGTAAACATGGTGCGCGCGATCTGCGGCATAGAGAAGGGCTTCAGCGCGTGGTGAGATATCCCCAGTTTCATGCCCCAGAAGAATTTCGCGCAAATCTTTACCAAGTTCAGTTCCACCTGGTTCACGAGAGAGAAGGACTGTTTCGCCTTCTTGCTCTAACCATTGAGCCAACAACTTAGATTGTGTTGATTTACCAGTTCCTTCGCCGCCTTCAAAGGCGATAAAGATTCCTTGGGTTGGCGCTCCAGTGATGGAACCAAGTTCACCTTGAAGAGCAGATTTGATATCTGACCAGAGAGAGACGTTAGGACGATCTTTCATCTGGCGATAAGAAACTGAACCGATCAGCACCGCGATAAGCCCGGCTATGCCGATGGTGATTTGAGCACCGTT